>Ga0153920_1001134_pt1 | contig 11336 bp, 8 predicted proteins | sample TSNJ004MetaG_FD_104713 | JGI IMG/M metagenome (GOLD analysis project Ga0153920, IMG submission 104713) | Attine ant fungus gardens microbial communities from New Jersey, USA - TSNJ004 MetaG | ecosystem: Host-associated > Fungi > Mycelium > Unclassified | place: USA: New Jersey, Brendon T. Byrne...
ATAAAAAAGTAGTTTTTTTAATTTAGCAAATTCTCCTACATAACCATCTGAGGTCTTAAATCATGAATTTTTATTTTCTATAGTGCAAGTATTTCTATAATATATTAGGATTTTGTGAAAAATTGATCAACTTTATTTATTTAGAGTATTTTGTTTGTTATAATGAAGTATAAAAATAAGAAAATTGGAAATATTTGACATTAGGGGTTTTTATGAAAAAAAACAAAAATTTTACTACAAAAAAATACTCATTAATATATGATGTTATTCCTAAAAATTATTATGACATAAAAATTAATTATGCTGAATTATCAGCTAGATTAAGTAATGTTTTAATTCGTGAATCAATAAATTCATTTGGAGAAATATTAGAATTTTCAGAAGAAGATTTTTCTAATTTTAATTGTGCTGGCAGAAAAACAATACGTGAGCTTAGTCACTATGTCAAAAATCAAATTAATAATTTTATAGATAAAGGTATTCTCAAAAAATCTATTACTCTAACTCCTAAGCAAAGATTAGAGACTATTGATATTTTAGCAAACCAGACAACAGATCTTGGTTTAATTTATGACTTATTAGAAAATACTAATCAGGATACTGACTACAGCAACTCTATAAAATTATTAAAATATTATATCGGTGGCGAGAGATGTAAAGAATTTATTGATAATACAGATTCTTTTGAATATTTTCATACAATAGTTGACAACCTCAATAAAGATATTGATTTTTCATTAAAAAATAATATTTATTTGAAAAAGGAATTCTTAACAATTCCTATCAGAAGAAAAAAACAAAAATTGTTGAATTATTTATTAGTATTTCTAAAAGATTGTTCTAGGGCTGTTGAACTAATAGAATGTATGGGTTTTGATGCTAATGATACAATTACTGAATTATCAAAAGTTAATTTATCTTTGCTTGAAGCTAATAATAGTATAATAATGAATAGTTTCATAGAATGGTTAAATTTTGATATAAAAGAAATGACTAATGAATTTTTAGAAAAAGTTTATTATGCAAAACATGAAGATACTGAAAGCAGAAACAAGAAAGTACTAGTTCAAAGAGTTCGTAATAGCACACTAGAATCAATAGGAAATGAATTAAATATTACAAGAGAACGGGTCAGGCAACTAGAAAAGAAAGTTTTAGATCGTGCTGAAAAATATATACCGGATTACAATTTCATTTGGCTAATTTCCTTAGAATGTGGCAGTGATAAAATATTAACATTAGAAGAACTAAGTGAGTATTTTTGTGATAGAACTGATGAGATGGTGTATATTTTAAAGCATATTGATTCTTCTGTATCCAAATATTTGTATAATAATGATTTGAAAATATTTTCGATAGATGTGGAAATAGATAGTAAATTAGAACATTTGGCATCATTAATACCTGCTGATTTTCATGCAATGGAATTAGGGGAATATTTAGATAAATGGGCTTTAGAAGTTAATTTACCTAGCAAAGTAATTATTAAGTATATTGGATTTAACTATAAAAAATCTGGGAATATGTTTTATCAAGGGGGGTTAAAAATCAGCGACGTATGTGATAAAATTTTATATAAGTATTACCCAAATGGATTGAAGTGTGACCAGCAAAATATTGATGAATTTAAGCAAAAGATAATTGAAGAATATGGTAGCATTAAATTAGTTGAGGGAACGCGAGCTATTATTGCTAGAATACAATCTACAGCAATTTTATACGATAGAGGAACTTATATTTCCAAATCTAGAGTATCAATATCAATTGAATTATTAAATGAAATAAGAGAATTTATAGATGATTACTCATATTCAATTATTTCTATGCACACTATTTATGGATTTTTTAAAAACAAGCTGAAAAAAGCAAAAATTAATAACCGATATTTTCTGCATGGATTACTGAAAGAGCATTTCGGTAGGATGTATTCATTCAAAAGAGATTATCTACTGAAAGATTCTTCAGAAGAATCTTTAGTTCAATCAATTCGGGTGTTTGTTAAATCTCATTCTTATCCAGTATCGAAGAACGAAATTCTAAATGAATTTTCAAATATTACTGATATTATGGTGACATTAGCTTTGGCAGAAGAAGAGTTTATAAATTATTTTGGAAAATATCTACATGTTGATTATTTAGATTTTCTTGAAGAAGATAAAATGTTCTTAAAAAAAAGCATTGATGATATTGTAATTGATGAAGAAATTCATAATTTTCGGGATGTATATAAATTTATACAATCAAGAAATAACAATTTTCTACTAAGATATTATATTACCAGTCCTTATGGACTAATTAGCATTACTAAATATTTATTTAAAGATGAATATTCTTTTTCTCAAGGTGATATTGCTAAAAAAGGTATTGTAATTAAGACGCAAATTGAAAGATTAAAAGAGTTTGTATCTCTTACAACTGAGGTATCTACCAAAGATTTATCTGAATTTTTGAAGAAAAATAAGATGTTAAGTCACTCTCTAATAGACTATATTAATGAGTGCAATGAATATGTTTTAATAAAAAATAATAACTATTTAGCAGCAATCAGCGAATTTGGAATTGATGAAAATATAGTAAAAATAATGGAAGAAAATATTAAAAATGAATTACAGGATAAAAAATTTAGTCTGATAAGAGAGATAGAATGTTTTAAATCATTTCCTACTATTAACTATTCTTGGAATGAATGGAATGTTTATAGTATTTTAAATAAATATTCTGATGTATTATCAGTAAGTTTATCTGATCGATTTTACTCTAGGGCAGTTCCGATCGTGTGCGTAAGAGGATATGAGGATGAAATTGATATTAAAACTTTACAAGATAATAGATTTGATTTGCAATTATCAAATTTTGATTATTTAGAAGATATTGATTTATTACTAGAGGAAATGGATTTTGATTTTTTTGATGACAAAATATGAAAGGCGGTATAGAGATGAACTTTAAGGATCTAAATATAGACAGAAGCTATATTTCTTATGGAGAAAAAAATATTTCTAATTCATTGATAATACCTGCTTTAAAATTATCAAAGAATTATTATCGTAGTGTGGGATTCTTTTCTTCAGGTGTATTAAATCTGATCTTAGATGGTGTTGTTAAATTATCACGAAACAAGGGCAAAATACGCCTAATCACTAGTCCTAAATTAAGTGAAGATGATATAGAAGCAATTAAATTAGGATATTCAGAAAGAGAAGATATTATTATTAATAATGTTTCTCATCGTTTTAGGGAGGAACTTGAAAACCTAGGAGATGAAAAACTTGCGTTATTAGCACAATTAATTGCATATGATGTTTTAGATATTAAAATTGCTTGCACTAATGATGGTTTTTACCATGATAAATTTGGGTTATTAGAAGATTTTAATGGAAATATAATTGCATTTTATGGGTCTGCTAATTCAAGTGTTGGTGGGTATAAAAACAATTATGAAAAAGTTAGAGTGTCATGTAGTTGGAAATTCGGAGAAGAAGAGCAAGTTCAAGATGAAATCGAGGAATTTAGACTTTTATGGAATAATAAAAATCAATTTGTTAAAACATATGAGTTTAAAGAAACTGCGAATGCTAATATATTTGAAGTTATAAGCAAAAGGAAGGTAGTTAAAACACCTATAAAATTATATGATTATCAAAAAGAAGCGATTAATGCTTGGATAAAAAATAATTATCGTGGATTCTATGCTATGGCAACTGGTACTGGAAAAACATGGACTGCAATTTTTTCTATCAAAGAGCTATTGAAGAAAGAAAAAGTTTTATCAGTTATAGCTATGCCTTATAAACATTTAATAAGCCAATGGTATGATGATATTATAAATGTATTTCCTGAGGCTAGAATCATAATGGTATCTTCGGAAAATAAGGGCTGGGAATCTAGATTATCTGAAGAAATAATTAGAAATGAGTTTGATGATTCCAAATTAGTAATAGTTCTTACAACAATTGCTTCATTTAGCCTTCCTAGATTTAAAAACACTATTTTTGGTTCAAAGCGATCAAAATTATTAATTATTGATGAAGCACATAGATTTACGAAAAAACCAGAATATGTTTCTGAGACATATTCATATATGTTAGGATTGAGTGCAACTCCTTATAATGGAAAAGATAAATCTAAAGGTGATGAACTCGTTAACTTCTTTGGTGGTATAGTATATAGCTTACCTATCGAAGTAGCTTTGGAAAGAAATTTCTTAGTTCCATATCTTTATAAACCGATTTATGTCTATGCATCTGAAGAAGATGAGAGCAAATTCAAATTAGAAACAAGAAGAATGGCTTCATGCTATAAAAATAAAAAATTGGTCAATCAGGAAAAGTATGTAAAAGCATACAGAGCTAGATTAAGAGCTATATCAATGGCGGATGAAAAGATTATTAGTATTAAAAAAATCATTTCTAATGTAGAGGAAAAAGATCATGTTGTTGTTTATTGTGGTGATGGGAAATTATTCTTTAACGATCAAACAAATGAGAAAAGACATATACAATTTGTAAAACAAATTTTAACTGATCTGGGATATAAAACTGCACAATTTACAGCTGCAGAAAAAATGGATAGAAGAAAGGAAATAGTAGACACTTTTAATAGTCAGGAAATTACTGCCTTATCTGCAATACGATGTTTGGATGAAGGAATAAATATCCCATCTATTAAAAGTGCACTAATACTATCTAGTAATGATGATTATAGAGAATTTGTTCAAAGAAGAGGAAGAATTCTAAGAAAGCATCCTAATAAAGAATCAGCAAAAATCTATGATGTTGTTGTATTGCCTTCTAGTGATACTAAGGGTATGGCGATTATTGAACTAAGGAGATTTTATGAATATGGAAGATTTGCCATAAATTCAAACGATTTGCTTAGCAAATTAGATAAATTATTAGATTATTATGATTTGAATTTGAATGAAATAATGTTTTTTAATGAAAGCATAGATGAGGATGGTGATATTGATGAATGATGATGTAATTGTTAAAAAATTAGTGAAAGAGATTAAAAACATTGAATTAGAGAAATCGAAGGATATTTATTCAGACGAAAATCAAGTAAAATATGATGTTGTCAACTTAATTCTTGATGTATTGGAAGGAGTATTTAGTAATGATAATAAGTAGAATTGAAATAGAAAATTTTAGAAATTTTAAAGAAAAAAGTATTATTGATTGTTCAATTAATGGGAAAGTTACTATTGTTTATGGGAAGAACGGAGATGGTAAAACTACTTTTCATCAATTTTTCAAATGGCTTTTTTACGGAAAAGATGCAATCCATTTTAACAAAACAACAAGTAATAAATTGTATAATTTAGAATTGGAAAATGAAAAAGCATATGGAGATATATTTTCAGTAAAAGGGATAATTGAATTTCTTCATGAAGAAATAAATTATAGTTTAACCAGAGAGGAGTTGTACAAAAAGGAACTTAACGATTCAAAATCTATTAAACAACATTTTTCCCTTTTAAAAAAGGACAACGATAATAATTGGGTTGGTGTCGCAAGTCCAGAAGAAGCAATAGAAAACATGTTACCTACGGGTCTATCCGAATATTTCTTTTTTGATGGAGAAACAATGGTCGCAGATTTAAAGACAATGGGAAAAGATTCGGCTAAGAAATTAAGAAAGGCTCTTTATAGTATCTTTGATCTAAATATTTATGAAAATGCACTTAATCACCTCGGGCGTACTGATTTAAAAACTACAGTTCTTGGTAAATTATATTTAAGTAAAGCAAATTTAAATAGTAGTAATGAAAGTCAAAAAACAAAAAGGATTATTAAAAATATACAAAGTAAAATAGAAGAAATTGATGAAAACATTGAAAAATTACAAGCAGACCAAACAAGGGAACAGGAAATTATTAAACAAGTATATGAAAAAATAGGAAAGAATAAAACTGGTGAGCAATATAATAAAGAGAGAAATGATTTCATTGAACAAAGAGACCGCTATCTTACATTAATAAAAACCTATCAACATGATTATGGTACCAAAATAGAATTAATATATCCAGCAATTTTAGTATCAAAAGCAGTTAGGGATACTCAAAAGAAAATTAAGTTAAAAGTTGATGAAACTGATTTAATACCTGGGTTAAACAGAAAGATTGTCGAACATGTTTTAGAAAAAAACAAGTGTATTTGTGGCGATATATTAGCAGATGAAACAAGAACCAAATTTGAAGAATTAAGGCAACTTTTACCACCATATTCATACAAATCAATGTATGATGATTTTAAAAGAGATACACAGAAGTATGCTAATGATTATGATGAAAAATTGTTTAATAGCTTTATAATTGATGTGCTTCAATGTAGAGAAGAATCAAGGAATTTTGACAAAAAAATAAAAGATTTAGATGAAGAGCAAAGGCAAAGCATTGATGACAACCATTTAGTTGATGAAAGAAGTACGGCGGAAATTAATATTGAAAAAATAAATGTTGAACTTAGCAAATTTAGGCTAGATAGATTAAAATGGGAAGAACTTAAAAAGCAACAGATGAGAGAATTCAACAAACAAGTAAGTAATGAAAAAAACAATCAGATAGTACAGAAAAAAATTGAAATCATTAATAAAGTTCAATTACAATTTCAGAGTGAATTAGAAAACAAGTCGAAGAAGTATAGTAAAGAACTTCAGCTACAAATTGATGATTTGCTTAAAAAAATGTTAACAACTAAAAGAAATGTCGAAGTAAGCAATGAATTTTCTATCCGTATTTTTGATAGTTATAATGACGAGTCCAAATCAGAAGGGCAATTTGCCGTTGTTTCTTTTGCGTATATTGGAGGAATATTTAAGTTATTGAAAGATAATTATCTTTCAAATAAAGAATATCCTTTAGTTTTGGATGGACCATTCTCTAAGTTAGATGAAGATCAAAAGAAAAATGTAATTGAAACAATACCGCAATATGCACCACAAGTAATTATTTTCTCAAAAGATGACTTACATAATTATTTTAATGAAGATTCTATTGGAAATGTTTGGACGATTGAGAGCAATGATGAAAAAAATGTAGCTTATATTAAGGAGGGACATCTGTGGAAATAACATCGGATATTATTTTGAAAGGCGATATTTGGGTTGAAGCGAGAAAAAAAATGAAGGAAATTTTTTTCAAAAGAACAAATTTTAGTATCTTTTTAATGGCTACTTCAATCGGTATTCTGTATGACGAACAGATTGGTAATGAAGATTTTGAAGGGGAAGATGATATCCAAATACCAAGAAATGTATTAATAAGAAATACAAACATTTTAGACTATTTATTTCAAGCTGCTATTGTTACTTCAAAAACTGTTGATTTTAGTGAAGAAAAAAGAATGGAATTAGCGTTTAATGATGAAGCTCCAGAAGAATTCAGGAAAATAAATTATTTAGTAAAATTTGCAAATTTTGGCATTACTAAATTATCTGTTTTGGTTAGTAACGATCCTTTATTAACTATGAAAAACTTAAATGATTTTTTAGCTTCCACTATGGAGGAGAGCAATTTTGATCTTTATGAATTGCCAGAAAAAGATTTGCATGATGCAATAGATGATTCTGAATTCGAACTAAATATTTAAGATTAATAAATATAAAAATACTTAATAAAATTGACACTAACACTATACGTAAGTATAATAACTTGTGTATAGTGTTTTTGAGGAGGTAATTGTGATTAATTATTCATTTCCAGCTGTTAAAGGACTACAGAGTAGAAGCGAATATTACATAGCTATGGTTCCGATAAAATTATTGGGAAAATTATTCGTTGATGAACAAGAACATGTAGATCCAGAATTTAGAGCACAACGGCAATTAAATGAAAAACGCCTACCTGATATGAAAAGGTATATTCTACTAAACTTAGATAATTATGTCTTTTCTGCCATCTCTGCGTCAATAGATGGAGAGTTTGAGTTTATTACTTCTAATAAAGATGCTAATATTGGAGTTTTGGAAATATCTATGGATGCCACACTTTTGATAAATGATGGTCAGCACCGGAAGGCTGCTTTATTAATGGCTTTTAGCGAATGTAATGAATTAGGCGATGAAACCATCTCTGTAGTTTTTTATGGAGATCAAGGATTAGTTAGAAGTCAACAGATTTTTACCGATTTAAATAAACATGCTGTAAAAGTACCTAATTCAATTGCCGAATTATACGATACAAGAAATGAAATTGCCGTTGTAACAAGAGAAGTTTTGAATGGAGTTCCATTTTTGAATAAATATACCAATAAGGAAAAAGATATTTTAGGAAAATATTCTTCTTGTTTGTTTACTCTTTCCACAATTTGCAATGCTAATAGAACAATATTAAAAAGATGTACTGATGTATCTGAGCAAAAAGAGTTTTTAATTTCTTATTGGAATTCTGTTGTGGAAAATATTACTCTTTGGAAAGAATTAGAAAATAGGGAGATTTCAAAAATAGAACTAAGAAACAAATATATAATTTGTCAAGCGATAGTAATTAAAGCATTTGGGTATCTAGGTAAACATTTTTTTGAAAATAATTCAGAAGAGTTTGATAAGCAATTAATTAAACTTACTGAAATAGATTGGTCTAGAAATGGTGCTCATTGGCAATTGAGAAATATTAATGAAAATGGCAAAATAATTGTTAATAATAGCTCTATTGTTTTGACGAATAACTATATTAAAATGGTATTAGGGATACCTTTAACTAAAGATGAAGAGGAAAAAGAAAGAAAATATACAATAAAATGGAATATAAATTATGACAAATTAAGATAACGGATAAAAGAGAATTTGTATATTTTGTAAGATGGGAGAAATATATGGGTGTTTTAGATTCAGTTTTTAGTAATAACAAAAAGGTCGAGAAGGCTAAGAAAACGATTCGTAGAGTATATCTATCTGATCTTAGACCATGGGTGATTGGATATAGTGGTGGGAAAGACTCTACCACTGTTTTACAGTTAGTCATTGAAACCTTGCTTGAAATGAATAATGAAGGAATTCAATTAGAGAAGATGGTTTATGTGATTTCATCTAATACGATGGTCGAAACTCCCTTAATCATTAGAAATATTAATACTAACTTAGAAATGGTACAGGAATTCGCTAAAACACAAGGGATACCTGTCCAAATTCAATTGGTTTATCCAGCAATAGATAATACTTTTTGGGTGAATATTATTGGTAGAGGATATCCTGCACCGAACCAATCATTTAGATGGTGTACAGATAGAATGAAAATTGAACCCTCCAATAAGTTTATATTAGATAAGATTTCTGAACATGGCGAGGTTGTAGTATTATTAGGTGTACGTGAGGGAGAAAGTAACTCGCGTGATCGTGTTATCAAAGACAAAACAATAGAAGGTAAAGATTTAATGAAACACTCTACTTTGACAAATGCTTATACATTTGCTCCAATCAGAGCATTTGATATTAATGATGTTTGGGAGTATTTGTTGAGTAACAAATGTCCATGGGATGCCGATAATCACGAATTATATAAGCTTTATTCAGATTCTAATTCTAATGAATGTCCCTTAATAATTGATACAAAGACTAAAGATGAAAATGGCTCATGCGGAAATGGTCGATTTGGTTGCTGGGTTTGTACAGTTGTTGCTAAAGATAAAGCATTAACAGGTTTCATTGAAAATGGGGAAACCTGGCTCAGGCCACTTCTAAATTATCGAAATTGGTTATTTGAGCATCGAGATGATCGTAGTAAGCGTATGCAAAGAAGAGCTCGTGGTGAAATCTATATGCTCAAACTCTCGACAAATGTTGTTCGGGGACTAGAAATATTGGTAATAGGAAAAAAAGCTGGAAGAGGAAGAGTAGAAATACCGTTAGTTTCTCAAGAAGGTGTTCTTACAGCATCGAATGGAGAAGAATATGTATTGATTTCAGAAAATGAATTGAGAAATTATATTGCCCATAATGGTATTGATGTAAGTAATGCTGAAGCACCTAACTTGATTATTAGGAAAGACGACGGAAGTTATAATCAATTAGGATTGGGACCATATACCTTTGAAGCAAGGTTTGAAATGCTCGAAAAATTATTGAAAATACAATTAGAATTAAGAAGTGAAGGTCATTTTATAGAGCTAATTACTGATAATGAATTACGTGAAATTAGAAGGCAATGGAATCGACATGGTTTGCTAACTGATGAATTACCTAATATATATGAAATGGTTTATGGAGTAGATTTAGTTTGTGAAGAGAACGATATTGTTTTAATAAATAGCAATCAGCATATAATTTTGCAAGAATTATGTGATGAAGAAAATCTTTCTATCACTCCATTAATTGATTTAATTAAACTTGAACAAAAAAATGATGGAAATAAATTCAAAAAAGGAATACAGGATGAAATATCTTCTATTCTTACAAAAGACTATTTACATATTTAGTTAATAGATTGAAGTATCAATTTCTATTTCTAAGTTCTATACTAACAATGTTTGTTAAAACATTAATAGTAAAAAAGGGGGTAACTAATGAAATTATTAGATATAAAATTGCATAATATTGGTCCATATAAAAAAGAAGAAATTACACTTGATTGTAATAAACATAATAATTTAGTTTTAATATGTGGTGATAACGGATCTGGTAAGACTACTATTCTTAATGCAATTAAAGTAGGGTTGTTTGGAAATTTTTTGTATGGATTAAATCAAAAAAATACTACTAATGCATATTTTGAACAAGTAAAGTCTTTAATTACTAATAATAAGAAAAATGGTAGCATAAGTATAGAGTTTACAATTATCGAAGATTATGTAGAATCAAAATACCTTATACTAGATCTTGGAATATAAATGATACATTTAAAGAAGAAGTTTTTTTAGAAAAAAATAATAATGACTTAAAAAATGTTGAATTAGTTAATGAATTGGAATATATTTGTCACTATTTCACTCCTAAATTAATTGAATCAATAATGTTTGATGGTGAAAAAATTATAGGATTAATTGAAGAAGATTTGCTTTCTAGCTACCTAGAAGATCTTATTACTAATATTAACAATTTAAATTATTATGTAAAGTTGAGCGATGACTTGAACAAATATATGTTGAACCTTAATAGAAGAGATTTATCAATAGAAAAAATACAATTAAATAAATATGAATTACAGGTTTCAAATGTTAGAAAAGAAATTAGTTACGTAAAGCAAAACATAAGGAGTCTTACTAGTATTATAGATGATGAAACTTTCAACTTAGATACCTTGCTTAAAGATTTCTATAATCTTGGCGGAGTAGGAAAAAAAACAATTGCTAACTATAGAGAAAATTTAAAAAATAGAGTAGAAGCAAAGGAATCTAATAATA
>Ga0153920_1001135_pt1 | contig 11328 bp, 7 predicted proteins | sample TSNJ004MetaG_FD_104713 | JGI IMG/M metagenome (GOLD analysis project Ga0153920, IMG submission 104713) | Attine ant fungus gardens microbial communities from New Jersey, USA - TSNJ004 MetaG | ecosystem: Host-associated > Fungi > Mycelium > Unclassified | place: USA: New Jersey, Brendon T. Byrne...
GCCGTCCGCGGCCGCCCGTCTGCTCCTCGCTGACCACCACCAGCCCCTCCCGCGCGCCGGCAATGGCCTGGCGTTTACACTCGGTATTGGTGGAGTCTACCCGTTCCAAACATAGCAGAGTGCTGCCAACCAGACGGCCCCTCAGCTTTCCCCGCAGCTCTCCCTCCCGGATTTTATCCGGGGCGTATTCCAGCCGGTAACCGCGGTTGGGGGCAGAGGTAATGTCATATCCCTCTTTTCGCAGGGCCTCAATGGCCTTCCATACCGCAGCCCGGCTGACGCCCAGAGCGCGGCTCATGGCCTCCCCGGAGAGATACTCTCCCTGGTGTTCCAACAGCAGGGACAATACGCATTCCCGGCTCATCCGCTATCCCTCCTACCTTGTGCTTCACCGTCCGCTCCCGATCACGTTCACATGAACTGGTCCGGCCAGCGCAGCCACATCGATTCCCGCATCAGGCCTTCCTTGCCGCGTAAAACATCAGACTGGAAAAAGGAGGCCGGTTTGCAGCCCCCTTCCCGTTTAAAGCTCCAGCCGCAAGACGTTTCCGTTTGCAAGACCGTCCTTTGCCAGCATCTGTTCCAAAACCTGCACATCAGTGGTAATGTCCATCGCTTGGTTTTCAAACAACTGATCCAGCTGTTTTTCAAATCCCTCCACCACTTTATCCATCATCCCTTCAATGCGGGCCATGGCAGCGATGATATTTTCCCCGGCGATCTCCTGGTCCTCCAACTGCGCATAGGCCCGGAGTATTTTTAGCGTGGTGGGGAGATAATAACTGAGAAAACTGTGCAATTGAGGCGATTTTTCCGGATGCCTCTTTTGATAATCAAAGATTTTAGCCGTAATCATACCAATCTGGTCAATTTGCTGAGAGAGCTTTGGATGATCGATGGAGTCATTGATGGCGCGGATTTCCTGCAAAACCGCATTTTCTCCGCCCTCTTCCATTTTAGGCTCCTCTTGCTTCTCCTCTTTTTTGGGTTCATCCCAAAGCCCGTCTCCGGACAATACCAGCACGCCCCGACCGTAATCCAAATACCCGCTTGGCAAAATTCCATCTCCCAGCATATCCTCCAAATCTTTTTCAATCTCAGAGAGGGGGAGTCGCATCGCATCGGAGAGAGAGGCCAGCGTAATCGCCTCGCGCCTTCCAATCATGGCCAGATACTTGCGGTAGCGCCTGGCCTTCTTTCTGCGGCGCAGTCCGACCCACAGTGCCCCCAAGCCTCCGCTGAGAAAACATAGCTGAGGGAGGAGCTCCTCCAAAAACCACACGAATTCTCCCATGGAAAGCAACCACAGCGACTCACTCAAGGTAACCAGGGAGGTAAACCCAAAAAGCGCCGACAGGATGGCTCCCGTAATGATAAAGCCGCTTCCGTCTTTGATGCCATCGTTTTTCTGATGGGCTTTGTCCGCGTGCGCCGTCCGAGGCCTCTGAGCCGCTTGGGAATTCTGCCGGGTTGTTTGCCGCTCCTGTTCTGCCTGAACGGTTCTCGCGCCGGCGGTTGCCTGGTTCTGCTGAGCATAGTGCGGATGCTGTCCCCGCTGGGTTGCCTGCTTGTCTCCAAACAACTTCAGAATCAGCATCAATATCGCCGCCGGTGGAAACACAAAAAATAAAACCGCTGTCACAACCCAATAACCTGCGTTGTTGGAAGGCTTCTTTCCACCATTTTGTCCATTGTAGTTATAATGATAGCGATATTCTGCCATTGACGCTGCCCCCTTGCTTGGATTAAACTCATAAGATAAATCTATCATATCAGAGTATTAAAAAAAAGCGATTGATTTTTCCTTAAAATTTCAAAAAAGTTTTTGTCATATATTTTCTCTTATTTGTTTATGATACACTGGAAGCACAAAAAAGTAAAGCTGAAAAACCGGCATTTTATCCAAGCAGCTTCCAGCAGCTTTCTTGTTTGCCGCAAAAAATGTAACTGTTCTGTAGTTGCGGCCGGGAAAAGAGAATGCTATAGTAATAAAGTATATCTGCACTTGCCTGTCTTTTTTGTTTCAACGTTTTCCTGTGGCCCAGCTCCAAGCCGCGGCCATTTATTTTGCACTGAGTACGGCCTGCGTACCGGATACAGGGAGGTTTTTTTAGATATGGGAGACAAACAATCAAATAGCGAGCGGGGTCCAAAAAAGGCACTGCGTTGGGCGATCCCGGCCGGGATATGCGCCGTATTGGCAGCGGCCTATCTGGGACTCTGCTTTTGGGTCAGCGCCTCTGGGCGCATCCTGCCCAATGTCACACTGGCCGGGCTGCCGGTGGGCGGAATGACCCAAGCTGAAATGGAGCAGGTAGTGGAAGCAAAACTGCCTGCCTGGCAGATGGAAGACGCCCTGGTTGAATTGACGTGCGGCAACTGGCGGGGAGAGCTGTCTTCCCGGTATGCCACATTGGATTTAGACGCCACATTTCAGGCTGCCCACAGCTGCGGACGCGGTTCTCTGCTGGCCAGCGGCTTTCACTATGTCAGGGCGGCCGTTGCCGATGGTTTTGAGGCATTCCCCAGCATCGCCCTGGATGACGAGGGAACGGCGAAATTCAACCAGCTCATGAGGGAAGCGCTCGAGCTTCTGGGCGGCGCTTCCAATCAGCCCACCTGGGTGGTGGAGGGCGATGAGCTCCTTCTAACGAAGGGGGTCACCGGCACCTCGTTCGACACGCAGCTTGTACTGAATACCGTGTGTCATTCTATGGCCAGCCTGTTTGACAATCCTTCCGCCTCCCCCGTTGTCCTTGCGCTGAAGGATTACTATACAGAGCAAACGCCCCCCGCCGAACTGGATTTTGAACAGCTGCGCCAGGAGGTGTGCGCAGAGCCAAAATCCGCCGCTCTGGATCCGGATACTTATCAGATTCTCGACCATGTGGTGGGAATTGATTTTGATCTGGATACGGCAAAGCGTTCCTATGACTCTGCCGATGAGGGGGAGACGGTCTCCGTTGCACTGACCTTAACCCAACCCAACATCACAAAGGAGGTCCTGCAAACCTCTCTCTTTGCCGATCTCCTTGGTCAGGCAACCAGTGCAGTGAGCGGCTCCGCCAACCGCAGGCACAATGTGGCTTTGTCCGCTGCCTCATGTAACGGCGCCATCCTGCTGCCCGGGGAGGAGTTTTCCTACAATAACACCACCGGAAGCCGCACCACAGCCGCCGGCTATCTCCCCGCGCCGGCCTACGTCAACGGGAAAACAGAGGATGAAATCGGCGGCGGCATCTGTCAGACCTCGTCCACCATCTATAATGCGATCCTTTACACCACCTTGGAGGTAGTAGAGCGGAGGAACCACATGTATGCCGTTGGCTATGTTCTGGACGGCATGGACGCCACAGTGTATTACGGCGCAGTCGATTTCCGGTTTAAAAACAATTCGGAATATCCCATTAAAATTGTCACACAGAGCTACGACAGCAATGGAAAACGGTATCTCACCGTAAAAATTTACGGCACAAAAACCGATGACCTCACCATTAAGCTGGACTCGGTGTCCTACGACTGGACCTCGGATGAGACGCAGTATGTCGCAGACACATCGCTGTCCGCGGGAACGCAGGTTGTGGAACAAACTGCTTACAGCGGCCGCAAAGCATATGTTGTGCGCTATTTTTATGACAGCAGCGGCAATCTGGTCAAAACAGAGAAGCTGTCTGCCGACACGTACCGCAGCCGCCCAAAAATTGTCCTGTACAACCCCGTAGATGCCGTGTCTTTAGGCCTGAAGCCGGCCCCATCCACCTCAACGCCCTCCACTGAGACGCCTCAGGGAGAAACGCCAAACCAGGGCTCCGCGTCAACATCCGGCACTCCCCCCGAAGAGGAGGCCACCACGCCCTCCCTCCCTGATCCCTCCAGTCACTCCAGCGGTAGTACTTCCACAGGGACCAACGGGGACACTCCCGCCGCAAGCAGCGAAATAGACCTCTCCAGACCTCCTGCCGGTTTCTAACTCTAAGAACCCGTATTCCCAGATGGAAGTGCCGAAGCGGCAAGCAACTTTTTTTGCCGGACAAGGCAAATTTTTGCAGAAATTACTGGTTTATTTCAAGAAAGTTTAACGCGCTATGGCAGAAAAATCGCCGTTGATACGGTGCTCTTAGCTGTGAATATAGGTTCTAATATACAACATCCCTGCCGTGATGGCGGGGATGTTGTGCCCCCGGCAATACATAGTTCAATGTACGAAAGGAATAAGATATATGTTTCAGGGCTTTCTCCCTCAGGCCCAGGAATTTCTCTGGGGAATCCGCCTCCATAATGAGCGCCCCTGGTTTCTGGAGCACAAAGAGGAGTATCAGACGCTGATTGCCCAGCCGATGCAGCTTTTGGCGCAGGAGGTCTTTGCGCGTTTCCAGGAGGTGTCTCCCGGCTCACCGCTCACACTGCGCGTCAGCCGCATCTACCGGGATGCCCGCCGGCTTCATGGACGGGGCCCATATAAAGACCATATGTGGTTTGTGATGCACCGCCCCCACGACCGGGAGGAGGCAGAGGCCGGCATTCCCGCCTTCTTCTTTGAGCTTGCTCCCGAGGGATACAGCATAGGTATGGGCTGCTACGATGCCAGCCCCCTCACCATGGAAAAGCTGCGCGCCCGCATTGGGCGCGACCCCGCGCCTTTGGAAACGCTGGCCAGAAAGCTGAACCGGCAAAAGGATTACACACTGCAAGGGCAGGAGTATAAGCGCCCGAAAGGAGACCCCGGCCCGCTCCTCTTCCCCTGGTATAACCGGCGGAGCATCGCGCTATGCCGGGAATGTAATTGGGAGGGAACGCTCTTCTCCTCCGGGCTAGTGAGTCAAATCGTGAGCGGCTTTGTCTTTTTGACCCCGTATTATGACTATCTCACCTCGCTTTCGGCAGATCCAAACCCCCGGCTCCCCAGGGAAGAATAAAATTCCGGCGCCCCCGCCGCCATATAAGGCGGCAGGGGGCATGTTCGAATACTTCCCCTTTAAAATTTTAGAAAATTACACAAATTCTATTGACTTTTTCTCCGACTAATGGTATATTATAGCCAGAAAGGGTGATTCCAATGTGGAAGTAAACCGATCTACCAAATGTCATCAGACCGGTCTGTTGCATATCTTCTTCGTTAAGCGATTCGGTTGAAAGAAACAGCAAAGAACATCCACTTTATCAACGGAGTTAGCGGAGAGAAATCGCTTAGCGGACACAAAACAAGCGGATGTTGAGAATTCTCAAACTTGGCGACCACCGGAAATCCAGTATTCAAGTCCTGTTACAGGCATTTGGTACACGCGTGTGCCACCCCAAAAACGATGTTCCGCAGCAACTTATGAAAGCATCCCATCTCAAATACACGCCCCGTTTAGGAGCATGCGCCAATAGGTGCGACAAGAGAAATGAGAAGGAATGGATGAAAGCAGAGTTGTTGGGATCAAGCGCAGACAGTGTGGTGCAACTCTATGAAAGAGAGGTAACCAAAAGATGTTAGATATTAAGAAGCACCGAAATGACCCTTGACTGTGATTGAAACAAACTCAATTCAGTCGGGGGTCATTTCAATTTTATCATACATTCGCGAGGGGGGAGGTCCCCTATTTTTTATGCCTTCTTTTTTATATGTGGTTGACCCTGTCCGCTCTTTCGGTTAAAATAAAAATATTGCCGGTTTTTGCGGCAATCGGGCGAGCTCCCTGTTATTTGCCCCCCTTACGCTGACTGATTGATAGAAATGAGAGAGACATGTTATGTTGGAACCAACCATGAAAACCGCCTTGATTCAGGCCAGGAAAACTGCGATTTCCCAGGAATTTACTCACCTTAACAAACAGCAGCAGGCCGCTGTGCTGGCAACAGAGGGCCCTCTTCTCCTTTTGGCGGGGGCGGGCAGCGGTAAAACCACGGTTCTCATCCACCGGATCGCCAATTTAATCCGCTATGGCCGCGGTTCTGACTGTACAGAGGCGCCGGATGATATTACGGAGGAAGATTTGCACTTTCTGCAAAACTATAACAAGGACACGGATGATCAAAGCCGCATGCGCCGCCTGTGCGCCGTTGAACCGGCAGCTCCCTGGACCATCCTCGCCATCACCTTTACCAATAAAGCGGCGGGGGAATTAAAAGCCCGCTTGGAACAACAGCTTGGCCCACAGGCCCTGGATGTGTGGGCCGCCACCTTCCACTCCGCCTGCGTGCGGATTCTGCGAAGAGACATCGAAAAGCTTGGTTTCAACTCCTCCTTCACCATCTATGACACAGACGATTCCCTGCGGGTGATCAAAAGCTGCCTAAAGGACTTGGGGATGGACGAAAAGCAATTTCCCCCCAGGTCCATATTAGGATCTATTTCCCGCGCAAAGGACTCCATGAAATTGGCGGAAACGTACCTGGATGAGTGTAAAAAATCAGGTGATTTCCGTCTGGAGAAAATTTCCAAGGTGTATCTGGCCTATCAGAGGCGGCTGTGGGACGCCTCCGCCTTGGATTTTGATGATATCATCCTGCACACCGTGCGCCTGTTGCAGACCTACTCCGAGGTGCGGGAATTTTATCAGAAAAAATTCCGCTATGTGCTGATTGACGAATATCAGGATACCAACAACCTGCAATACCAGCTGGCCTCCATCCTGGCTGGCGGACATCAGAATTTCTGCGTTGTCGGCGATGACGACCAGTCCATTTACCGCTTCCGCGGCGCCACCATTGAAAATATCCTCTCCTTTGAGACCCGGTACCACGGTTGCCGGGTCATCCGCCTGGAGGAAAATTACCGGTCTACCCAAACCATTTTAGACGCCTCCAACGCCGTGATCCGCAACAACCAGGGGCGCAAGGGCAAGGAGCTTTGGACCCGGGCGGGGGCGGGGGAAAAAATTCAGCTGTACACCGCCATGAATGAACATGACGAGGCCCAGTTCATTGCCACGCAAATGATGGAGCAGTACGCCAAGGGACGCAAATGGAACAACCACTGCATTCTCTACCGGATGAACGCTCAGTCCAACCAACTGGAACGCGCCTGTAAGGTCAACGGGATTCCCTATAAGATCATTGGTGGCACCCGTTTTTTTGACCGCGCGGAGGTCAAGGACATGGTCGCCTATCTGTCCGTCATCAATAACCCTGCCGATGACCTGCGTCTGCTCCGTATTGTAAACAATCCTCCCAGAGGCATCGGGCAAAAGACCATTGAAACCGCCCAGTCTATCGCCCTGCGGGAAGATACGCCTCTGATGGCGGTATTGGACCATGCCGGGCTTTATCCGCAATTGCAGCGCGCCGCTCCAAAGCTCTCCCAATTCACCCGGCTGATTATGGATCTGTCAGAGCTCGCCCAAACCATGGCGCTTCCCGATTTTTACGAAGAGCTGCTAATTCGCACGGGCTACTCCGTTATGCTGGAGGGCAAACATACCGTGGAAGACGCAACGCGTTTGGAAAACGTACGGGAATTGCTCACCTCCATCAACAGCTATCTGGAAAACGCCGGCGAGGAACCATCCCTCTCCGGATTTTTGGATGAGATCTCCCTTTATACCGATCTTGACCGCCACGACTTGGAGCAGGACTGCGTGACCATGATGACTATGCACTCGGCGAAGGGGTTGGAATTTCCGGTGGTCTTTCTGGCCGGGATGGAGGAGAGCATCTTTCCCGGCATCCGCGCCATCGGAGAGGCGGAGGAGATGGAGGAGGAGCGGCGGCTGTGCTACGTGGCCATGACACGGGCAAAGGAGCTGCTTTACCTCACCTGTGCCCAGCAGCGCATGCTGTTTGGCCGCACCACAGCCAACCTCCCCTCCCGCTTTACGGAAGAGATTCCAACGGAATATCTAGAGCAATCGGGGCTTCGCGCACCATCCCTGCCAGAAGGGGACGAATGGAGCGCAGTTCTCAGCAGCCCCTCCGGGTATGGCGGGTCCCCCTCCTTCAGGGCCGCCGTCCGCGACAGCTCTTATGGCGGCTTTTCCCGTGCCATGTCCGCTGCCGGGGGGCAGTCCTCCCCATCTCCGGCCGCCGGCCGGACACAGAACCGCAAACAGAAAAGCAGCGGCACAACGCCCTTCCAAGGCCGTACCTCCTCCCCCTCCTCCCCTCTCCCATCGTTTCAGGAAGGGGAACAGGTGAAACACAAGGCCTTTGGTCATGGCACCATCGTCTCCATCCAAAAAATGGGCGGCGATGCGCTGCTGGAAATTTCCTTTGACACCGCCGGCACCAAGCGCCTGATGCTAAAATCAGCGGCACTCTATATGGAAAAGCTATAACCGCGCGCCTCATTCCCCAAACAAATGTCCCGCCGCGGAGTATGGTGACTCCGCGGCGGGATTTGATACAAATCTCACGAAAAACAGACTGAGTCCTGATATTCTGACCTGTCGAATGTTCATAACGACACTGAACATTCCGTTTATAGGAGTAACCGAAAGGTTGCTCCTGTTTTCGTTATCCGGCCTTGCGTGTGATGTATTCCACCGCCACGCCCTGCCGTGTGTCTATCATTACGCTTTGCGGCAAGGCCGCTACCTCCGGCATATCCAGAACACCGACAAAGTTATAACGGGTTTAAGGGTGGAGATTTTTTCTGTGTTGCGCCTGCGGCAGAAAAAATACTACCCGTCCCTACAATCTGGATCGGCGGCGCGTGAGGTCAACTGAATGACGATAATTTTAGTGCAGCCTCTTTTTTCAATTCAGCCAATACATAGTGTTCTGCATCATTGGCATCGCATGTACCGCCGTGGACACTTAGATATGCTACAGTCAATTCTTTCACTTTTTCAGAATAACTATCTCGAAAAAATCTGCAAATTTAACATATCGTTTTTCTTGCTTCCAATGCAATAGCTGTTGAACCAACAATGCCTAGAATTGTTGCTTGATTGACAGTAAAACAATCTGCCTATGCTTGCTAGGTGACCTCTTTTCTATTCTTGCTGAATTTAGACCGTTTCAAAACGACAAGCCTGCACAAAGAAAAAAGCCGCAAGCCACAGCGGATTACCCTGTTCATGAAAACTGTTTATCTCCTGTTAAAGAATAATCATCTGATTATTAAACCCTTCCTGTTATACTACGGCAAAGCATAACCATGCTTAAGTCTTATTTGCTGTTAGGAGGGCTTTTGATGGACATAACAACAGCAATCGGTATGACTTGCGCAAAGCTGACAATTCCACTCACTATCTTGGTATGTATTATTTTTGTATTGAGGATGGTCGGCAAAAAACGCGATAAGCAAAACTGGTTAAATAGGCTGAACAGAAGGCTTCGGAAAATGCATATTCCACTTGGGATTGCCCTTGCAGTCACGGCGTTTGTTCACGCTATTTTTTCATCAACCGGCATTTTTGCACCAATCTGGGGTGCTTTGTGTTTAATCTTTCTTGTTCTAACGTGTTTAACATGGCTTTTCCGCAAGAAAAAAGGATTCAGCTTTATGAAATGGCATCGCGCTTTGACGGTGGTGTTTCTCATAACCTTAGTTCTGCATCTGGCAGAGCTTCCCGCCCTCAAAGCGGAAAATTCCTCTGAGAGCAGAGGCGGCGAATCCTATTCACAAACACAACTAAATGAATAACGGTTGCTTTTGCAAACGCTTCAATGCTTTAAGAAATTCATATTGTTTATTTATGTTTTGTTAAACTCTTTTACCCTGTTTGTTTAAGGCAGGCAGATATACTGTGAACATGAAACAACCACAAAAAATAAATCAAACGAGGTGAACGTAATGAAAATCAGCATGAACGGTATCTACAAGAATTACGGAAAGAAAGAGGTATTAAAAGATGTCAGTCTGACAATGGGTAACGGTGTGTATGGCCTGCTGGGGCCGAACGGCGCGGGGAAAACAACTTTGATCCGTATCCTTGCGGGGGTCGTGCATTCGACAAAAGGACAGGTACTTATTGACGGGACAGACCGTGAAGCCAACACGGAAATGTTCCGCAGCAAGGTAGGGTATCTCCCCCAAGACGTGAACTTTTACAATGACTTCACGGGGCTGGAATATCTGCAGTATGTCGCTTCCCTTAAAGGACTGTCGGACAGCAAGGCGGCACAGAAAATCGAAGAGCTTGCCGATAAGGTCGGCCTCAGCGGGGATTTATCCCGAAGATGTGTCACCTATTCCGGCGGTATGAAACGGCGGCTTGGAATCGCGCAGGCGCTTCTCAACGACCCGGAATTCCTGATTCTGGATGAGCCGACAGCAGGGCTTGACCCTTCTGAGAGGATTAAATTCCGCAACATTGTCTCCGCTTTTTCAAAGGATAAAACGGTTTTATTGTCTACCCACATTGTATCCGATGTTGACAATATTGCCCGCGAAGTAGTCATGATACAGGACGGCCAGGTCAGCGATATGCAGACCAGCAAACACTTTATCGCCAGGGTAAACGGAAAGGTCTGGAATGCAACAATGAAAGCGGATGATTTGCTGGAGTTCCAGAAACACGCTGTAATCAGCAATGTCATTCCTATGGGCAATGAGATGGAGGTGCGGGTCATTTCCGATGTCAAGCCGCACGAAAAAGCGGTTTGTGTTGAACCCAATCTGGAAGATGTGTACCTGTATATGTATAACTATAAGGGAGGGAAAGCGGCATGAAGCTGTTTCGATTTGAGTTAAGAAAGCTGTTGCTGAACAAAAGGACATTGATTATTTCAGCGGTGCTATTGGCGCTTTACTGTGTCGTTGGGGTTGGATTGAGCATTTCTTCCTTCGGCGGGTTAGCTAATTACAGCACATACAACGAGTTGGCAAACGCGGTGACCGGGCCATATAACGCGGAGCAGGCAGAGCTTTCCAACATAGCCTATGACGCCGCAAAGGAAAGATGGGGCACCGATGAGGGTGTTTCGAAAATGTCATCGCAAGACCCTCAGCTTAAATTTGACAAGGCATACCACGATTATGCCAATACAGTATATGAATATTGGAATGGACCAATTTTAGGGCAGGACATGGACAATATCACAGGTATTTATCCGCTCCAGCAGCGGTTGGGAGAATTGGAGGCGGCGGGGGCCGCCGGCACCTATGACTACCAGCGGTATTCCGCGCAGCTCGAAACGGAACTGGCGGCGGGAGAGCCGGAATTTCAAAATGTTGCGTTATGGGAAAGCCTGTTCGGTGTCTGGGGCGGCATCATGGCCGTAATCCTGTTATTCTTCCCGCTTAGCTTTATCATCGCTCCCGTCTTTACCAGTGAGAATACCACCGGCATGGACAACATCATCCTCAGCTCCAAAAAGGGACAGGGACAGATTGTGGCGGCCAAGGTCGGCGCTGTATCGGTAACGTGCGCCATAACAGCACTCCTGTACTTTGCCGGA
>Ga0153920_1001139_pt1 | contig 11311 bp, 12 predicted proteins | sample TSNJ004MetaG_FD_104713 | JGI IMG/M metagenome (GOLD analysis project Ga0153920, IMG submission 104713) | Attine ant fungus gardens microbial communities from New Jersey, USA - TSNJ004 MetaG | ecosystem: Host-associated > Fungi > Mycelium > Unclassified | place: USA: New Jersey, Brendon T. Byrne...
GTTTTAATCGATTCAACCGATCCTATGGGACCGGGTGAGGGCTTGTTTACTGAAGAATTTTATACTAACGTAAAAAATTCTCTTAAAGAGGGCGGGATTATTGCGGCACAGTCAGAATCTCCTGTTGTAAACAAAGAAGAAATTAAAAAAATGTATACATTGCTGAAAAAAGTATTTCCGATAGTTTCAACTTACACGTCAAACATTCCGACATACCCCGGTGGATATTGGGCTTGGGCGTATTGTTCCGATAGTGTAGAGCCTTTGTCTTATATAGATGAAGAAAGATGTGCAGAAATTACAAAAACCTGTAAGATTTATAACAAGGAATACCACCTTGCGCGCTTTGCTTTACCAAATTATTTGAAAGAGCTGTTGTAAAATTTTTTAGATTTCATTTATGTTCTGTCATCCCGAACTTGATTTAACGCAGAGCCTTACCCATCGCCACAATCACTCGGCAAGCCTTATTGAGCAGCGAATGTGCAGGATCTATCAATTATTATGTTCTAATATTTTTTGTAACGTTCACTTTTTCTTTTTTCGTCGCAATAAAAAAGAAAAAGTGAACCGAAAAAGAAAAACACGCGACCGAATGAAACGAGTAGTCAGGAACTACGTTCCCGAACCCTCCTTAAGCATAGATGGGGTTTCAGGGGTGTCCCCTGATCCCTCGTTTTTTTAATCGCAAGTTTCTCTTTCTTTGGTTACTTTCTTTCTCTTGCATTGCGACAAAGAGAAAGAAAGTAACATAACAAATATTTTTATTTATTTTGTGCTAGAATGTTTATAAACAAACATGATTGGGGAGAGTAATAAATGTCTATAATTATAATGATACTTCTGTTAAGTGTACTTATCTTAGTTCACGAATTGGGGCACTTTTTGGCTGCAAGAATGTTCGGGATTACAGTAGATAAATTTGGGTTCGGGCTTCCGATAGGACCAACACTCTGGCAGAAAAAAATAGGCGAAACAACATACGTTGTCCATGCATTTTTGTTAGGCGGATATGTTTCATTCCCTGATGATGAGGAAAATTCCGATATTCCTGAGGATTCTCAAAAAAGATTTAAAAACAGACCGATTTATCAGAAAATGATTGTAATTTCAGCAGGTGTAATCGCAAACGTTATTTGCGCTTTTGCATTCGTGCTTTTAACCGCAGCTTTATGGGGGAACTTACCTTCCGGCAATTATGATGTTTATATTAAAGATATTGTTGCGGAAAAAAGTGAGTCCGTTTGGAACTCCGGTCTTGAAAAAGGCGATAGAATAGCTGAAATTAACGGCTCAAAAATTGATACAAAATACGGGCTTTATCTTTATTCTCAATTAAATAAAAAATTTGACGGAAAAGTATCAGAAAAATTAATTTACGATAATTACAAAAATCTAAAAAGTTTAAATCAAGCTTACAAAGAAGATGAAATTATTCCTAAAGATGTATTAGTAAGATTGCCGGAATTTCAAGATGAGACACCCGTGCATTTAAATGAAAATATATTAAAAGGCATCGAAATGCCGCCAACTAATGAATTATCTTTAAACGAAAAACAAATTGAGCTGCGTGATATTATTCAAAATAAAAAATACTACATCTCAGATGGTAATGTAACTTTAAATGACCTGGCATACGCCATGTCAGACGGCGCAAAACCGTTACATATTAAGGTTCAGCGCGGAGATGAAATTATCAGCCTTAATACTGTCTATCCTAATAAAGACGGTGTCATAGGGGTTATGATGGATTTGAGAGAAATTTTGACACCTGTAAACGGCGCAAAATCAGCCATTGTTACAAGCGCACAATATCTCTATAATGAAACGCGCTCAATGCTGATAATATTAAAACAATTATTTACAGGCAAAATTCCGCTCAAAAATCTTCACGGTATAGTCCTGGTTACAAAAATAGGCGGAGATATGATATCTAATGAAGGCATTTTTTACGGACTACTTCTGATTGCAACTATTTCAATGAATCTTGCCATAATTAATTTCCTGCCATTCCCGGCGCTGGACGGCGGACATTTTATGTTTTTATTAATCGAAAAAATTACCGGCAGACCTTTGAATGAAAGGACCGTAAATCTCATCAGCAATATAGGATTTATGCTGCTTATTATGTTGATGATATTTGTTGTTTTCAATGATATTTTTGTTTTAGTAAATCAAAATTGATTTATTTATTGAAAAAAATTAAAATAAAGCATATAATGAAAATAGAATCGGAGAGTTATAAAATGAAAAAGATTATAGTAATTTTAATATCCCTTATAGTATTATCAGGTCAGGCTTTTGCGGCAAAGCCGATTAAAAATGACAGCGATTTTTACAAAGGATTTTACAACGCGTTTCTGCAAAGTTATTTCAGCGCTTTAGAACAATCTTTATTATCGCAAAGATATTCCAAAGATAGTGTTTATAATTATGCATATAATTTAAGTAAAAGAGTTAATTTAAAAGAACTGGAAAAATCTACTATGCCTTGTTTATCAAAAATGACAAAAGAAGAAGTTTTGTATGAAGGTGCTGTATGTTTTGATGATTGGGTATCAGATTTCTTAAGAAGCAACGAAGATTTACGCGGTTTGCTTATAAGAAGATAATTCTTGTCTTGGAATACATATAGACCGGGTGTAACTCAACAGTTGGAGAGCAAGAAGGCAGCAAGCTTGGTAATTCTTTCAATCCTTCAACTTTTCAAATACTAATCACGTCTATATAGCCATAATCCACAAGGTAAGGTAAATGTTCTTCAGTAATTAATTCACCCGGAAGCAAAATCGCAATCCCCGGAGGACATTCCGCAATCACTTCTGCCGCAATTCTGCCTACAGCATCGACTTTTGCAACAGTTTCTTTTTCTGAATAAAACGCTTCACGCGGACTCATTTTAATAATAGGAGTCAACATCGGCATAAACTTTTTATTTTCAAGGTAGCAAATATCGGAATAGTTGGTTTTATCTATTATTTTCAAAGATTCAACAAGGTATTCCATGTCTTTTCTTGTGTTACCTATATTTGATAGAATTAACAATCCTGCATCAGATGCGCTTTCTACTTCTATGTTAAAATCTATCTCCAAAATCGATTCCAAACGTATCCCCGATAAACCGTCAGCTTTGATAAATATTTTTGTAATATCTGTCATATATCCAAAATCAGGTTTTAATTGATGAATATGTTCCATTTTATCAATCTCACGGCGCAAATACTTTGCATTAGAAATTGCGCGCTGCACCTGTTTTTTTCCGCTTGGACTTTCAAGATTTGCCCGCGTTGCGTCCAAACTTGCCAAAAGCATTAGCGACGGGCTGGTTGTATGCAGGAGTTTTAAAGCTTTTTCTACCTGATGAATGTCAAGACAGGAATTTTCAGAAATATGAAGCATTGAACTCTGGCTCATACTGCCGCCTGTTTTATGAAGCGAGTTAACAACAGCATCTGCGCCTAAATATAATGCCGGCAGCGGTAGGGAATTATGAAAATTCCAAAGAGAACCATGTGCTTCATCAACAATAAGCGGTATTCCATATTTTTTACAAACATTTGATATAGATTTTATATCAGAAACAACGCCTTCATAAGTAGGGTTTGTAATCCAAACCATTCCAATGTCATCGTTATTTTTGACTAATTCTTCAACCTGTTCAGAAGTTACATTCCCCCAAATATTCCATTCTTCAAGACGATTTGGTATAATCCATAACGGTTCTGCACCTGAAATTATCATCCCTGTCAAAATGGATCTGTGGCAATTTCTGTTTGTAATAATTTTTTGACCTTGTTTAGTTAAAGCCATTGCAATAGCTAAATTACCCGCAGTTGAACCGTTTAAAAGAAAAAATGTTTTCTTTGCGCCAAAAGCTTGCGCCGCAAGTTCTTGAGCTTCTTTAACAGGACCTGTTGCAGGGTGAAGTGTTCCTAAGTTATCAAATTCATCAGTCGTATCCAGAGCAAGCGCTTTTTTACCGATAAGTTTTTTAAAATCAGGCAAAACACTGTTTCCTTTTGTGTGTCCCGGTATATGAAACTGATAAGTAGGATTTTCACGCGCATTTTTTAATGCTTCTACAATCGGGGCTTTTACTTCTGTACATTTGTAATTTCGTATTTCTTGTTTCATAATAGAAATATACTATAAAAAAATCATGTAATACAACTAATTTATGATATATTAATTATTATGAATAAAATTTTAATGCTGGGAATAATTTTATCATTTACTCTGTCTTCAGTGGTCTGTCATGCAGCAAATTTTAAGCATAATGAGGGTCTTATTACAGCATATGAAATGCGGCTTCAGGAAAATGAGATTTTTGATTATCTTGCATTGGAAGATAATATGGAAGAAGTTACAATCGATCCCAACCCTCTAATTGAAAGCCGCATTGAACAAAACAAAATTCAGGAAGCAGCCGAAGTAGTTGATAATGCAACGAGTGAATTTTCCGTTTTTGACAGTTTTATTGATAAAGACAGAAAAAACGATCATCCTTTGAAGATTGAAGAAGAATCTTTGTTCGGCAAAATTTTTAAAATGCAGGTTGAAAGAACGGATGTTGCAACACATCTGTTACAAGATGAGCTTACCTTTGAAATAAACAAAGGTCCTATTAATAAAATATGGTTATACGGCGCATATCAGGGGAATTTAATTAATAATTGGCAAAGTTCGGATCATGATACAAATTATAGATGGGGATTTATGGATGTCGGCATTATAGCATCCACAAAAGACCCTAACACTACAATCAGGATTCATACAAGTCAAAGACCGGATGTTCATATGAACTATTTTAAGAATATGTTTACTGATGTATATGTAATGAATACAAGAATTCCAAACCATAGAATTATCATTGGGAATTCAAGAAATCAAGTAGGTGTAGAAGGCGGTTCAGGCGCATTCACACTACCTTTTGCAGCGCGTTCCCAAATATCAAGAACATTCGGTAACACACGTGCTCTGGGTATGAGAATTGTCGGAAATTATTCTCTTGTTGATTATGATTTAGCATTTAACAGCTCCGACAGATTTTGGCGGCAATTCTTCCCGGGCGCTGAATTCACAGGCTGGTTGAATTTTAAACCTCTCGGCAAAACTGACGGAAAATATGGTAAATTAATAATGGGCGGAGGTATTAACGCAGGTAAAAATGATAACACCTATACCGTTGGAGGAGCATATATCGGTTATACTTATAAAAAGTTTATGGCAAACTTTGAATACTCAATAGCAGACGGATATAACGGTATTGTACAAAGCACAAATAAAGCTTCCGGTTTTTATACTACATTAGGCTACAAGATTACGCCGAAAATCCAACTTATTGCGCGATATGACCAATTTGACCCTAACAGAGATATTGCTAATGATAAAAGAGAAGAAATAACTGCAGGTATAAATTACTTTGTTAAAGGGCAAGCAATAAGATTAATATTAAATTATGTATATTGTATAAACAAAAATGGACCTGACAGCAACAGGCTTATATTAGGCACACAATTTTTGTTATAAAGACAAAAACTTATTTAACGTCATCTTTTATGACAATAAGATTGTTAATAATTTTCATTGCGCTAGTCGGTAAAACAACGTCATTTAAGCCGTTTGCAATGCTTATAATTTTGCCTGCTCCTAAAACTACTTCTTCACCTTTATATTGAAATTTGTAGTCATTTTCTCTGTCTGAACGAATTGTAATTTTGTCCATGTTTTTCCCCTTTTTGTATTTTATTTACTAATTTTTTTCTTCTCTTATACCCATTTTATTATAAAAAATGCCTTCTTCCATCACCTGTTCATACAAATATTCGTCATTTTTAAATTCTTCCACAGTATACGGGTATAAATCAATGCAAACATCTAAATCCGATTCAATTTTGCCAATAAGCGGCCAAATTATTTCTCTTTTTGATTTATCTTCTATGTCAAAAATAGCTACCATTTCAATATCTTCACCTTTGTGCATTTTCCCGTCCAAAAATATTCCGAACAAATAAATGCCGCGAAAATCTTCAAATTTTTTATTAAAAACTTTTGATAATGTGAAAATTACCTCATCTACTGAATTTGCCATCAATGAATTTTCTCCTTAAATCATTTCTGTTTATTATAAATTGGTCGGATGTTTCTAAATTTTTTACTGTAATTTCGTTATTAATTATTTCATCTTCACCTAAAATTAATGCATAATTTGCAACTTTTGAAGCTTTTTCCAATTGTTTTACAAATTTTTTATTAGCTAAGTCCATTTCAACAATAATCCCTATTTCTCTTAATTCTTCCGCCAGTATAAATGCTTCGGAAGTATTAGATGAAATTATATAAGCGTCTAATTTTTTAGATTCTGTGACAGGAAGTAATGAATGCAATCTTTCCATTCCCATTGCCCAGCCCACGGCAGGAGTATCTTCACCACCCAGATTTTTTACCAGACTATCGTATCTTCCGCCGCCGCAAACAGCATTTTGAGAGCCTAAATTGTTTGATTTAATCTCGAAAACGGTTCGGTTGTAATAATCTAATCCCCTTACAAGGAGTTTATTTATACTATATTTAACATTTAACTTATTCAAATAAGATTTTACTTCATAAAAATGTTTGGAACATTCATCGCAGATAAAATCTGATTGAACAACATCCTGAACCTGAGGTTTTGTAAAAATTACTTTACAGGATTCAACTTTGCAATCAAGAAGTCTTAATGGATTTTTTTCATAACGAATTTGGCAATCCTCGCACAGACTGTTAAATTCCGGTTTCAAAATTTTCTTAATTTCGGCTTTATAATTTTCGCGGCACAAAGGGCAGCCGAGGGAATTTATTTCGACATCTAAATCATTCAGCCCCAGTGATTTTAAATAGTTTACCGCTAAAATAATAACTTCCGCATCTGCTGCGGGTTGTTTTACTCCGAAAAGTTCTACTCCTACCTGATGGAATTGTCTTTGACGTCCTGCCTGCGGGCGTTCATACCTGAACATCGGACCTTTATACCATAATTTTACCGGCGGAGATAATCTAAACATGCCATTTTCAATATAAGAACGAACAACGCCTGCTGTATTTTCAGGGCGAAGCGTATAAGAGCGTTCGTTTTTTTCAAAAGTATACATCTCTTTATTAACAATATCAGTAGTATCACCTACTCCGCGCGCAAATAATTCTGTCATTTCAAATATAGGCGTCCTAATTTCTTTATAGCCGTATTTTGAAAAAACATCCTGTGCTTTTTCTTCTAAAAACTGCCATAACTCAACGTCTTGAGGCAATATATCTTTTGTTCCTTTTACTATATTTATCTTAGCCATAAGAATAATTATATTAAGTCAAAGATGAAATGTCAAACAACATCATCTTATCAGGTAATTACACATTATTTGCAAAATTCATATTAACGGAGGATTAAATCAGGCTTTTACTCATTTATAATAAATGTGGGTTAGTAATCGAATTTTTCAGAGGGGTAATATGGAAAAAGAGTATGTACTTGAAGAAGAATTTTATCCGCAGACTAAAGGCGAAATCTCGGGTTCTATAACTCAAAGCTGGACTGAACAGGCTATGGAATGTTACTCCGTAGGCTGTGATTGCAGTAAATGTTCACTTTCTAAAGGAAGTTATTCATTTGCATGCCAGATGCCTAAAGTAGTAGATATTCTAATCAACATGGTTGGTAAACCCCGAATAAACACTGCATAGATTGCAGACAATCCTTTTTTCTTTTTGTAATATTATAGCGGGTAAAATTACCCGCTATATCATTAATTATTATCTTGACCGCATGAAGAAGGAATTTCTTTGTTAAGATATTTTATAATTGTATTTGAAAATGATTTTGTTGATTCACGATTTTGCGCCGTTATAAGATTATCATCTTCAATAACATTAATTGCTCCGACAGATTTTTCAATATAAAAAGCTCTTTGTTCTTTTAGCGCATCTTCTAAAAAGAACGGAACAAGTTTATCTTTTTTATGAGCAATTTCTTCTTCATTAGAAAAACAAGTCAGTTTCCTTCCGCTGACAAAAGGATTATCGTCTTTTACCGCTGTTAAAAATCCGGCAGCACCATGACAAATAGCAGCTATCAATTTACTATTCGCAGAAAAATAAAGAATAATTTCCCCTAAAGTATTAGAAGTTGCTATATCATACATTGCGCCATGCCCGCCAGGTAAAACGATTGCATCGTATATGGAGTAATCAATGGCATCAAGCTTCTGTGTATGAAATAATGCTTCTTTGGCATCCTTCCATTTTAGATCATTAATAAAACTTTCACTGGCAGGGTCAATCGGTGAAACTCCTCCTTGAGGGCTTGCAACAGTTACTTCGTATCCCTGTTCAATAAAATCTGTATAAGGAATAGCAAATTCATCAAAAGTTACGCCCGTCTTATGTTTTTGATCCATATGATCGGTATTTGTTACAATCATCAAGATTTTTTTTGATTTAATTTGCATTCCCTCGCAAGAAATATTACCCATCTGTTCATTTTCAATATTATTATCAAGCATATAAAATTCCTCCTTTGATTTAAATAAAAACCTAAATTCGGAAATTTTTATATTAGTAACGTGAGGAATTATAAAGAATATTTTTCACTAGAGGTCAAAAAGATTCATCAAATTAACTTCTTTGTTAGGTATATCACGTTTTATAAGCATAGAATTTTCTGATATTTTATTAGAATAACGTGAATAATTCATACGGTACATATAAAAATCATGTAACATCTTACTTTTATTGAATCCTGTTTTTTGTAAAAATTTTAAATTTGAATTAGAACAATCTTTATCACGAACTACTATAGAACTATATTTATTTTTTTTTGCAAAATCTAAAAGCGATAGAATAAGACTTTTTCTTGTGTCGCTTCCATTATTGACTTGCCAGGTAGTTATTTTATCCAATTGTAAACTTCTAACAGGTATATGAAAAAAATCCATTAATCCCGTAATTTTTTTATTATCTTCAACAGCCATAAAAACTTTTTTATCAATATTCGGATAGAACTGCCTTTTTATTTTTTCCTGTTTTGTATTGCCGGTTATATCAAGAGGTAAGTTTTTTGCCTTATTCAAAACTTCACGCATTATTGTTTTAACATCTCCTCCAATTGCTAATTTATCTTTAGGGTTTTTATTTCCTATGCAAGAAAGAAACATCTCTATAAATTCATAGTCTTTTTTATTGAGTGAATAAATATCCGTTATACATTCCTTGCCGCCATTAAGGACTTTTTTATATGATGCCATGTGTAATGCCTGAAAATTTGGCTGCTTTGAATGATTTGCATTAACTTTTTGAATTTGCATAATTTTTCCCTTTATATTAATTGTATATGCAATAAAACATGTAAAGATAAAAATTTGCTATAATCAGAAATTTAATTATAAATTATTAGCCAAAGTATTATTTTTGGTAAAATATTTTTCTTTTATAATAAATTTATCAGGGAGCATAACATGATAAATAATGTAAAAAAATACGAAGCGGAAGTAAAAGAATATAAAGTAATAGTAAAATATGACGCAAATGTTTATAATGAAACCGAAATAAACAATGATAAGCATATGGAAAAATTAAAGGTTGACGGAAAAGCATATAAAAATCGTTTAGAATATGAGGGCATTTGGGATAAAAATAATAATAAAAGATTAACATATATTTTATTCAACCCAAGTACCGCAAATCAATACTGCCCTGATCCTACAATCAGTAATTGTATAAAAATAACAAAGGCATTAAAAGAAAAATACGGCGGAATAATAGTATATAATACGTTTACCGTACGCCATCCCGATGTTAAAACTGCAATAAGCAAAATTGATATAACATATGAAAAAAAATATAATTCTATTTTTAGACTTTCGGAAAATGAAAAAGTTAAAGATATTGTTGTCGCCTGGGGAAATGATGTTAAAAAATTAGACAAAGAATACGTTGATATGATAAAAGATTCTATTATTAAATCAAAACGTAATATTTTCGCTTTCAGGCTGAATACTGACGGTGAAACTCCAACTCACCCCGGTCCTAATTGCAACAGATACGTAAAAGATTTTTGTGAAAATCCGAAACTAAAAAAGTATTTCTTTAAATAAGTATAATTTTTATAAGCAAAGTAGCAAAAAAAATTTTGTTTGATTTTTAATAATTTAACAAAGTTTTTTCAGATAAAAAAGGAATTAATCATGATTAACAAGTTACAGGCATTTTCGCAGAGAGCGAATTACACCCCAACATTTCAGGCTAGAGAAAGAGTTTTGATGATAGAAAAGCCGGATGTATTTGAAAGAAAATTAGAAAATACTTTAGAAGGATTTTTAAAAGACAATGGCATGGAAATTGTTGCCGAAAAACAACGTATGTTAAATCCGAATGAACTTAGAATCCATTATGCTCATGTGGCAGATAAAAGTTTTTATCCCCAAATAGAAGATTACATGACATCAGGAAAATCTAAGTTGATGATTGTTGAAGGTGAAGACATTATTTCAAAAGGGACTGCACGCAAAAAGACAGAAGCTTTCAGAAATATTTTTGCATATAACTCAATGACCAAAAACCTTGTGCATTGTTCAGACAGCCATGAATCAGCAACCGAAGAAATTAACAGATTCTTCCCTGAACGCAAGGAATAATATAGAAAGGAATAAAATGATTACAAAAATTCAATTTGGACAAAACCATTACAACAATAACTTGAAAGTTCATCAAAAAAATTCACTTCGGACAAATTCTAATTTATCTGCGGATTCGGTGAGTTTTACAGCCAAAAAACCAAGTAAGCTTTTTAATGAACTTATGGATTTATATCAAAATAGTATAAAGATATTAGAAAAAGCGGATATTGACTCTTCTAATTTTCAATCTCAAGGTAAAACTTTCAAGAATGTGTCTGAGCATACAGAAATCGCAACACCTACAATGAAAAATTCTAAAGGGCAAGACTTTTGGCTTGAATTTTCATCAACAAAACAACATCTGAGCTACGGAGAATATGGACCTTTAAGAAATAAAACTGTCAAAGACGAAATCCCGTCGATAACTATCGCAACTGTAACTAAACTAACAACAAACGGAACTCCGGGAAAGATAGAATATTTATATGTTAAACCAAAAGAATTTGAAGGAGCTAAATTATTAGATTTAACAACGTATACATCAGGCTCTTGCGGTTCAGGCGGTTATAGTATATGGGAAAGCGAAGCAAAACTTAGTGGTAGCGAGAATATACTTGCTGAAACAATTAAAGATTCATTTACTAAATTTATAGAATATTTATCAA
>Ga0153920_1001141_pt1 | contig 11303 bp, 6 predicted proteins | sample TSNJ004MetaG_FD_104713 | JGI IMG/M metagenome (GOLD analysis project Ga0153920, IMG submission 104713) | Attine ant fungus gardens microbial communities from New Jersey, USA - TSNJ004 MetaG | ecosystem: Host-associated > Fungi > Mycelium > Unclassified | place: USA: New Jersey, Brendon T. Byrne...
CCCTCGTCAGTTAATGTGAAGAGTTCTTCGATAACGTCATAGTCACCACACTCCGTGGTGAACGTAGTTACAGTAATCGGCCTTGTGCTAAGTCCCGGTCCATCGGTGATTACCCATGTATCATTCTGAATGTCATCCAACGCCACCAAGTACTTCGTAGTGCCATTATCCTTGACTAAGATTACGGCTTTCGCTCTTAGTGAAAACGCGCCGTTAGTTAAACTGGATGCCAACGACTCAACTGTACTTACATCATCTCTTTCTAAGTAGTTGATAACGACACCCTGTAATCCGGATACTTCGACAACGCCAAAATCCTCATCATTGTACAGTAATACTTTTTCATCTTCGTCCGTTTGATAACCTTCACCGACAACCAGAACCACACTGTTCATTGAATTAAAACATACTCCACAAGTTTTAAGCATTTAAATTCTCCTTCTCTTCGTCCTACTCTGGGACGGTTCTATATTTTAAACACCATTCTCCCACTATTTGCTAATAACAATCCAAAAGCGAGATAATGTTTTTAAATATTACTCTTTTTGATTCCAATAATCTCTCAAAAACTGCATTAAAAAAAGAGGGGCAGTTAATCCCTCTTCTGGTGCTATGATAATCCTCTGTTATTCTGTCCTTTTATTCGATACCAAACTCCTTGTAGAGTTCTTGTCGATAGTCTTTATCCTTAGTCATAATCTTTAAATCCTCGTATCTTCCATCCTCCAATAGTTTTTCTGTTAGTGCAGCTAATCTTTGTTCACCTACTTGCTCACCCTCTTGCCTATTCACTAAATCTCTCATACACGTCATCATAAACTCACGCTTCCTTTCTCCGCTTTGCTTTACTTCTTGAACTCTTCTATCAAGTTTCTTAACAAATTCGTTATCAGACTTGATGCCTAATACATAATCAAGAAATGCACGCAATTCCTTGCTAATGTTATCACTAGCCCCTCCTGCATTTAGGAATATCTTTGTTGCTGCATCATTTAGCAATAAAGTGGTATCTTCCTTACACATATTCTCAAAAGTATAAACACATCTGCCTCTCTTGAATAAATCGAACGGACAAATAAAGATAATATAACTCTGGTTTAAAGAAGAGTACGGCTGTCCCTTCTCAAGTAGTTGCGTGTCTACAAGTGACTGGTAATACCGGCTTCTCTTCTCCAGATTATCTCTGCTTGCCGCCTGCATCTCAATTGTGTACGCCGCTCCTTCTTCGTCTCGAACATAAACATCTAACCGCACACCATGGGTATCCCTACCTTCCTCTATCGTCTTCTGGTATTGCACATACTCTATCTTCCTTATTGATAAATCCGGCAAAATAATCCGCAATAACTCTCCACTCATATCAGTCTCTCGCATAACCATACTAAATATGTAGTCATCAGCTATCCCGGCAGCAGCCCACTTCTCCTCTGCTTTCTCAAGTATAGGGTCTACCTGCGTAGCGTTATCAACACCGCTGACTCTCTCTTTTCCTCGAATGATAGGGTCAGTAGCTCTTATCGTAGATTTAACATTTGTATCACTCATGTTTTCTCCTTCATTATACATAATTTATTACCCAAAGTCAAAGGCCAGCAGCAAAGACATAGAGAAGGTAATGAGATAACTTTAGTGGTAACAATCTTTTCTTTTTCTTTGACTCTTACAATCACTACACTATAGTAATTGTTCCGTTGAAACCTCTTTCCTTGCCATTCCCCCTTCCACTTATATATGGCGGTGTCTCCACACTTTTTTATAAAATCGATCCCCACCAACCTAGGTTAGCAGGGACCGAGTTTGTTTGATATTAATGAGTTCCAGTTGTCGTCATGTCGTCTTTTGATGTTTTATCATTGGTGTAGACAACTACTACCGGATCAGTAGGCGCATCTGGTGTGTTGGTGGTTGCTGGTGGCGGATCATAGGTCTTGCCACCCGGATAAATCTGGAATCCATCATTGTTGATATTGCTTCCATCATATTGCAACGTCCACACATTTCCACGAACCTTAATATTTAGAGCACAAACAATTACTGCATTGTGGGACTGCACCTTTTTTATGTTAGTATCATTACATGCCTCGTCTGCGTATACGAACACCGACGACGATGGTAGACCTAACGTCCAGTGCCATCTCTGCGATCTATTGTTGTACCCCAACTCGGTTATTCGATTGCTCGTATAACCAAGCTCTGCGTTCCCTGCTGCATAACTAACACCATATCTCGTAGAACTGCCAATCAGTGTTCTGTCTAAATCGATTAGAATCAACATATTCGGGGTCCCGATTACGTCAACCTCATTAGTAGGAAGCCTAAATTGATATTCACTTGATGATACGTATGTTTGGTACGCCAGACTTATTTGAGACTCTTTTGTCGTGAAACTTCTTCGCTGAGCCTCTTCAAGCCAGTTTAGATACGCATAATACTCTGTACACTTATTCATATCCTCATGCCCCTTGTAAATTGGAACGTAGGTAGAGTTATTGTACATGTACACATCAACTTCTTTGTAGACACCGGTATCCAGATTCAACTCATAGTATCTCGGTAGAATCTGCATTTTGTAAGAAAATGCTCCATTACCGTTACTCTCTGTTCTGGTGTAGTGCTTTGCCGTTGTGCCTTCATAGTGTAAATTTTCGCCGTAGTAATTTCCTATTGTTTCAATAGCCATCATCAATTTATATCCAGGCCGCATAGGCTCTTCTTGTAGTGCCTTAATAGGATTTATTTTCGGCGTTAGTGGAAGTTCTTCGTAATCAAATGCCACACCACCGGTTGGTAGGGTTGTTGTACCGTAGACAGCATGATAGTATCTGGTAGAGCGCGCATCCTCAAGACGTGCATCAATATTATCGGCAACTATCTTGTTAGGTAGAGCATAGTCCACTTCTGGGACAACATTTGGAATTAACCACTTACCGTTATTCTTGCTCTGCTTAAACAGCGTTGCGAATCGTAAATCACCAACATCCTCAATACGCAGAGCACCTATAGATCCAACAACGTCGATATTCTGTATTTTGGTTACAGACATTTCAGCCGCATAATTAGAGCCTCTGACACTATTAGTATCTCGTTTGGCATCATTGTACGTTGTAACTTCTGGCGCATTGTTAGCAACAGTTAGGAACTGCACCGTCGCCGATGAAGCTTCATCATTCGCCAGTAGATTGGTGAATTTGTAAATCTTATTGGCATCCGGAAGTTTTAATAAATCAATACGTTCACCGGACCGCCATATGTTGCCTGCCGAATCCATTACACTTGTAGGGAAGATAACGTATTTATTGCGTACCCATTCGTCAGTATCCATACTATTCTTGTATCCAGGACCAAGATTCTTCGCAAGATTCTTCAATCCCCAATTGTTAGGGTCTTGCTCGAAGTTTCCGACATCCGGGTAATAGATACTGAAATCTCTATCAATGTTAATGAATATGCCGGTAGATGATTGTTTCTGGCCATCTGGCAGTGTTACCGCACCCAATGATGCATGATTGGCGTCGTTATTACACGGCGTATAACATCTTGTATCTGCAAATGGGTAGTGATTGTTTGCACTCTTTATGTCGTGGGAGTCTCCGGCAGTATAATGATGCGGGTCGGTACACACAATGTAAGTACCATACAGCATCTTACAGGCATTTGTGTGAACGTGAGTGTTCATCTTTCCTGTACAGCCTCCGATGAATCTGGAGAAGTCTGGTTTGGTTTCCGGTAGATGACATGTTTTTCCATCGTGTTTGACTGAAGCCGAATGTACCACGTGAGTAGTGCGCGTGTATGAATCGTTTGAAATCTTACAACTTAGGCAGTAGTTCCCTTCCCACCATAGATGATGTGGGTCTGAGTTTTTACATACACCGGCTGCCGTCGAGCTATCTGGCCCATAATGCTCTACTGTGTAGTTTCCTGCTTCGTACTCATTGCGATAAATTCTGATAGTAGACTCCGTAGGATCATATGGTGTATCCAACCAATAACTTTGTCCATTGGTTCCTTGCATCCATCCGTTAGAACCATGTAGTTCAGAAGGGATATCCACGTAGTACTGGCCCGCTGTTTGAACCACCTCAGAATGACCTGATGTTAATGCCGCCGTAGAAGCCATATTCAGCGTTGCATAAACAGTTCGTGTACACGTGTGAGTACATGACGCGCACTTGTTATCAGTGACATTCCATAAATGGTAAACACTAGAATAGGTACAACCGGAGGTGTGTTTCATGATAGTGTACGTCTTTGAAGTGTCTATTGTGATGATGCCACCTATTCCACTGCCCTCTCTATATGATATTGCATATTGAGTCCCGTTCTCTCCTACAACAGGCAGCCACGATCCTGACGTTGAAGTAGTGAAGATAATAGACCCGGGTAGGTACAACCACTTCTCGGCAGCACACTCCGCGTCGCACACATGAGCATTATATGGATTACCGCAATTGTACCCCATAGGTATATCTCTGTAACAAGAAGACGCATGGTAGGACGCTGACGTGCAATGCAGATGGGAGTACATACAGTTTGAATTGTTAGGACACTTTCTCAACTCTGACGAAACAACCGCCGGTGATAAATCCTCATAGACACGCATGTCGTACTTAGAATCATTGCTTATTACCGTTGCGTAAGCATTAGATATTGGATTGTGTATCAACACGTTGTTAATCTTCTCATGACTTTCAGAGTATGGAGCTTCTTTATAGCTCGTCCAGGCTGACCAATCATTTCCATCGGTACCTTTATAACTTATATTCTTCTTATACTTTACCGTCGTATTACCTGTGTTCCACTCCCCGTTAGTAACTGGAGCAATAGAATCAGATGCACTCCATACTCTACCGGCAGACGGCCTTGATGTAGAATCAAGAATGTTTAATCCGGACTTTATGTAGTAGGAGTTATACGAACTTGACGCAGAGGACTGATTGCTTGACGACCCACTCATACTGTCCAAGTTAGGCTGCGCTGCACTTATCTGATGGGCAGCACTGTTGTACTTGCTTGTGTCGTTATCTTGCTTGTACTTCGTCTTAACGCTTGTGTAGCCTCCATTGTATCCTGCCGTTGTAGGGTGATCGGCAGACCATCCAGCGGCTGAACTCACGTTGTCATTCCATAGAATATCAACATCCATGTCGACTGCTGCTTTAGGGAAACTGAATTTTTCTGTTGCTGTCACTGAATATTTGAATGTATCAGAACTGCCAGCACCAGTAGATGCATTGCCAAAATTGCTCTCAGATATTGTGTATTTAGATAAATTGATTCTAGGTGAAATATATGAGTAGTACATTACATCCTGATAACCTTCAGTTGTATTGACAATCAGATAATCACTAACTACTGTGACATTCTCTGAAGTAAGAGTTCTCACAATATTGTTGATTGCATTCACCGCTATTGTTTTACACTTATCGTGAGTGCCGCTAACACTATAACTCTGGGCCTTGGTTGTATTACCCCAAACCTGATTAGCAGCATCCAGTGTTGTAGAGAATTGCAATCTTCCATTTCCACTAGAATAACCACTTTGTGAATAAAATGCATCGTACCCAACTGTCGGTGATATTGTGAAACTGGATGGGTTCGTAAGCTTAACATTGCCTGTATACTTGAAATTATCAAGTAACCACACTTCTAATCCGATGATATCCATGTAGGCATAATCATCAATGTTTACTCTTAATTCGTACGTGTAAGTACATTTCCCCGGATGTGTTCTATTCCTATAGTGATTTACCTCACACCCATTGCCTGTAGAATATGGACAAGAAGCATCTTCGGGACAAGTCTCTCCAGCTTCTTCGTCATGACCGCCACAATCAATTACACACGGCGAATCGGCACCATAACACTGTGAATTAGTTACCGTGATTGTATAGGTACGATAGGCATTCTCTGTCTTCCATTCAAGCTCAACATTGACCATATACTCGGTAGCACCTGTTCCAACAAATAAATCTGCCGTAGTAGGGATACCTGCCATTGCTTCCCAGCCACCATGGCCAGTAGCATCTTTTGAATCCTCTGAGTAGGGCTTGTTGTGCTTAATCTCGGATAACGGCATCTGACGCATGTCTGAGTAGTAATGTGGACGGATATTTAAAATCCAACTGGCATCATCGTAGGCTCTAGAACCGTCAACTTCAACACCTGTTGGCTTACCCGGTAAATCCTTTATATGTGAACCGCCAGAATGGAAACACAGCGTACCATATGCTTTATACCTGTTCTTTAAATTCTCACATACCGTCACACCTGTATCCAGTATGGTAATAGAACTCTTTGAACCAGTAAGATAGTCTTTTAGTTCTGCATACGTAGTGATATTCGCGGACTGTATTGCTCGCTTGCCGTCAACGGTTGTTAATGTCCAGTTATTAGCACCTAACGTTATGATATCGAAATGCTCTACGTTAGCAGAATCTGTTCCTTTGATAGTTTCTGCTTCCAGAAATAGTGTGACCTTGAATGATTTGTTGGAGCCTGATTGCTGCTCAAACCAACTCCATGTATTTAACATGTCGCTTTCTGTTGCAGATAATTTTATTTTTATTGTGGCTACTTCTTCAACACAACCAGCTTCGGTGTCTGATAAGTCTTTGCTCTTCGGATTTGCGGATAGCGAGAACTTATAGGGGTACCATGATGAACTGGGCGGAGATGAACCACTGGAGCCGCCATGATCAGTAGCTGCTGTACCACCTATTGCTGCTGAACCTGCGAATAATGTGAATCCTCTCGGTCCCCACGGATTACCTTCTGCATCTGTTTGCATGATGGCCATATCCCATGAGAATTGATTGGTCCAGAATTGGGTGGATTCACCGGTGTACTCAAGGAAACCCTTTTCATTTATTCTGTGGTTAGCGAAATAGTGATACATCCACCAGTTCCTTCCCACAAACTTGTCGTTCCCATAACGTGTGTTTATCCGCATCATCCCATTCATAGCCGTTTCTAATGTCTTTTTATCCGTACCATATGAAGATTTATACGGTTCGAGGAAAGTGCGGAAAATGTTTCCATTCAACTGCGTTATAGAACTTAATCCAGTAACTCCAGCATGTGCTAATGCATCCGGTAATGAATACATAGTAGGAATCCCCGTACTGATTTGTGTTGCTCCACCTCGCTGACCAGAAAGGGCTACAACAGCTACAACAGTATGCTTATCTGCAGCATCACCATTTTGGGTTAGGAAATAATTTATTAGCGCTTCTTTTGATGCATTACATAGCTCCGCAGACTCCGAATACTTTATTTGCAACAAATAGAACGATGCAAGTATTTGAAATTGATAAGCTGCACTCAACATAGGTCTTGTACCCCCAGTGGCGGAAGGGTCAGTGACTGTGGCATACTCATTTATTAGCGTAGCCACCCCCGACAGGTTTCCTGCGAATCCAAGCTCTATCTGGTCAGATAAACGAGCCGTTTCGTTATAGAGACCATTGCCTTGTGTAACAGCTGCTTGAATAAATAACTCAGCCATCTCTCTTGTTTTGGTATTAAAGTTCAATACTGTACCAGTCCCATGATCGGAAGTCGGGTTCTGGACAGAAGCTTTGAACCACTGCCAATACTCTGATGACATACTTGCAGCACTTATTACTGTACCAGTTCTATCGTAATTAGAGAGTTGGCCTGGGGCTTTCTTACCTATGGTCTGTCCACCCATTTGGATATGCACTACATCATTGTTAGAAGTGCGGTATCCATCTTTCCGCAAGAATGCCGCGGCTTGGGCTTTATCCGGTGAGAATATTGTCTCGTCCACCGTATTCCGATATTGATGAATGATATTTGCTTGTGGAGCACCTACCGCATTTCCACTTGAGTTTTGGAAATTAGAATTCAATTTCCAATCTGTTACATTTCTTATTTCATTGTCAACCGTATCTATCCAAACCAAATGTGCTCCACCTGAGCCATTGCCTGGATTAGCAGCGCCGTGACCCACGTCGCTGGCACTAGTACTAGGATTGTAGTAGTTCGCTAATGTGCTGATACCAGTGGAACTAAATACGGTTGTAAATGAAAGTAATAGAGATAGTAATTTACTTGCTTTTCTTCTATCCATCTTCCTCCCTCTTCTATTTGTTTTGTACATAAAAATAAACCAGCAATGAAATGCCAGTCTACTATCATGATTTATTATTCGCCTACTTGAATACTATTTTATCTGGGCGTACGAGCAATATTTCCTTAACTTCTTTGCTTTTGCATCATGTAAAATTCTCCAACCAGAAGCATTAGTGTATTGTTTTTCTAAAACTGTAAATCCAATGTTCTAACTACACGAGAATTTGTACATTCAATCCCAATAAAGTGTTTGCCGATCAACCTAATAATCTACCGAGTTTTTGTTGTGTTTTAGAAAACAACATGGTACAATTTACCGTATACAAAATTTACAATAAACGAAAGGAGGCATAAAGATGGCTTATCGTTGTAAATACTACAGTGTTACAGGTAAAATGAATGCGAATAAGGTAGAGTACATTCAATGCACCAGCCCTACATGTAAAGACAGTAGCTTGCGTGTTGGTAATTACACCATAACCGGTTCTTGGACTCAATACTGTTTTAACGGTGGATCTGCCAAAGTTAAAAAGGGTAAATTATTCGGCCCAAAGGAAATTGTAACTGAACGCTGCCCTCATTACTGTTATTAATCCGGTATCAAATTCTAATTTCTTACAATCAATTGCACTTATGCAGTACATACACGCGCAATTGATTGTAAGTAAATACATCCCTATATTCTTATAAACAAAAATCAACCAATCTATTTGTGCATACAATTACGAATGCCAACATAGCGAGAACCAAAACTGTAACCGCTGTTAAAATATCTATAAAACTGTCTTTCATCTTTAACCACCCCCTCAGCACCAAAGCCAACTTACTTTCCTTCTGCCCATTTTCCTCTCTCTTTTATTTTTTATGCATAAAAATAGACCAGTGTACTGAAACACTGGTCTATTATCATGATTCACTATTCAATTGTCTTAAACGTCTCGCCCTCTCATTGTGATGCAACGTAAATTTGCATCAACATACACAACAAACTCCTTCCCTGGTATAAACGCAGTTCTAACAGAGTACATAAACATATTACCCTCTGACCATGTGTCAACGAGATAGAAGTTTCTGGAACTATAGTCAGATAGATCACAACCATACCTCTTTTTAACTAAACAGTACGCATTAAAAAGTAAATTATCATTATAATCTACATTAGTGGGGTCGAAATATTCTTCTGCTGCTACTCCACAAAACCCACTTTCATCTACGGCAATCCAAGTTCCTGGGTCGTTGAAAGATTTATACTCCGCTAAAATAGACATTTCTTTTTCGGTATAAGCAAGGTTCTCACTAGGGAACTTTGTAATTGGTACTATAACCTCTGCAACAGCATTCTGATTTTCTCTAACTCTATGTGTTACATAATTATTATTCATATCGTACCGAATTTCTACAATATCTTTGTAATATGGCCTTTCCGATAATTCCACAACGATTACGTTATTAGAGTACCTGGTCAACGGTGAACAGATGTCATAAAAGCTCGCTGTCTCAGCACCACCTCTCTTAATAACGTTCAGAGTGTAATGAATCTCACTTTCGACTTTGCCCGCTTCCATACCTGCTACAGCAAGGTCACCCATGTCGATACCAACGCCCTGTAGAATGCATCTCTCGTCGATGAGATAATCTGTGGCAACATTCTTTGCTGCCTGGTTGTTAATCAGGAACAATTCAAACGCATGTGCGTATGTTGAGTTCCACGTATTCAAGTACGCAATCTCCTCAGAGGTGTAATTCAATTCATAGACTGCCGGGTTGATGTCTGTCGTAGCTACAGCAACTCCGTTGTAGTAGGATGTTTCTGCGTGAGCAGTGATAGGGCCTGCTGATAAAGCAACTGTCAATGCTAATATTGATAATAATCTCTTCTTCATACTTTAGTCTCCTTTATGGTTGTTTTATTGTTATTTATATTTCAAATGCTTGTAGTAAAAGCATCTTTGTTTTTAATTTAATTTATAAGGCCCAGTTGAGGGGCCTTATCGTTATTTTACATATAATACCAGTTGTGCTTTTGATATTTAGACGTTTATTTGGTAAGTCAGCTAACCCGCAGAAATGATTCCGGTGAAACTCGTCTAGTACCGGTATTCATGTGCATTTTTCTTATTATTATAGGTTACTCTGAACCCAAACTTGAAACAGTATGGATACTTTTTATAGAGCTTTTCATTCATACCATCAAATATACACTTAAGACTATCTCGGTCTATGTTCGCATGCCCACTCATAAAGCATATACTAATTCTCGGTGGCTCTACAGCATCCGGGAAAAAACTCTCATGGACTATGCCCATAGTGCCAAGTACTACTACTTCGTCTCTACATAGCTCAACTAAGTGTTGCGATATATCGTAGAATGTAGAGTAGAAGTATTCGAGTTTTCTATTCCATCCTGCACTGTATTCAGGATACCTTGGATGATTTCCCTGTATTGATGCCCATATAGCTGCTTCTCTTTGAGAAGTAGGGGGTTCGACTTTACTATTCTCTGTTTCATATACGAGTTGATTGAATTCTTTCAAAACATCTTTAAGTTCTAAACCGGTAAGTGCTTGCGTTATTTCTTTACTATGTTTCTTTTCTACTTCTACACATGATTTTTCCCAAACATCTGAGTGGTATGCTTTCAATAATTCGTTTCTTCTTTTTTTGAAACCTTCCTCTGTAGCTGGTGTACCGATAAACAAGCATGCAATAAACAATTTACGGTCGATCTTACTGTATTCATCAATTTTTTCAAAGATTTCAGCGGTGGTTATCTTTCCAGAATTCAACTGTTCTACAAAAACCTTGCCATTAACCCCTGTGAGACCACCCATGTCTCCTATCCGTCGAATACTTTTGTCTGATGCTCCTGTCATACTTACGCTCTCCTCTGACAATATTTTGAATATACTTCTTCCAAATATATCCATTATATCACCGCATAATAGGGAACACAAGCTGTAACATCAATAATTGGCATGCCAACAATCGGATAATATTATTATAAACTGAACGTGTATGCAAAAGCATCTTTGTTTTTAAATTTAATTTATAAGGCCCGTAATTGGGTCATATTCCTTGCTTTGCCGTCACTTGCTGATTTATCTTTAACACTCTGGTTATTCACTTGAGATGTCAGCTAACCAGGGTAACGACTCGTTGACTTTTGCACTAAAATAGACTGATGCTTAGAGCATCAGTCTACTACA
>Ga0153920_1001143_pt1 | contig 11299 bp, 13 predicted proteins | sample TSNJ004MetaG_FD_104713 | JGI IMG/M metagenome (GOLD analysis project Ga0153920, IMG submission 104713) | Attine ant fungus gardens microbial communities from New Jersey, USA - TSNJ004 MetaG | ecosystem: Host-associated > Fungi > Mycelium > Unclassified | place: USA: New Jersey, Brendon T. Byrne...
ATCCGCCTCCTAGAACTGGGATTTAGAGAACCAGTACTGATTGCTACAGGAGCAGGATAATAAGATGGCATTACACCGTCACCGTACACGACTTGCCCAAAGCCCTTGCTGGTGAATCTTGGCATTTGGCCGACTAGACAAAGACTCCTAGTAAATCGTTCATTGTTCTCTCTAATTTCAATCTCAATTTTGAATATGCTGGCACAGATACTAACATCCGCCACCGTGATCATTATGCAAATTACAGACCTAAAGCCATTCCGTCCTTGCCAAAAATCAAGCAAACGAGTCGATATTTCGTCGGCCTTCAATTCAAACCCCTCAGATTCCTACTGGCCGACAACGAATCCATCATTTCAATGTGTCTGGATATTTTCAGAGAGGTTCCTGAAATCTGAAATAGAACTCATTCTACAGACTTGAGCTCGTTCGCAGGATTTCTATGAAAGCCGAGCTACACTTTCCAGATGAAAACCCACGCACGTCTTTGGTATGATCAAAATCTACTGTGTGCAACAAAAAAACCGGTCGTCGTGGGCAGTTCGCACAGCTGACAAATCTCGAACCTCATGGTACTTACCCAAAAAAACATGTTCTTTTTCATATGCTTTTTTTACGCAGTCATTGTGGTCACAGAATTCTGGCAATGACTTCCCTTGAACAGATTTAACCAGCGATGTTTGAGACATTGATGGAGAGACCTCTGATGTTTTAAGGAAGTCGCATCGGCTAAATGAAAGCTAGATTGTGAGTAATATGAAGTGGGGAAGTTTGTACATCAGAATTAGATACTGTGAATAAATTTAAGTAGCCTGCGTTAACTAGCTTGTCCTCTACAAGGATCGATGAATTACTGTATGCTGGCCTTACAAAGAAGATGTGGATCTGTAGATGGCTGAGCCGTGGCATTGGTAATCAGGTGTAGAAGTGATATCTGGCAGTGACGTCGAGCCCACGTCAAACCCACACGGCGTTTCACGACCAGCCTTCTGGAGATCTCTTCCTGAGTGGTAAAGGAAGCCAGGGCTTGGCTGCTTGCCTACCCAAATTTTGAGTACTCGAGAGGCCAACACGTCGGATTTTGGCGAGCCTAGGGTCAAGGCATGAGTCATTTTTTTTGAGAGGAAGAAAAGGTGTACTTGTGTAACGCAGCCCAAGTAACGATCAGCGCAATGCCCGATGATAAAAATGTCATCAGATAAAACGCATGTGGATGTTCTTCCAAGTGGCTGGTTAACTGACATCATTGATCATAAGCCCTAAAGTAGAAAAAGGTGTAACAACGCGACCCACATTCATACCGAATAAACCAGCCACAAGAGCACCAGTGCCAAGGCCCATAGTAGCAATGGAAACCTGTGAGGAAGTGAATCCTAGTCAGAGAGAAGATCGATGCCAAGACAAACCTTGAGATCAAGAGCGAGGAGAGCGTTACGATTTGAATCGAGAATAAGCTCAACAATCTCTTGAGTAGACTGGACATTGCTCTAGAGAAGGTCATAAATCAGATAGCAGTTAGTTCATCATTTCAATCACCTCAATGCTCTCGGCTTCAGTAACAATCTCCTCCACCTGCTTCGAGAAGGATTCTAGTAACAGCTCAAGCTCCTCATGATCAGATTCTGTTAAATCGTCCCTTCTCTTCGATAGATACATGGCGTTCAGATCCTCGTCTGATGCATGTGAAATTTAGATATTTTAGGAGCAAAATTAATATTCGAACCTTGGGCAAGGACTTCCTCCAGAGCCTCTTCCACCTAAATAGACGATGTAAATATCGAATGTAAACGTGAAGTTCGTGATGGCAGTACGAACCAATTTTGCTCTATTCTTGAAACTCGCAAGACGACGTGAATAATGGAGTAGCCTCTTGAAACGATCATGATCGATATTGTCTTCAAGTTCTGCTAATAAACCTCCGACAAGATTGCGAATGAAGACCATTTCTGCCTCCAGGGCGCTCATGACAGACAACAATATGGATTCTAGGGCACTGGTGCAGTAATTTTATTAACTTTAATTTGATCTCCTAATCGACGAATGCACCAACCGAAATTCGTATGGCAGAATAGTCCCTCTTGACTTCAAGTTATGCTATAATATAGAATGAGAATAGTAACTTAAAAAACGGACCCATCTCACCTCAAGGTGGTATAAAAACACGGAATGAAGTCTTGAATCGGCAGATCCATACGTATCAAACAAGATAACCGTGTCTGCTTTAACCAAAGCCCTGATATGAAGGATGTTGACCTGGTGGAGTTCAGGATGTCAAATGTTTGTAATGAACGGGAGGAAAACCAACCAGGACAGCCTCCTTTCGTACAAGGATAGTTGGGATGAGATTAGGAACTCTGGAGTCAATTTTACGAAGGTCACGAGCCTGTCGACATGATCAAAAAGAGCCAAATAAGTGAAATGGGCATTACATACATTTAATCCGTGTTCTGCAATCAAGTCGGACTTTTTGAAGTGACCAGAGATTGTCTTGACATTTCCTTGAATGTACCATCATGTAAACAAAACCACATGTGGAAGGATCAGGTAGAAGCACCTTCAGCATCGAGTATAGTGCCTAGTCATCTCGTCAATTGGAGGCACACCGATGACAGGAACAAGGACGCACAACGAAGCATAAGATCCGTTGGCTGACGTCCTTTCATGACCTTTTCCAGGATGGCAGCCTTCGTCAGGTCCTCCTGGTCGTCAGGAACGCCATTGGGATCAGCGGCCCGTGAACGCAATCTAAGCAACCAGGATATGTGCCGGATGCCAACGTAGTTCCTAAGTGGTGATATGAATGTTTCCACGTATGATCTAGACGAGGTTTCACAACGAAGAGGAAAGCTCTGAGTGGCGTATGGAAAGCAGGCATGATGGGACTGCCGTCGAGCTAGACGACTGTGAGAGTATGAGCTGGTGGATTTTAAGCACATTCCCACTACATTTTTTCTTGGGGCCGTAAAGAAAGCTCCCTGCATGCGCCCAGGACACGAGAAGACGATGGGCAACTTCAAATAACTGGAGAAATCTTGGCTTCGAACCTCGGCTTGCCCTGCGTCCCGTGATGATGTCACTATGTCACTCAACATCACAAATCTCATGTTATTGTGTATCTACGATTCTCCTGAGGTCTGGAATTATGGACTCATGACAATCTGCTTCCACTGAGATTCATAGTGGACACACAATCCAAGACTTCGGAAAAACCTTACCAAATAGAGGCTAGCACTGCTTTACACCTTGATGTATGGGACCACCCTTCAAGTATGCCAAAGGACCATCTGAATTCCTGGTACAAACGAGGAAACGTTGCATCAACGTGGTAGATTTAGTTTTGAGCTGATCGGGCTTACCCGTGTTCGGAAACGATGCAGGGAGCGATCAAGCCTGCTGATTCCCTCTTGTCAGGTCATTACATATCTGACGATCGCCCACCGGCATTGCTTTAACTGTGGCGGCTTCTTTTTATCATAACATGCCTTCAGTTGGGACTTTCTCACCTCTTTCTCTTCTCTTCTGAAATGCTCGAGACAAAGCGACTCCTCGACTCTGCCGCTGTTCTCTCCCGGTTGCTCCAAGAGAGTAGGATACAGCATGCATTCTATGGCAGCGTGTTTTCAGCTGTGCTTGCTAGCACCACGCATAGTGATGTGAGATCTTCTTGTGAACCTGTCAGACTCTTTGAAACAAGAATGGTCTTCATCGACAGGAAATTTTCTGTGTTGTTGAGGGTGGGCAAAATCTCCCCCATCCTTTCAGACGCATCAGGGACGCCATCTCAGGAGAAGAAGACTGGTCGAGTACCCACTCACCGTGGTCAAATCGGTTCGTGTTCTATTGAACTGTGGTGTCTCACATGCTCATTTTATTTTCAAGCCTTCATGTCACGTATCGAGCCTTCATTCCACCAATAGAGGTGAGCACATCAAAAGAAGATCATCAAGTGTGCCTACGATTTCTTGCTAGATTGAAATACTACCAGCTGGTGAAACTGGTCCCCGCCACCTTGATGACACAAATACTATGAAATTACAAAATGTCCCTTTTCTTAATGTCTCGGAATTCCTTCGGGCAAAACTGAACTCATGGATGATGTAGGTGTCAAGAATACAGATTCTATCCAAGTCTCACGCCAATGATTCTTCCATCAGCCGAGGCGCCGAGCGGGATGCTCACGATATCATCTTCATTCTTTCTCGTTACTGGAATCGTGTAGACATCAATCGAATACCTGAACAGGACATGAATTATTTCGTCTCCCGAAACCACATGGCAGGGCCTGCGTGGAGTGCCGTCAGGAGGAAATATGGAATGTAAGCAACAATGTCCGAGTCCGAATTTTCATGAGACATGCACAATGACGGGATGAGGTCAAGTTGGGTCAGAGGTTTTGATTTGCTGACGAATAGTGACTTGGACTGTGTGGACTGTGTGTTGTAATGCTAAGACAGCTGTCAATGTGATCCGGATTCATGTCCAGGGATTCTCATCCAACCCTGACATCCAGAAACTGGTGTACTAATCCGATGGCATCTCAAGACTGATTACTTGGGCTCACTGAAGTCAACTGTTCAGTGGAACGTAATCTTACGGCGGAAGCAGAGTATCTGACAAATAAGGACGTCGACTGACTGCAAATACATACGGCGTGACGGAGGCTTAAATAAGCTCAGCACATGTTTATGACGCTGGTGGGTTCTGAAAGCATCTAGTGCTTTTAGTCAGCTGTACTACTGTCTCTTTTAGGTGATATGGAAGGTTATCTGGTCATCTGCTCAGAAAGCGAAGCCTGTTATCCCAGGGGATTGAAATTTCAATATAACGCCATACGAACAAGAAATGACAACGTATTGCCTGTTGACTATCTTCCTGAAGCACATATCTGACGCTTCGTTCCTGTCCTTCAGCGTATCGAGTCATGAGGCTAATTGGCGTAGGTGGGGCTGTTGGTCTATCACGAGGAATGATCAGTCGATATCGATATCACTATTCGTGATCAAACCTATATAAGCGGTCGGTCCGCGTGAATCGTCAAATAGAATCATGGACTCCACACCGGACCTCCAGACGACCTCCTATGGCCGCACGGAAGCAAGATGCCTACAAAGAGCTACAAAGCTTCTCAACATTTCGCCGAAAGAATCACTATATGACACGAGACGTTCGTGGCTAGAACATATACTCGCTCCAGCTACCAAGTTTGCCACTGTTCGGCTCTCACTCTCCTCCTCTCCTTCATGTCCTCTTAGCTGAGCCGTACTGAAGTCATGGCTGATGAGGCGACGGAAAACTTTCGTTGAATTCTAGCTGGTTGAACATTAGTATCATTGGGCAACGTGCCCGCCACGTCGTTGGTTCCTTACATGGCCTCTCCCTGGGATTTCGGCGGATTGCGCCCGCTGTTGATAAATCGGTAATATTGGAACGAGTCTGTGGATCATGAGAACGCCTTGGGGAGAAAACTTGAGACTTAGGCCCACAAGCAGTTCTCTGAGCGGGGTTCCCCGGAAGCCAAACAAGTCGGTCGGAACAAGGGACCCTTGGAGGCATTAATGGTTCTATAGAGATGTAGGATGGTATTCATACCGGCACGGCGGAAGTAAGTCCGTCGAATTTAGTCATCTTTTCCAGAGGTTTCAGAGCAGTGGCTCCTACATGTCCGGTGGTTTTTGAATCACAATATGAAAAAATTGAGGCCATCATCCTAAGTTTGCATTACGGCTCTGCCTAATTAGGTTTTGGGTGCACACGAGGAACGCTCTGTTAGCTCTGTTCATTTCTAGGGCTGTGAGTCGTGGTGTAATCGAGATCATTGATGAAAGGGCACTTAAAGAACGATATCTCATCTCACGCAATGGGTGCTAGAGTTTACGACGAATGTCTGCAACAGCAATAGTCGTGACTGCGTTTTTATCAGGCGCCGTCAAAATGATTACAATATTTCCTCCACAAGGTGCTCGGCGGCTATTCCTCCAAGCTGAGAATAGACAGGAAGCCAATGTTCGGAAAGGTCCGAGCACGCCTTCAGTTATCTCAACACAAAACCTCGGCTCTGAATCTCTGCTCCCTTCGTGAACTAGATTCCGTTCCACTCCTGTGTAGAAGTGAATGCCGTGACCTGATTCATAATGAATGCATGCTGGTATAAATAAGTCGGCCGTTTGTAATAAACAATAATTGGATTATATTGATTGTTGAGTTTGAATATGGCAAAAGAGGGGGGAAGAGCAAAAACTCGTTGCAAACGCGCAACATGCACAACGAGTCTCGTCTCAACCACTTCTATTAATTTCCATCTGATATCAGAAGATGAAACATTTGAACAATAGGAGATGAAACACACAACTTATTTTTAGTGCAACGCTCGATATTCAATTATGAATACCATACACACGAACCCAGACTTCTATAAGCCTCAACCATCCAGGATCACGGTGCCCACTGATGAAGGAGGGAAGAAAAAAGATCATGCGTCTCCCTATTGCTGATTCCCACTCCATTGGCAGATACAATATCCCTGACTAATCAAAGGCATTCCATGTGGCATTTGCTGACTTGTGCTGAACAACAATTTGCAGCATACGCCGCCTGCCCGCTCGAGTGTATGAAGAGCACCCTCCACCTCCTCGTTGCTTGATTCCGCACAAAAGAAGAACCCATGTTCAAGATTTGCTTCACAAAGATGGATGGTATAGAGCAACAGCCATTCTTTACACTCAGTCCAAAACCTATTTTTTTATATAAAAAATCAACATCTTGAACTTTTTTTTTACCAGCCTGTACACTAGTCTCGAAATTCCGGGCTGTTCGCACACAATCCCATCATAAACACAAGTCTCTGATTCGGCTCGCCCAGAAAACGACCTATCGAATAGTTGAACAAAACGTTAGCTGTCTCTCTAAATATAAGATTCCTACCTTTGAAGCTGTGGATCCATGTGCTAGATCAGTACCGTTTATGGAAGTCATAGTTGAGTGCCTCCATGTCTCATTCTTATTTTCATTGTTCGCATATTATTATTATTAGTTTGATACATTGACATGGGGGCATGGTATATAATCGGGGATACTCTGTGTACCCAAACCTCCCAGCCATTGCGTCTTACATCCCAAAAAATCTACTGAGTTACTCAATACAACTTTGCCTCACACAAAGGTAAGAAGATGTTCGGAATGCAATCACGCCGGACAAATGCATCAAGCCATCGTCTAACCTACATAAATCCCTCTTGTCGATAACCCAACGAAGAGGCATTCAACTAGAAAGGAACATTTTGTCCACAAGCAACCAATCTTACATGCCCAAATTTTTCTCGGCCACAATTTTTTTAACCCACGGGGACCGGTGAACTCCACACTGAAAGGAATCGACAACATGTCCTCTTCGATATGACTGCTTCTTCTAAAAGCGTTTTGACCTTCTGCTTTGTTGCTACAACAACAAGATAACTCTCTCTCTCCTGACATCTGGCTTCTAATATCAAACCGATACTCACCTTTCCGAATCTGCATTGCTATCACCTATTCCGACAAGAAGCATTCGACCGTTTTATCACTTATACGAAACGCCCAAGTACCAATCCAACTCTAATTTCTCTCCACAAAAACAAATCACCTCCCAGTCAATTTTTTTCTTCTTCGCAGGGCACACTTCAGCAACAACACACGAAAACACAATCGTCAAACCGATCACGTTCCAAACCGACAACAGAGATGAAAACAAATCACATTAGACGTAATGATAACTCAGAACATAAGAAGATAATGATCACAAAAAAAAAACAAGACGAAATTGAGAGAGAAAGGAGCGAGAGAGAGAATGTCAGAGGGGGAGAGAGAGAGAGAGAGAGAGGGAAAAGCAGCGAGAGAAAAAAAAAAGGTGACGCTTGGGGGAGTTCCGAAAAAAAACACAAAAACGTCAAACGCCCACTTAACCCCATCAACAACTCTCAATGGGAAAATCCGTTCGAGAATCCAGGAGCATCTGCACCCTGAGTTCCCGAAATGCCAACACTTGATCCTGCCAATCGATCTGCAAGTCCGTCTATTTGATCTTCCTCCGGAACTCTATCTTGTCCCTCCAATGCACCCTGAATAAGCGACCTCGTGTCTTCCCAACTCCGTCTTCGTGTACTCGGACTCGTCATGGTAGTTCCCAAGCTAGCCGTTCTCGAATGACCCCTTCTGATCCCAACCCCAGTCGGACTAGTCGGAGAATATGGTGATGGTGGAGGCGGAGATTTCGGTAACGATATGGTGTTGATGGCAGTGGGGCCGGGTATGACACTCTCAAGCCCTGCATTTACCCCATTAGCATTGACGCCAGGATAATCTTCTATCGTCGCCTCTGAGGGCGTTGTCGGCAGAGACGATACTAGAGCTTTACCCTCCTCCGAATCAGCATCAAAGAGCTCAGGTGGAAGACGCTCATTTTCGATATCAGATTTACGACTATTCTGATATGAGAGCTATACTTGACATGGAACATCAGAAATACTCACGCGTCGTCGAAGCCTTGAATGGCTTCTTTTAGACCTTCCATTCCGGATGCCAAAGTACCATAGGGTAGTTTCCCTGAAGCAGAGGCATTCTTGAGTTCTGAGACCTTTTCTGATTCCTCTCTATGATTGACTGGTCAGTGTTGGGGATACGGTAGAAGGCAAAGTGGTATATACCGAAGAAGAGCAAACACCCTTGCCATGCGACCAACGGCCATAATCTTATTTTTAATGACCTTTCTCCGTTCGGCTGAGTCTTCTGGAGCGACTTGGTGTGAAATCAGAGCAAGTTCCTCGTCACTTTCTTCCAGCTCTTCCTTAGTACACGTGTTGAGGACAGCGACAAGCATGTCGGTGACTATTGTAGTTGGCTACTAAACGGCGACGTTTGAAGTAAATTGTGAACGTACTCTTTTCACCAACGAAGGGTAGGGACCATGTGAAGACATCCATAAAGTTCGGTAGCCAATAGGGATGGGGAGTGCAATTAAATTGTCTGATGTTCATGACATTACTTTCATACTTGAGGACAGCGGCCTTGTTATTGTATACGTCGAGGTAATTTGGCGCGGAAAAGATGGTCATCACGGAGGGGAAACCAGTTGTTTTCGTCTTGCGGTACATGCGATACCTGGTCTCACTTTCAGACTACATATCAACGGTGAGACCCTCGTACATACCCCGCATCTTGAGCCTCATGTGCACGAATGATAGATAACAGGTTATTTCGCTCAAGGAACTGGCATGCGGCCTGATAGCTAGGAGTAGAAAATCAGGAAAAGCAAGCAAAATTCAACGAAACACTTACGTGAAGAAAAACGAACAACCACGGACGTGATTATGTACAAAGTTTTCAGAGGTTTTCTCCGAACCAAAATCTTCCATAGGATCAGACCAGAGGATATCGCACATTATGCCATGCGTGGGTGGTTCACGGAACCGATCAATCTAAAGAAAATGAAAAAATAGCTTATTCAACAAGGTCAAGGGATACGTACTGTACGAATGTCATCCAGAGTATTCAGTTCCGGCGACAAGCCACCGTGTATGCAGAGAAACTGCTTATTCATGATAGCTGCCAGCGGCAGGGCACAAAAAGACTCCATACATGCGTCGTATACGCGTTCAGTGTACTTGTGCTTACCTGTGGAGCATGGGGATCAGCTTGTCGTGCTGAACCACAAGACTCACATTCAAGTTTGAAGGTAAAGTAATCTGTCAAATGACGACATTCGTGATTTCCACGGAGGAGAAACAATGTTTCGGGGTACCATATTTTGAGGGACCAGAGGTAGAGGACACACTGACAAACGCCATGTCGTAAGATATCTGTCAGGCTGGACAAGCAAAGTTGCGCTCACTTCAATACTGAAGTAGCCTCTGTCGACATAATCTCCCAGGAAGAGATACCTAGTATCTGCGGGACTACCACCGACTTCGAACAGTTTCATTAGGTCGTACTGGAATCAGGATATCAGGATCAGGATCGGTATGATAACAAAGATCCCTGAGAACTGACATATTGACCGTGTATGTCGCCGCATACTAGCCAGGCCGTCACGAAGGTGCTAGTTTAGCTCGGTGCAGATTGAAATATAGTAAGATACATACCAGTGATGGGTGCATCGACTTGAAGGACGTTGGGCTCTTTCCGCAAGAGCTCGGTCCCCTGCTCCAAGATCCACAAAGCCTGCTCCTCTGTCAACCGTCCTTCTCGATAAAAGTGGTTTTTGAGAAATGCAATGTCCGGTTTTGTGCGGTCTTGCCCGCGATTGGCGAAAAACTGTTCCGGTGAGGGCTTGAACATGGCTGGGGCCTGAACCTACAAGTCGCCGGACGATAAAGAGGTTATTACTGGGAAAAGGAAGTGTGGTCATCGTACATCCTTGATAACTCGCTCTTGAGTACTGATGACACTGCCGTCGTCGAGCGTATGCTGTGTAAAGTCGATATCTGTGTGTGTATTCCTGTCTTGGATCTGTTCGATGGCCTTCTCAAGATGGGTGCTCATGGCTTGGCTCGTGCGAGGAGATACACAATGCACGGGGAGATCGTAGAGGAGGCTCTATGGCGATGTGAGTGGAAACGTGACGACTTGATCAGCTGCTTGACAGCACAAATATGCCAACATATATATATTGTAATCTACCGGCCAAAGTACGCAAAAAGCACATGCTTCGCTACGTTAAACCCAAGCAACGACAGTATGTACGCAGTGAACAGCGGCAGAAGAGGCGACAGAAGGAGCTCAGAACGCACCAAGAAAGGCAGAGCTGTGGTCCCATTAATATTGATATCTGCCGATGCTGCTTGACTTACCGCTGAGACCAAGGTAGACACCATATGTGTACTGGGCAAATCTGCAGCGATCATGTCAACAATCATGCACCAGACCGTGGGCTGAAACCTACCCAGCCAGATACAAGGTATTGCCGAGCCAAAGACAGATCCAGTTGTCCTTCAGTATGATGGGAAGCAGGAAAAGTTGTGCAAGGTAAAGTGTAAGGTATAAAGGAAAGAATGCGTTTGTGTGGACATCAAATACATAGGCATACTCCACGAACGAGTCTGCTGGTGTCGAATGCGAGGGTGGGGACAAAAGCATCCGGTTGGAGATGAACCTTGCGAAATCCAGATTCTATGGACATGAGATTGGATATCGAGCTCACCATAGGACTGTTGCAACGATGATTCCAGACAACAAGAAATCTCGTAGAATCATGAACAAAACAAGGCTGAGAGTTGCCCACAGGCCGACTCTGTACACAATCCCCCATGCAAGGGCAGCAACTGGAATA
>Ga0153920_1001145_pt1 | contig 11298 bp, 6 predicted proteins | sample TSNJ004MetaG_FD_104713 | JGI IMG/M metagenome (GOLD analysis project Ga0153920, IMG submission 104713) | Attine ant fungus gardens microbial communities from New Jersey, USA - TSNJ004 MetaG | ecosystem: Host-associated > Fungi > Mycelium > Unclassified | place: USA: New Jersey, Brendon T. Byrne...
AGATAAGTGATTCGTAGTCAAGCAAAATTAAGCTGGCTCATGCCGCCGAAACGGTGGCTCACTTACAGCGGAGAAGTGGCTCTGTTTCGCCGTGCAGTTGGTTCACTTTGACCGTTATCTACACTTCCTAAAGATTCAACTTCCCCACCACGTACTGTATTGTTTTTCCTCGTCAAATACTATAAACTGCACAACGAACTGAGATAATTTTTGTATAAGTTATACCCCAGAATTAACTAGACAATCTCTGCCACACCCTTTATTATTATACTAAAACAAATCTTAGGAGGTACTACCTTATGAAAACAAAACAAATGAAAGTCTACGGATCCTGGAATTCCAGACACAAATGCAACCCTAAAATCTGTATGGAAGGCAAATGGTTAGATTCACTAGGCTTCCATATCGGGGACCCCATTCAGATATCCTACGAGGACAACTGCATCCAGATTACTGCTCTTCCATCCGCGGCTTGCGAAGTACTAGCTGACTACTCCGCAAAGCCAAATATGAAGTAATTTTCAGTACCTATACTCTTGGTATCTATCATTTTCCATCGTCTTTACATCATGGCAATGCTTACAAAGCGGATGCCAATTACTCTCATTCCAAAACAGCACAGGGTCACCATGTTGATTATCAAGTAAAATTTGTTCTTCCGCAAATACCCGTTTCCCTAAATTTCGGTTTGCCAGAAGTAGTATGAATGCGTGTTTTTAATGAAAAAATCCAAAATTCACAGAATTTTGCGGAAGAGCCGTAAAAAACTAAAAAACCACTTTCACGTTGAAATTTGACCCAGATATCATTTGGTCTGTGCTGTGTCAAGGCACATGCACATTACGTTTCGCTAAAGCGAGCCTGGACACAGCACTGATCAGATAATCTGTGGTATATAAGGGCTTAAGCCCTTATGTACCATGGGTCAGTTTGTAGATTCCGGCGGGCTGGTGCCATCTGCACGAACTTTTGGTACCACTCTCACGGAGACGGTACCAGGTGCAAAATTCACCTTATTTCTGCTTGATTAACGATTATCAGAAGAGAATATTTATGTCAAGAACTGGCCGCGCAGCGGTACGAAGCATCCTTGATATGAATATTAGCTCTGATAGCATAATAACAGCAGAAAAACAAAGTGGAGTTGGCACCAAAAGTCCGTGCAGATGGCACTCACCTGCCGGAATATACATCAGTTTTAAGCGTTAATGTTAGCTTCCAAGATTTTTACGACTAAACACCAGAAATTGGCATTAACATTGAATTTCTGCTGATTTTAATGACTATGTACTATGTTTTTAGTCGTAATTAACACTCAATAAAACCTTTTGAATTTCCGCCTAATTCCCGTGTTTATGCGGATTTCTGGTGTTTAGTAGTAAAATTTCAGGAAGTTCAAATTTAAACAAGAAAGCACACAAAGGTCAGAAAGAACCACCATTTTTATTTGACGCTTACTATACAAAAAGAGGACAAATGTTTTCCACCATCCGCCCTCTATGTGTAATTTACTTCTCAAATCACTATATCTTCAGACATTCCAAGACACAACTTTTTAATGTTAAAACATGATGTCCGATTATTTTACCATTCTTAATTTCCCACACAGTATAGCCCGTTTTGCCGATCTTTTTGACCTCATTTGTCCACTCACCACTTGTGACCAAACGAATTACCAACTCTAATCCTTTTCCATATTTGTTAATAGAAAACAACTTACGAGCAGCATCACCGACAATAAGATGATCACCTTTTGTATCTATAGCAACAATCTTTTTAGATGACCAAACAATAAAATCAGGATTAAAATTATTTGTATTTCCTTTATCCAAAAGCGGTATTTGAAAGCATCCCTGTTTAGGATTTCTAAACCACCGTTTCTTGGTTTTGTCTAACTCAATAGCAAAATCAAGTTCAAACGGGTTAAAGTCACTATATTGTGCATGAACTGCATTATTAAAACTATGTGCATTATCTGGATTTATATATATTTCAGGAACCGGAAATGTATTTGCTGCATCCTGTACAACCAAAGAATGCTCTACATAGGCATCTACTATATCAACTGCTTTTTCTCTTATTGCCTCTGCTGCAATACTATTATATTCAATCATTGCATCAAAAATAGGATTTTCGGTATCGCAAAGATTAGCCACCTTAGAAAAATATTTCAGCAATTCCCTTTTGAATAACCAACGTGCGGTTATTTTACAAGTATGATCGGTTTCAACCCACTGCTCTTTAGGCTGTTTTTTAGAACCAATGTTTTGTAACACGCGGATTCTACTGCCCTTCCCTACAGTGTTATCTTTATCATTTCTAAAATCAGGAATCTTTTTAACAATTTCCCCAATTGGCAAAAGAGCATTCGTCGCATCTATTGATGTAAAAGGTAATTGAACATTATATTGAGGCGCTACCTTAAATTTGTTTTTTCCTCCACCACGTCCATTATAAACAGTAAGCGTAACCTCTGGAGTATCAACAGCTATTTTCTCTTTCACCTCTGTTATGACGTCTTCTATTACCTGCTTTTCGTCTGTACGAATATAGAAATGTGCTGTGTTAAGTTCCATATATGGATAATGATACGCATTTGGCTGGCGTAAAACTCGCCCAACAACTTGTGTTACTTGATCCTTTGAGCCCATATCCTTATCAATATATGCAAAATAACAACACGGATCATCCCACCCTTCTTGCAAAGAAAGATTAAAAATAATATGATGGTAATCTAATGACATAAAACGTTCATAATCATTATCCCCGCCAGCAAACAAATTGAAATTTTCCGGGCAAGGATATCTGGAATCGAATTTCAAATCACAATATATTGCTATATCATTTGGATCAATACCTTTTTGTTCAACTAAATAACGCCAAATTTGAATTGGTCTTGACTGTCTTTGTGTAAAAGGCCGAAAAATATTATCTTTCTCACCAGTCTCAACAACAATGTTTGTATTACTAACATAAATTGCTTTTGGTGCAAAACCAACATCATTATCATTAATATATTGACACAAACTATTATAATCTTCAACGAGTTCATCCACTGCTTCTTCCATGGGAGTAACATAGCCCCCTAAAGAGATGTGCTTCTTAATTAATCCACTATTAACCACATCAATACTTTTTATTAGAGTAGAGAAATTATCAAGCTTCCAGTCTTTATCATCCATAATTCTTTGAATCACAAGTCTATTAAGTGCCTCAGGAACTCGCATTGTTGCGCTCGCCGCAATAATTGCATCCGGACTTTGTTTCAATAAGATATCCGTTTGTTGATCAGAAAAATTATGACTCTCATCATATACAATAATAAAAGGACGCCGAATACCGTCAGACGTTTCACGTCTTTTTAGCAAATCCCATAATGACATATCTGCATTATCAAGGTTTACTTTGTAAACCATTCGATCCCCCTTATCCATATCTTTTTGGTTGAATTTTCCGACTGTCGCAATTAAAAGAAGTGGCTTATCACCTGACTCTATCTCTTCTAAAGTACAATCCAATAAGGGGTGTACTTCAAATCCTGGCAACAAATCAGAATATTTTCCATGTGACAAATTATTATAAGTCTGAGATACAACTACTTTTCCTTTTGATATCCATAATACAATTGGCTCAATAGGAAGTTGCATTCTTATCTGCGCAATGACGTCTGCTAAAATTAGCGTCTTGCCCGCGCCAGTAATTGCTGATAAATTCTGAAAAAATGGAACAATTTCATCCCTGGTCCGGTAACAAGGGTTTTCCATATACTCTTTAAATCGAGAAGCGATTTTAGTTGATGCATTGCTTTGAAACTTAAACATATCCATCGTACTATTCAGTTCCTTCCAAATCATTATTAAAGCGATCGCTATTTTCATTTAATCCAAGGTGTGCCAATACCTTATCAGGAATTTTATAGAAAATAACATTTTTCTCATCTTGATACACTTCATAGCGGGCGTAGATGTGATAAGGAGCCTTTAACTGCGCTTTCTTTGCTTCTTGAACAATTTTTATATAGGTCTTATAGTCTAATGCTCCAAATGAATTGGATGGATCCCAAATTATGAAATATCCCTCATTGTAACTATTTTTACCTACACAATATAAAAGTTCTGTGTTTTCAATTCTTATAAGATTTATATCATTCTTCTTACCAGTATCCCAGTGCGTGGCCACAATGAGGTCTATCATTTCATCTCGCTGCATTGACAATATTGTCTTACTATCTATCTGACGCGTAAGTGTTTGAAATGCAAAGCCTCCTCCAAGTGGTTGTGCCAAAACTGCCAATTTTCCGTCTTTATCGATTCTTTGCCCTGTAATAGCCCGCTTTACTCTCTCACAAGTAAGCGTCTTTGCATATTTATCTCCCCGCTCCGGACTACCTTGTTCTATTAGAATAAATTTTCTATTGGTTTCTGTGTAGTAGTTTAATTCAAGAACAGCATGAGCTGTAGTCCCACTTCCACCATATGGGTCGAGAACATATCCATCTGTTGGACACCATAGCTGGATGATTTTTTTAATCAATTTCAATGGTTTTACGGTATCAAAACCATGATTAGGACCCATAATTGAATTTAACTCAGTTATTCCAGTCTGACTGTGACCGGATTCCGTGTATGCCCACGATTGTGACCCTACTTCAATAATTTCAAAACCATCAAAATCTTCATTGGCCCAATATGTCAGAGGTACTTTACCCTGTTTTACATATTTTAAGTGATTCTTTATACGAGGTCGTCCCTCACCATTTGTACCAAGAAAAATCAACTGCGGCCATACCGATTCCTCTCGAATCTTTATGGCTTTTTTAATTGCTTTATTTACCACCAGATCATTTGAAGGGGAATAGCCAGATAAAGATACTGAAGCTCCTTTTATAAGTAAAGCCTTCCCCCTATCATCACCGATATCCTTTTCAATATAAGGAGTCCCCCATTGAGATAATAAAGATTTCATCTCAGTCTTTTTCATTCCTGTCCAATGTTTACGAGGTATCGGAACCTCTCCCATAAAATCATATTCACCTTCCGGGTAATGAAGGTTTCCTGTAAATGGTGATTGTATTGCATAATTAGTATTTACTCTTACTTCCTTAGCTGTTGGATCTTTTCCAGCCCATTCCCCATCTGGATCATTATCCGGATTTGCAAAACGTTTGTTCATGTTTATGTCTCTTGGAAGAAGTTGTGTTTTGACAAACTCCTTATTTTTCGCATATACCAAAACATATTCAGTTGCAGTTGATACATGCTTAGTATCATTTTTAGGTGAGTATGTCTTTTGCCAATTAATAATAGCTAATCTATTTGGTTCACCAAAAATTTCATCAAGCATCATTCCTAAATGATAAAGCTCCGAATCGTCGATACAAATCGCCACTACTCCTGACTCTTTCAGCATTGCTCTCATCATTTGTAATCTTGGCAACATGGCTTTCATCCATTTTGTATGTCTAGAACCATCTTCTAGTGAAACAATATTTCCTAAATCCGGATCATTTGGATCCTCATCCCACTTATCATTATACCTAAAACTTCGTCCAGTATTATATGGTGGATCTGCTACTATTAAGTCAATTTGATTTCGATATTTATACAAGGTTACCATTCCTTGTAAGTTTTCCCCCTCCAATATTATGTTTTGAGATCTTTCAGCCTCTGAACCCAAGGACAAGCCTTTTCTAATGCGCATAGCGCGAGGTCTAACCTTTTTTTGTATTTCCATAGCAGAACGTTTACCATTAAACATAACAGCTACGCCCCCCGTTGCCATCTTTGTAATAATTTTTATTAAATCTTCCCGATCTAGCACATCCAAATTACTCAGATTTTCTAAATTCACATTAAAACTCATTTGTTGTTTTCTCCTTGTCTTGTATTAGCTTGCTAATTAAAACAATTAAGCTGTTACTACTAAAAACAATATTTATTCCATAAGTAAAATCAAAAACTTTAAAGTTAAAATTTTTTATTAACCTTTAGTTAAGACGCATTAATTTAATGCAATTAACAAAAATAACGAATATAACTTCAGAATTTCCCTTTAAAATTAAAATAATGTCGTCTTAAAAATAACAACTTTACTCCTCTATCAGATAAATTTCTTACATGTATTGGCTTTATAAATACATTTTTGTATTCTCTTTTAAAGAACTTCCTCTATACATAAATTCTTCGCAGAGTATCCATTGCAATATATTTTATCTGTTTTCTTCCAACATAGCAAGTAGAATTTATGATTATAGAACAACTACCCTTTATAGGGGGTGTTCCTCCCCCCTATAGATATAGCAGTCTCAGAAACTCTCAAGCCCCGAAAATCCTCATTTTTTGTTCTGCAATATATTACAATTCACCCCCAAGTTTCGGGGATTCTTCTATTTTTATCCTGCGCATTCCGCAAAAAATCTCACGTTTTTTTTGCGGAAACCACTTGACAAATCTGTAAAAATCTGCGGGCCGACTTTGGCGGCCCCCTTGTCATTAAGGGTATCACGTTTTTACTACCAAACGACAAGGATGCTCATTTATGTTCAACCTTAACACATGACAGTCACATGCCGAGTATCGCATCAACTTCAAAAACACGAAGGCAAAATTCCCGTCCCAACTGCGCCAGCAACTCTGGGATAACCTACTGCAACGAGAGAGAAAAACTATTCTCCCTCAACCTCGACCCCGTAGGGGAGTATCTGGTACACTTTTACCCGCCCTGCGGCAGGCCGGCAAAGAACCAGGCGCAGATCCTGCGTTCTCTCATTGCTGTTCAACCGGACCGATGCAAGGCTCAGCCTCACTGTCTGGGTCTCGAAAGTACTGCCCCACATCCCTGTGCTCTGCGCACTCATTGGCTGCGCTTCCGCATCAGATCTCCCGCCGCTTGGTGTCTTATTATGATCTCATGAACCGGCTGTGGCAGGGGGGGACCGCAGCTGCTACAAGCGGACCGCATTTCTTCCGGCCGACAAGAACGGGAAAAAACCAAAAAAAGTAATCGGAGAGGATGGCAAACTCATCGAGCCTGAACCCGACAAGTATGCTACCAGGGCACTTGCGGACCGGATCCTCGCGGGGGAGGATGTCACCGATAGCCAGCAGGGTGCCATTCAGGACATCTTTTACCTCGCGCCGTCATTCCCTCGTTCTAGGCTGGGATGATTTCGGGCGCACATTTTACATGCTCTGCACCTACAATCGCGAATTCAAGGTCGACCTCCCACTGCTGATGAACTTCACCAGCGCGAAACGCCACGACAGCATCAACTTCTTCTATGCCGTCGACGCGCTTGGCAGGCATGAACCCGGAATCATGCTCGCAAATGTCTGCCTGGACTCCGCCCATGACAACATGCCCACCTACGAACTGCTCGAACACTGGGACGCCACCGCATTGATTGACATGAATGGAAGAAACTCCTCCACCGAAGGCCTCCCGGCGGACATCACCCTGGACAAGCAGGCGCATCCGCTCTGCCGAATGCGGCAAGGGCAGCTATGGGCGCACGGTATACATAAAGGTAAACCATGACCTCCGTTTCCATCACCGCATTCCCCAGGACAGCGAACAGTATCAGGCCATCTACAGCAAGCGAACTGCCTGTGAGCGGCTGAACAATCGCTTCCTGAACGACTACCACCTGCTGGACCTGAAATTTTCGTATATAATTTGCACGACTTTGGTCCGTAGCAGAAACTCTCAAAGCGATATTTCTTGCTTACACCCCAGTTGTATTCTATTTCAACCGCCGCCATCGTTGCTCAAGCACATGGAAAGCAATTGCCCTTGTAACTGGCGACACTTAACATTCTTGCACCTCGCCATTCATAAGTTGCCATATCGGGCGGTTCTATCAGATAAGGTGATGGTACATTCTTACACCGCCCCGCACGTTTTACGACTTTTAATCCCCCAGCACGATAGTAGTCAGCATAATTGCTTACATCATACATTCTTGTCCAAGCTGTACCTCTTACCTCGTCGCCGATGCAAAATACAAATTTTCGCTGCTGCTTCTCCGAAATAGCAACTGAAAACCGCCCCTTTATCCCATTCGCTTCACCATCAAGGAACAGATTATATCCTCGGTGATAGTGGGTGCAGTTATCAAGCCGATAACGCCACACGGTCGTGTGCGGCTGAATCGATAAAATCGTGCCTTGATATTCGATTTTCTTCGATTCATTAATTATCATTTCTGAATCCACTCTTTATTGTTTGTAGTGGATAGGGAGTCACTCCTTAAAATCTGATAAAAGACCTTGTAAAGCTGCCCGGAGAATCATATATGCATACACTTGCATTTTTGCCAATTACTGATATTATTATGACAATCTATCCTCAACTGATGGTAATTGCTCTACTAAATTATAGTCACGTTTTCATTTGATATCCTTAATATTAAGCACGAGATATTTCGTATAACCATTTTTCCACGAATCTATATCTTTCACAAAAATCAAGAATATCTTTCGGCTTAACAGATCTCCCTTCCTCAAAACATTCATCCCAAAATCCTTCTTTAACATCAGGCACCTCATAAAATGAAACCTCTTCTTTATTTAGAAATTCTTTAAAGTTCTCAATTTCTTGTGGTTTATGTGAATGCAAACCAATATAGCCAACATAAGGATAACAAATAATTTCACCATAAATATTCTTTCTATAAATAAATCCATTTCGCAAAGGCTTCTCATACCATTCGCCTCCTTTTCTTCTAAATGGATAAAATAAAACAACTCCAAGAATTTCATTCCTCAAATTTCGAATGATCCTCTGGGCATGATACACCCCCTCGCTTACATCTTCATCACGAAGAATCCTTAATTGAAGGTGGTGAAAAACACAATAATCCCCCCCCTTCAATCCAGCATTTCGTTTGACTGATTGAACAAACTGCTCTTCTTTAACATCAAATTCTTGCAGAAAATGAGCAAAGTCCGACCTGAATTCACGATTTTCATTAAGATCTTGTAGAAAATATCCTTCCTCATTGACAAATATACCATATCCTGTAATAATCTTTTGAAATAATCTAACAATACCTTCACGATTATCAAAGTACGAATAAAAACCATAATCAGCAATCCGTAATTTTTTCTCAAAAACAAGGTCGATAAACCGTTTAAACAACACTCTGAACGTCACATTATCAATACCGCTATTCGCAATAAATTCTTCTGAAAATTCATTATATTCAGGTAAACTCATTCCTTTTAAAAGTTGCAAAGCTTCTAATAATTTACCCCAAAACATGCGAAATACTTCCTGGTATTCCTCTGGCAATTCCATATAAAAATCAGTATTTTGAAATAGAAAGTATATAATTCCACACAAAGATTTTATATTGCGTCCGTTGCCTCTCACCTTCATATAAGTTAATTCCCGATTGTTACCTCGACTAATATAATAATCATTTAACAACGGCAAAAGATTATATCCTGTTGAATTCCCAATGTTCTCTGATTTTATAATATACTCATAGAAATTGAAACTTCTATATAATATAAAATCATTAATGTATTCTGTCAAATTTCCTTTTAAATACATACCCTTTATTAAATCCATGATTAATAAAATTGTTATTCTGGAATCAAGGAATAACATTTTATTACTTTCCACTAATTGTCCAATTTCTATATTGCTTAGTTTATCTAACTCATCAATAACGATTATTATTTTAGATTCCTGTTGAATTTTTTTCAATAGGCACAAAACCTTTTTTTTCTTATCCTGTGGCGTAGGTATGTGCCGTGATCGTTGTATGCTCTGTCCAGTACAGGATTCACTATAATTTTCTTCTTCATTTTTTCTTTTTAATTTCTTACCGTTAAAATTTAAAAAACGAGTCGAAAAACCGCCACTAACTTCACCTTTATTCTCTTCAATACTTTTTCTATCAATTGATTCTTTAATATCATTACTTAGAATATTCTCAAAAGATATTTCCTTCTCAAAGAGATCCGCTATCTCCTCAATTTCTTTCCGGAATTTTTCTAAACTTTTATTGTTCGAAAGTTGTTCTAACATATATTTATATAAATCATTGTCATTAGTGTAAAAAGGTATATTAATAAATACATTTTTATTGCTAAATCCGCTTTTTTCTGCAATTGATTGAGCGTAGTTTTTAATACTTGTCTTTCCCGTACCTCGAACTCCATACAAAACATAAATACCTTGTTCCTTTTCAAAAATATTTGCTACCCTTGAAACCAAATTGGACTCAAATTCTCTGAATGCAAATTCATCTCTTGTTTCCCAATTAAATGGGGCAGTATTTTTTCTCAATATTTGTTTCGCTCCCTTCTTTTGTATATGTTTCTGCTAAACATGTATATAAGCAATCACTATTGCGAGCCAATATCTATTTTACTTCATATAGCGTGAGTTCACAAGTTATATTATTCTCTATAGCAATTAATGACAACTACAATAAAAAAACCATAGGACCTTTCAACATCTTATCAGAAAACCAGAAAATCCAGCCCCAAGAGCACTTCAAGCCCTCCCCTGACTGGATTCTCGCAACTCCTCCATATCATTAACAACCAATTGCTCCTAATCACAATCCACCCATTTAAAATAGAAGTTTTCCACATTAGAAGCATTAGCGCTATACACAATAGCTCCATAGCAATCATAAATAGGAGTCATATTTACACTATCCGTCTGCAGAATAATAATATCTACCTTTTCCCATTTTCCAAAGCCCCACCAAATATTCCAAACCAACGACCCCAGTGTCTCCTTCTATCTTCCCACCCTGACCACCAGTGCACAGGAAAGTGCATTACGATCTTTATAACACAGCTTTTGGCAACGTGAAGCCGAAGACATTTGACTTAGGACATTCTAAGCATTATTACTCATCGGATCGTCGGTTCCCAACTCTACGATAATCTCTCTCTTCCATTGGTCCTAAATTCTTCATTCGTCATTGGACGTCCTAATCTTATTCTTCCTCTCTCAATATATTCTTGACAACACCTAAACTTTAGCCCTTTATTCCCCCTTCCCCCTCACCTGAACATCCACATTCTCCAAAAACACATTATCCCCATTAACCATCTCCACCCCATTCTTCGCCTCTAAATAAACATCACTAATACAAATATCATGTACAGGCATCTCCGCCAATCCATCAATCCTAATCCCCCACCCTATATCCCGTCCAAATATCCGTGATATTGATATATTTTCAAACTCCGGCAAGCAACCTTCGACATCCCCCGCCTCTTCCTCACACAACCCACCATTTTTCACCGTCTTGAAAACATAACCCATCGTAAA
>Ga0153920_1001147_pt1 | contig 11287 bp, 8 predicted proteins | sample TSNJ004MetaG_FD_104713 | JGI IMG/M metagenome (GOLD analysis project Ga0153920, IMG submission 104713) | Attine ant fungus gardens microbial communities from New Jersey, USA - TSNJ004 MetaG | ecosystem: Host-associated > Fungi > Mycelium > Unclassified | place: USA: New Jersey, Brendon T. Byrne...
CACTCACTGTTACTTACTAGTACTTAGGATAGTAGTTTCTGTGATATTACTAGTTAGGATAAATACAATCCAGAAAGAGAAGGGAACAGCAAGTTCTCTCTTTTTGTGGTTCATCTGAAAACCTACTTCTCTTGGAACCCTACATTCTCTCCAGTCTTTGGACTAACTTGTGGAGTGTGACTAAAAGTCTTGATATTCATCCTTTCAATATAACTCTTCTGAAAACCTTAACCAGACCCTTTGTAGAGGAGCAAAGAGATATCAAGTGTTGATATAGGCTCAAGGTTGAAGCATATATTTATCCTTGTGGTCTAGATTCTTAACAATTGCACAGACAAACATTTGCAAGTCCAAAATGACAATATAAAGTGGTAATTGTTCATGTATTGGAAATCATTGTATTTACAGGCTGTGTCCTTGAAACCTTGTACTATCCATTGTTGCTATTGTATTCAGAGAACATATATAAGTAGCTAGGACATGTACTGACACCTCAGTCATTTACACATGAAGACTGAGTGTCATAAGTTCATATATTTCTACAAAAACTAAGGCTTTTAAGTTCTACTATGTGGCATGACTATGTGCTTACCAAGCAAAATTAGATAATCAACAAAAATGATGGGCAACATGAGATAAAGAAAAATCATGAAATGCTTCACTTTACAACATTATTCATTTAAGTTGTTTAAAAATAGGATATCCAAGTGTAGTTATGACCATGAGGTGTCTAAGGACTATCTAAAGCAACTTTTAAAGATTTGGAAGTCATTTGAATGATTTTTAAGTTGTCAAAAAATGTCACTTTTTAGACAGAAATGGTTTTTTACCATAGTAGCAGGATGATGGGAGTGGGAAGATGACAACACGACTAATGTATTGTACATGAGGAAAATCTGTTACAATTTACCTGGGATACGTAGTTCACAAGTAGTTTATTGTAGTTCAACTCTGACCTGGTCAACAGACAGAAGATTGCGGTGTCAAGTAACTTAACTCAATCTGATGAACACAGAACTGAGGGATAGAAAACTTGTACCAGCACAGCTGCTTATTGACCATCTACCTGTTGGACAAAATGATAAGGGATTAGAGAGGAAACTGTAGCTTCAAGTGTTTACAACATCTTATTGTCCTTACCACAAGGGCTCAAAATTGTAACAATATGTGCAAGCTGCACTAACATCACCGAAAACCCACTAGAAGACATGCACAATGTTTTAGTGAGCGTGGTAATCGTATAGATGCGATATCAGCCATTCAATTCAATGAGACAGAATCCCAGGGCAAGGATTCAAGATATGTTTGAATTGAGACGTCTTCTTGAATATTAGGACACCAGTCTAAAAGCTGGCTCAGCTCTGGTGCACTAAGATAATAAGAATGGAATCGACGGAAGGGATTCCGCCGCTGCCGCTTATCGAGAAGTGGGTGGTGGCAGCCGTATACATCCTTTGAGAAGGGTATCAAACCATTTTCGTGCTTAAAGGCAGCCTTGAGAAGGATAGTTTAAAAAACAACAAACTCTCACCTCTCCTTCTATTGCCTCACGCAAATTTTCAGAATCGTCAGGATCTATGCCATAGTAGCTGAATTTATTCTCCGGCCAACGAATTGCAGCGCGGTGCAGGTTCTCGAACCTGAGCTTCTTGAATTCATAGCCAACGACAGATATTTGATCGGGGTATCTCCCTGTATATTCCTTGAATCGTCCGATTGAAAATAGAAGATTTTGGAAAGAGTCTAATGCGAAATCTTCGGTCGTCAGTCGAGTAGAGATGTCCTCCTTGGATGTGAAGGTATTGCTTGATAAAGCTAGCCGTAGATACGATTGTGCTTCGGTCATACTTGATTGAGACCGTGTTTGGCCTCTGTATCCTGAGTCAATATCCAAATACTTTGACAATGAGATGGACGATACCCGCTGAATACCACAACTGCACGCTCATCTCTTCTGGCTATACTCAACCTAATGAGCCATATTTTAGTATTTCAATCTTGGGTGACATGAAGTGGTGCCTGCGTAATGGAGGGTAGACTTACCCTCGTTGTATGTGCTGGTACAGTGCTTCTAATCTAGCCCTTCCTTTCTGATACGGCTCCAATACCCATTGTGATTCGTCTAGCCTCTGTCCTGGATCATTGCCAATCCAAATTGCGTGTCCAGGAACGATGACAAGGTGCTCCAAGTTCTCCGTGTTTGGAGGGTGTGTTACAGTCGCCCACCATGAACTCCCAAATTTTGTGGAATACTTCTGATCAGATGGTGTAGTAGAGGCTCGACACAGTCCCGGCTGAGAAAAAATTGAATTTGAGGAGAGCCAGAAGCGTAAATTATGATATAAGGAAAAGGATGTGAGAATGATCAAAAGTGTCACCGCGCAGTTTGTAAACCTCGATCGACTCAGAAGAGTGTCTGTCAAGGTGCGTCGGGAAACGAATCTACTGAATTTTTTTCGTGTGCCCGAGCTAACTGGCGGTGGAAGCATTTGAACGCGATCTAGGTTGAGTCAACTTTTCCTCGCTTCTCCATTTGCAATGTGTCAAGATACAATGTGTGACAGAAGATAAGATAACAGTACATTTTTGGATTATTGGAGATAGACAGCTAAGTACAGAATACACACAGCAATCAACGAAGAAAAAATGCGGAGAAACCTAGGATGAATCAGGGAAAAACTCCAGTAAGCCCTCCTCCATTTCCTCGAGATCCTGTTGTTGCCAGCTGTGTAACCGAAGCTGCATGAGTTCATCCCAGAAGAGCGTCGGCGCTTCATCATGTATTTTTAAGAAGGCTCGAATGTGTCTCAACCAGCGTTTCACTAAGCTGAACCTCACTTCTACTTTCTTATTGTTCGGCGAGGCATACTCAAAAGGAGGTAGATTTTCTTGATATGCGAGCATGGCAACTTGGCCTAGCCAATAGAACGGTCCCACTATCGAAGAAAATGAATATCTGACACCACATGAAGTTTCGAGTACCGCACAATTCTGAATGAACGGCGGTTCATTAGTCCCTCTTTCTATCCGGGAGTCGGGCGAATTTTTCCAATTATTTAACCAATTGTGCAGCGCAAATTGGTGCTTGAACATTTGAGGGTCCATTTCATCATCGTTGACACCGATTTTTGGTTTGGGCACCTTCCCACCTACGCAATACTGGAAGAGTTGCTTGAGGATGATGTGGACCAGGACGAAATGGGCAAAAGAGCTTAGAGGTACTGAAGTTGGTATTACCCGAGGTTCCGAAAGGTATGCCACCATTTTCGGAATACTCATACCAGTCAGCCTGCTGGATTGAGTTGTACCATATGGTGATGAGCGCCGAAGGACCTGATACCAATCGGTGGCATTCGTGGCTTGCCAGAGGGCATTTTCACATGGTAAATTGAGAATGACTTCTTGGGGATGATAAGAGGTCGGAAGTGCAAAATAGATGCAATGGCAACAATCATGCATGACTGACCAAAGGATTGCTCTGTTGTCGACTACGTTAGCATCGGGCACTGAGAACACTTAAAAGGCAATACCGTTTGGCCATCTCATGTTTGGCCCAATCAAACCACGCACTGTCTAAATCGTTTTCATCTATACGAGATGGCTGCCAATTTGCATTGCAAGGGATCAATACCGATTGCCTGATCATCTACGAGAAATGAACCAGTGTGATGTAGCCTGACAAGATGGAACTCTCACCATAACGAGCATGCCATGGTAGATGGTTGATGATGCTCTCTGATCTATGTCCTGATGAAAGAGCCCGATAGTCTGGAGCAGCACAACAGCGAGAATGAGTTGCACTTGATCCAACCAGTCGGTGGATTTCCTCGCCTGAGCAAAGACATGAGTTCATGCGTGAACGAAGGGGATGCTATGGAGGACTAACAAAATCATGCACAAGCGTTTCCCGAGCGTAAGCAAGTGTCTTGTAAATGAAACTGGTTGCCCGCTTGGTTCCAATAAATAAGGCTCCACATGCCTGCATAGCGCTGAGCAAGATTGGCGACTTCGGCTCCGCTCGAAAAGTCGGTGCATGTACGATCGGGATTTGTGTCAGGAATGTTGTAAAGAAGACATGCACTGAGAGGACATTAACAATATTGCAATAGCAGAGTGCCGACACTCACAATAGTGTTGTAACTCGACGGGGGTGGGTTCGACATTTACGGGTCGCAACCGTTTGGTGTCACTGTCTACCTTGAAATCTTGGAATGCACCTGGTTTGAGTATTCCAGTCTGAAGCGATGAGTTCTGGTTAGCAGCAGGTGGTATAGACTCAGCATAGAGCTGAGCATCGAATGGGAAGTTCTCCGGAGAATTGTTTACATTGAGCTCGTCGATGTTCAATGTCACTTCCGTCAAAGCTGAAGTCAATGTCATCTGAGGGAAGATATCCGTGAAGAAGGGAGTGAAAACATCGCTGCCATATGCAGGTGACAAATGACTTGAAATTGGAGCCAGTTGATCGTCAATGTGTGGTGGATTTGAGCCTGTTGGTGAATAGACCTCAGCCAATGGTTCGTTCAAGAATCCGCTGTTATAGATAGCGACAGAAGAATAGTCTGACGGATTGGTGGTTCGAGAAGGCTGACTAGCAGACTCGAGGGGTCTCGTTCGTCCTGTCTGTTGTTGATAGACTTCAGGATCCTGGACGTAAACCAGCCCAGAAGACTGCAAAGAATAAATGGTTTCCGGCGTCCGAGTAGATACCGAGGAGGAAGACATGATGGATGTGTCAGAGAGGGGATCTGGGTGTGCTGATGTGGTCTCCCCAGCTTTGTTAAGGTGAGACGTCGTAATAGAGGTTGCAGTGAGTGCAGAAGCCGCCGTCTGAGTTTGAGAATACTTCTCTTCAGCCGTGCTGGCATTGTCTACAGAACTGCAGTTAGTTTTGGGAGATGTGACTGCTGCCGGAATCTTCTGTGTTGTGGGTCCGTATGTACATGTTGTTCCTTTTAACACACATTTCGCACAGGGCATCTGGCGATCACATTTTATCTTGGCTTCCATGCATGCAAGACATGAACGTCTTCGGGAACGACTTGTGCTAGTGAAGTAACATGCTTCAGAACCGCATGAAACAGAGGGGCATCTGCTCACGGGTTGGTACAGCTCTTTCTGTGTCTAGTTAGAAGATCACTCCTAGTGAACTGGGAATCACAGGTCTAGATACCAATCAGCACTTCTAGTTGTGCAATACAGCACAGTAACGCACGTCGCAGCGGTGAAGCCTCTCATTAGTATCTACACCGCCAAACCATGAATACTATTATTCTCAAGTTTGACAAATGAGCAGTCCATACGGTTGCGCAAATGACGGTTTAGATGTGTAGTGCGAGTGAACTTTGCCGGACAATGTGGACAAAGTTTTGTTTGAGGTAGGACAGGAATGTTGCCGCGATGACTGCGTATCTTGGAAAGTGAGCCGTCCTTCTTCCTGAGCGGCTCAAAGTCAGGTCGAGCGAGAAGTGCCTCCGAGCCCAACGCATAAGTCAGAGAAGATTGCGCAGGCTGGGGAGGGAGCATGGGGTCATGGGAATGCATGGAGATGGAGGAGAGAACCAAGATGGGTTTGTCGGTAAATTACTTGGATCCAGCTTGCCTATTTACGGCAAGTCTCTCGGCGAGTATTGCTCTAACTTTTCATCATCTCTATCATTATGTCTTAATGCGAAAAGAGTTGAGCCTCCGGTGAATTTCAACCTCAAAGAATGAGCAAGTAGGGTATCCGAGGCGATTCCATTAAGGGCCGGTGTTGCCGATCACACCGCCATAGTCTCTGAATGATTCTTACAGCTCTGTTGGATTTTTCTGATAATTATCTCAGGCAAATCATGTAGTATATGGCCAGGGAGACAACAGTTGCGTTGATGCCTATCTTCTCAACAACACGCTTCGTAACCAACACATTTGCTCATCGATCAGTGGTTGATTTATTTTCACGAGTGGTGTACTTGGCAACTCCAACCGTGATGTCGAGCTTGTTTCAAAGATCGAAAACGTGAAACACACACGAAACACCACTCGTTAGTGGTTTTTCCTCCCTAACTGAGAATTAAGCATACATAGGTAAGGCTGTCCAATCAAAGCATTTGAGGAACAAGCAAGCCACGAGTCATACAAGCTCTCTATTGATCGCCCATTGTACGGCGGCCTCAACGTCTGGAGCTTCATGTGTTGGTGTGTGACTGGGCTTCCCGAATTCGGGCTCGTATACTCCAGTTGCGACAAGAACCGAATGCCAGCCTGCGTTGTTGGCGCCAGCAATATCTAGATTCGATGAGCATCATTACAGATTCGTCATCTTGTGCTGACTCGGCATACCTGAATCTGGATTGTCTTGTGGGAAATTCTTTATATGATCCGACTCGAAATATAAATATAATTGAGGACTTACCTCCAATCATGTATCTGAAAAGGCAACTCAATATGGTTTACGGAGGAGGAATACAGGGTACCTGCATATGGGGTCGTGAGAAGCTATGAACACCATGTAAGTTTCTCAGGTGATTTGCCAACACCTCCTCCGCAAATCTGTAGGTCTCTCGAGTTGGTTTGCCGAACTGTATATGGGGATATTGCTCTCCTGTTAATGCCTGGTGGAGCTCAGCGACACAAGGGCCACTGCATCAACGAGAAAGAAATTAACCTGATAAACACCTTGAAAGGCAGCCTTGAAACCCCCTTGTCCAAGTCGTGGGCGTGGAAAATTAGACTTCCAAAGTAAGTCAGGATTGCAGAATACGAGTTCAACAGGATCTTGATTTGTCCTCGGATCGACGTATGGACCGCCAACTATCCCATCAGACTGGATGATATCACAAAGTATCTGACCTGTTTGGAGTGAGCGTAAGATGAAGACTGTTCATAGTTGAAACGACCGTTAACTGACAGTCAAGCGCCCAATCTAGAGGATCATGAAACACCAAAGCGGCACCAAACCGCGTCCGATCGAAATCAAATATCTGCCGGCACAAATTATGGAATTTTCCAAAGTGCTTAGTCCATTGATCATACTGTAGCTTTCTCCTTTTCTGATGTAGTAAGCGAGTGGAATGGCCACACTCTATAATTCTCTTGTCACACAAGAACAAACGCTGGATGCAAGATACACACGATGGATTTGATGCTAGCACGTCAAGGGTGGTGTAGGCCTGGTTGAATCCATAGCTTAGAATGCGAGTCAAATCTAAATAGACACAGTGAAATGCAGCGAGACATACTCTTGAGCGACCTTTCGCAGAGTATCTAACCGTCCACCAAGAATAAGCACAGGTTCCTTTTCATATCTGTCAACAAGAGTCTTCAGAATGGTGTGTGCCTGGATGTACTGGTCATCCCTGATCTAGTGGGACTAGATTATTAGTACCAGCTGCAAGGCCTGAAACGAGACGGACAGAAAACCCTAGATGATTCGTTAGTTCCTGGCAACGAGCTTGCTCACTGACACCTCCGCCGTTCGTCAACTATGTCCATCTGAGATAAGTCAAATCGTTGAATGTTCCGTGATCATAGGTACCAATATATATGGAATTTTACTGGGCGGAGAAGACTGTAAGGCCGAAGCCAAAATCATTGACAATTGGAAGAAACGCACCAACCAAAGGGGTTATTTCCTTCTAGGATAGCAAGGGCACGCTTTGCTGCGGGTAATACATTGGGGCCACGTATCAATACACCATCCTATAGAAAGAATTTCAGCCAACTGATTATCAAGAACCAAATCTTGAAGACACATACAATATCAAAGCAGAATACCAGTGGTGGTGGAGCTGCAGGTTTTCGGGAGAAGAAACGGCGAGCTCCATGTATCTGGTTGCTGAAAATCTGATTCTGGCGGAGGAATACCGCGAAGCGGTGAGACAACATCATAAACTGTTAGCAATCAGGTCACACACATTAAATTAAATTCATCCGGTACACATCTTTATTCTCAGAGCGTAAGCAAGACCAGTTCATTGCCTCTGAAACTAAGATACTCATGGCTTGTACAGGTCATTTCATTGTGATGTCCCTCAGAATATCACCACCTACCCTGGCAAATGCCTCACCATCTGTCGCTCTCGAAAAGGGTGCATACTATCGAACACGAGGCTTCCACAAGAATGGAAATCTAAATTTTTCCGACTCAAACATTGGGCGCCGTAGACAGCCACGAAAATTTCAGAATGCCAAACTTATCGCACTTCTGCTTCTCTCCTTAGCCTGCCTTACTTGCTTCGGGATGGCGTATTATCTCTTCAAGACGAGGTGGGAGACTCAGAGTCAGGGCTTCCCTCGACCATTGTATGCTGACGTGCCCTCCACTCAAGTCAACGTGTCCATCCACACTAATATATTGAGCACTGAGGAGCGCTTTCTTGCGTATCTACCACATAGCGGGTTTCACAATCAGCGCATAGCCTTCGAAAACGCTCTTGTCTTAGCCCGTCTTCTTAATCGCACTCTAATTGTGCCACCCGTTCGTCTTAGCAATAAACCTATTCCATATTATCCTTTTGATCGACTGTCTCAACAATTAGCCCTGGCATCCAAAACTGGTTTAGGACACTGTGCACACGTTCCTCCAAAGCTGGCATTGCCTCCCGAATGTCTTGACTACTTCGATTCCACCTTCCTTCCTTGGGATTCCTTGCTCAATTTGACTTCTGTTCAAACCAAACAAAAGTTGCATGTAAGATGGAACTTTGAAGAAACTTGGATTACCGATTTTTTGGGAATATCTGGCGAACAAACGCTGTATTTTCGCGACCGTACGTTATATCAGTATCGCTTCGTTGATAATACCAAAGACGTCGCCGAGAAAACATGGTATGCTGAGGACCTAAATCTTGACTTCCTCGCCCAGCAAACTCAGAAGCTACTCTTCTTTGGGACGCTTTTCGGTTCAACTCGCTTAAGACTACAAGAGGATTTTCACCGAACAATACGCAAGGAGATACGTGAAGCAATGATGATTATTCATCCTACCTTGGAACAAGTATCTGAGTCGGTCTTTAGGGCACTCGGGGGTGCCTACCTTGCCATTCATCTACGTGCAAGTGAAGCCAAATTCAGAGCATCCAGCAAATTGAATGCCCAAATTCTCTGGCGATCTCTGCTCAATTGCTTTTTCAATGTAACCTCGGTCGATGTACTAAAGATGGAGGAACAGACTCAGTGGACCACCGAACAACGTGAGACAAGTTCTAGAACAGCCCCTCACATACTCCCACCAGGACACTGTATACCTCTGGATGACAAAGAAAAGTCCCATTTGGCTTTAGTTTCCCGGTTGAGATGTCACCCATCAAGGATAAATTCTTTCAACATAAGCTCGCTCGGTCCTCATACCCCGATCTTATACGTGGCGACGGATTTAAAAAATCCACATCACCAACCCCTTCTTGATCCCTTCCGGACTGTTTTCCCTTGCATTTTCACATTGTCTGATTTTAAACACAATCTGGCTCCCTTGAACCAAGTCATCAACAGAATTGATGGTGTACCTCTCAGGCTTCATCTTCTTCCGTTCGTTGATGCCTTGGTAGCTGGGAAGGCTCAGCGAGTAGTTGGCACCAAAGGCAGCACGTTCAGCTATTATATCGAAGACATACTTTGGAGACGTATTCATGGACTTCCTATCAAGGAGCGCGGATGATCGTACTTACTATAATTGCCCTCTGCAACCAAATTCGAGTATAACTTCTTTCTCACTTCCTTATTACGTTGATTCATTCAAATAGTTTCTCCACGTTCCAGTCACTCGTAGTCAAGAATCCACCAATGAGGATAAACATACCCATATTAGCTACAAGATCAGGCTGAAACACGATACTTTCCCGGAATCACCATCCGAGCACCAGACCAGACTGGGTTAAACACTGCACTACCATCTGGGCTATACCAGATGCGATAATGATTGATCCCATCGCGGAAATTCTGTATTTGCTAAGGCTCCCAATGCTGATGGTCATTTCTAAGTCCAAAACTTTATTTACCTCGAGAACATGCTCGACCTATGATCTTTGATAGGCGCAAATAGTCAAGGCCTCAACAATTTAAGAATCCTGCTTCCTAAGAACTTGATGAAGAAGTAACACTGGTCTTTTTTTAAAAAAAATCAACAATTTGTTACACGGTGCTCGATCGCAGTCCGTGGTATCTAACATCGCCATTAGTGGGTGATCGATGATGTCATTTCCTAAAATTCCCACAAGAGATATGGACCGGACTTACACGCCGCTAGGATGCAATAAGAGGATAAACCTCCCCAGAGTCTTATTATGCATTAGTTTGACCTTTCGACATGCTTTTTCCCGCTGATGGACGGGGTTGGTGGACGCGTCTCTTTTTCGAAGCCAGGTGCCGCTAAAGTGCCATCCTAGCAAGCAAAGTTGAGTCCCGTGTTCATGGCCCACAAGAAATAAGAAAAGTAGCTATTAGAACTGGAGAACAGCAAAAGGTGGGCTTCGACAATGCTTCCGTGGAAGCTGGAATTTTCACTTTGTTAGAGACTAATCTAGCATACCCGCGGAGCTTGAAGCTTCACAAGTGTATCCCGACTGGGAGGAGATGACCTAGTGAGGATGATAGTCTAAGAAGGCCTTGATGGAGTGTTCTTTGTATGCAAGACTGCATTGAGTACATTTGATTGCGTTCTTGCCTGACGCAGCAGACGTAAAATTTTATGTTATAGACCAACACTTGTCGGGAACAGTCTGTACGGTGCCTTCTTCAATGCTGGCCACAAATTGAGCGGCAAAGTTAACCTTCAGTGCAAAAACGTCGGCGGGAGCACATTTGGATACTGTAAGAAAAATGCATTCCAGGATAACAGCATCATTCTTTCCTCCATCCGTCCGGGTAAGTTCTAGCACTTCATCAGGTACATTTTGTTCACGGTCATGAATAGCACGAGCCGAAGAGTGGGACCAAATGACAAGAGTCTTCGGATATCTTATGGCTTGGGAGGCAGTTGCATCGGAAGTATATGACAAATATCAAGACACCAATGCGGTTCATCTCATCAATAGATTGTTTGCCCAATGGACTCAAGAGTAGATTAGGTCTAGGACAGTCTGAATATGAGGGGGACCTTACCTCAGACCATAATGGAGTGGAATGATTCTGGGTCCGTGACCACAAGAATCTGCAAAAGCATTATGGCAAATGTAGGTAAAGGTAACATAGCGAGCACCAAGCGTATGGTGTGCTCGAATAGAGTTACCCAATTGATGAGCCCTGGAAAATTACTTCTGCATGGGCACACCTAACTAAAGATGTCATACCCTTCAGTGCCGATGAG
>Ga0153920_1001148_pt1 | contig 11280 bp, 14 predicted proteins | sample TSNJ004MetaG_FD_104713 | JGI IMG/M metagenome (GOLD analysis project Ga0153920, IMG submission 104713) | Attine ant fungus gardens microbial communities from New Jersey, USA - TSNJ004 MetaG | ecosystem: Host-associated > Fungi > Mycelium > Unclassified | place: USA: New Jersey, Brendon T. Byrne...
ATCTATGTAATAAACATAATGGGAAAATCATGATTCTCTAAGATAGAATGAGGATTAAAATTAAAATGTATCGAGCGAGTGAATGTGCAAGCTAAATTTCAACAGCAACTCTTCCCCGAAATCTATTTTTTCCGTTCTTGCCATACCCAAAAAATACCACCTCCAACAAAAAAAACTGTTAAAATTACTGCACATACTTTGAATGACCAGCCTAATTCTGTCTGTAACACTTGTAATGCACCAATGCCTCCGATAAAAGTCAGTATGTACAATAATACATTTAAAAGCAGCGCATTATTGCTTTTTCTCCGCTCCTGCAATAAACTCAAAAATGAAATTTTGAAATCGATTTTAGTTTTATATCTTTTGAAAGACTCTGTTTGCTTCATATTGTCTATGGCATTTAATGTGATTATTGGAGTTCCAGAAACAAATGAGAGACGATCAATGTGCATTTGATTGTTGATAGTCTCGGTCAACTTATTTGTAATTTCAAAATTCACAATTTGGCTGAGATAGAAGTACATTTTTAGCACTTCAAGTAATTGACAATCAAAAAGTGCTTGTCGTTTGCTTTCATCAGATAATGATGTAACAACACCTAAGTATTCTTGCGAATAGTATTTGAAGGCATTGCTGGTGTTAATGTTCTTTAACTCAAAGGCTAATCCTTCTGCACCAAGTACATCTAAAAAATAAGTTTCAATATCTGTTATATAATTAGAAATTACAAACAGGTTATGCACATAACTGATACTGTCTATTTGAAATCTATGCCGAGTTAATTTCTCAAAAAAGCCGGTAATGCTATCGAATATAATATCTGAAATTTTCCTTGTATCTGTAACAATATCATTTTTGTCGAAGTATTGTATTCCATCAACTGGAATATTATTGTAGTTATTGTTCTGTCCATAGATTTCATCTTTTCTAAGGGGAACGCCAGTATTGTAATCAATCAGCTCATAATTCACAAAAACCATATTGTTTAGGAAATAAGCTATTGGATCAACTTGTAGCAAGCGAGAATTTATGGAAACCAAAAATCTGTCCATGTTTATGAAAAAAGAAAATTTAAACATGGTTTTATCCAAAAGCAGCTCCATAGAATGAGTAAGTGTCAAAATCCATGACATTTGGTTTATTTCATTTTGATAATTTTCAATGCTATCATCTTTATCATATACATCAAAGTGAAATTTCGTTGACTGTTTATATGGGTCAAATTGAGTCATATATTTTAATCGCCCATTTTGAGTATGCATAGTGTCTTGAGTAGCTAAACTCGATATGTGGTACTCTGAAAGCAAATCCTTAACCTTTTCATTTCTGCGGAAAAGGGATAGTTTTTTATTATACTTATTCAAACTATACGCAGTCATAAAAATAACGCAATCTTTCATTTCGTCTAAAGATTTTTTAAATTTTTGTTTGACCTGTACTTTTTTACTCATTTTTTCACCCCATCTATAAATCTCATTATACACTTAAAAATCTTTATCGATGAACTTTCCAGTATTGTTAGAATGGATTTGACTATCATAAACATAGTGGGCAATTAAAATTTTTAAACAACTCTGTTTGATAAGAAATAATGCGATGCACGTCTAACGAACTGTTGTGCTTATACTGCGGGGCTACAGTTTCAGCCATAAAGCAGGGCAAATGCCACCTCTTAGATCGTTATTAACAGGGTGAATAACATCCGAAAGGTTGCATTTCAAGGCACTGTTTCCTTGAATGCCTATATTTCCGTCACCATGAATATATACCGCCTTCACTTGTTTACGACCAGGTGAGCGAAGCCACCACCACCATATGTAGCCCAAATACGATGATATTCGTTTAGCATTATTATTGTCTTTTTTCGTAAACCAGTACTTGTACTTGCCATTAGGTACCCGCAACAAGTTTTCGCTACTGTCCCCAAAATATTTGCATACGACTTCCTCTATACTCAACAAAAACACCTTGTCATTTGTATCTTCGCCTCCGATCGTACCAAACCATGGGTTGTTGGAATTCACAATTGTAGTCGGAATTATTTTGTCTTTATCTGCATTGATAAACCTTTCAAGAAACTCACCGTTAAGATACTTTCTTAGCTCGCAGTCTGCCCATGTAATATCTCCGGGTTTATTATGATAAGCGCGAAGCTCCACAATGTCTTCGGTTATAATCAATGCCGCATTATCTTTTATATCAAGCACTCGCCAATCATATCCGCTAAATTCTATTTTATCTCCTATCTGCATACCTTCCTCCTGTATCACACCAAGTATAAACAACGATTGTTTCATGCTCATACACGAACTACGCATTATTATCAAGATTGCTTCTTAGCCAAGATGCACATTATCCATGTTATAAACATAATGAGTAATTGAGAAGCTATTATAGTTGCGAAATATGGAATTATTTGAAGATCACTTCATAAACTTGTGTTTCAATTCTTACAGTTCGTTTGTTATCTAATAAATCACTTATATCAACTTGACCTTGAGCATAATGAAACATCCTGTGGTGATTGGCACATAATATTATTATATTTTGTTCGTCTTGAGAACCGTCCAATGATAAAAAGGTAATATGATGAGCTTCACAATACTTTTCTCCATTGTCCATTAAAAATGTTTCACCGCATATTTGACAAGTAAAATTATATTTTTGTTTGGTTTCTTTTACTATTCTTTGATAACGCTTAACTCTTTTTACCAGTATATCCTTTGAGATACTGATAGTAGGATCAATGTCGTCAATGAAATCCCTCTCGATTTGCTCATCTAAACAGTCATTATTGCTGGTCCTTATAGGACTACCCTGCCTTATCATTTCATTTTTATAAACGCAGACAATATCTAAAATATCCTCTAAGGTATATGTTTTAATACTTAATCCTTCCACTTTTCGCTCCACATCCTTTACAAGCCAAATAATATTCACCGTTCTCCTTTAGCTGCGCTAATAACCAGTTTTCACTTTCAATAGAATGTATATCACCACAAAATGAACATCTGATTATGCCTTTTTTTTCAGATGAGATATTTTGATTGTTGCTTAATTCTTTATAAAAGAAATCATTCAATTTTTTATTTGCATCTTCATCTTGATTGTATTTTTCAAAAAGGTTAATTAAAGTATCTCCTGCTGTACTCGTTAATTTAGATATCGTTGCAATGTCGATTCCTTTCTTTATCATTTGCACAATACGCCGTGCTGTCAAAAGGTCTACAGCTTGTGTCCCAACTTCTTTTTTCATAAGTTTATAGAAAGAATTATAATCTGGTGATTTGTTTCTTCCTTTTTGAGATGTAATGTAAGGGGTACCATCGTTTTTTATGAAAAGATAATCTTGTGTCAATGAATATAAAGTTATAATATACGATCTTAATTGCAAATAGTCGGTTAAAATTCTTATTATTTCATCATCTAGTACTAACTCAAATCCGTTAATAAACAACTTTTTATTGTCCATGTCCAAATTGACAATTTTCAAGCTAACAACATCCAAATTAGCAAGTCCGTATTTCATTGCTAATTGTATTGGAATGATAGATACGAAGTTCCTGTATTCCTTATCATATAAATATCCTGTCTCTCTATCATGATACTTTTTCAACTCATTGAATATACTTGCTAAATCAAAATTATTCAGATAAGCGCGAATACCATCATTAAGCTTTTCGTAATCCTCATCTGATAGGAATCCTTTATTTTCAGTTTCCTTTAACCTTGAGATAATGGGTTTAATTTTTGTCTTAAAGGAATCTATCAACTTTCTATCAGTAAAAATTGGATTTTTGATAGAATAGTTGTCATTTAATGTTATAAAAAGTTTTGTGATTGCCGTAACATAATTACTTGCTGTAATCTGTCCGTCAATACTATTTTTACGAATATAATAATTCAAGCTTTCTATTAATTCATCTTCACTCAACATCTCAAAGTGTTTATTGTCAAACTTGTTATCTGTATCACCATTATAAAAAAGTATATACAAATATTCACAGAAAACATTGATTTTTGCGCTATTCTCTTCTTGTCTATATTTTTCCAATATGAATGTGTCCATATATTTCCCTCTCGCTACATTTCATTTGTACTTGAACTACACATTATTGCTAAAATCTACAATACGCCAACAGTTTGAAATTATTAAGTAATATCCCTTATTATAGGTGCATTACTAGTCATTATGACTATACCATAATTTTCCTGCAAAATCTATAAATTACTACATAGTGGACAGAGCGGCGTTATTCCTTCCAACGACGCTCTGTATGAATATTACTGTTCCCACACCATTTCCCTCGGCGCTGATTTTATTTGGCGGTGATTCATAGTAGACTGACTTTCCATTTTATAGATTATTTATTTGTAGTGCATAGTATAGTAAATCACTTTTAATCCTTTGGTTTTGAATCTTACACTATGTTATACTTTCTCTTCATATTCCCTTTGATAACTGCATACTCTCTTGTAGAAATTAATTTCTGTCCTAATAATTGATTGAGCATTCCTAATTGTACCACGTATTTTTCACGGTTCTTTTCCAGAAAAGCATAACCAACCGGAGTCAGCAAGATTTGTTTAACACTCTCAACATCTCCTTGACCACTACAATCAAACACGATTCGTATTTTTGTTTCCCAAAACCATCTCAATCTCTGAATCAATGTATACCTCCTGATCAATATTTAGTTAATATGTATTTAACAGTACTTTTACTCCAAGGCTTATCGCTCTCCTCGGATAAAAGCTTAGCAATTTCAGATAAACTTCTTCCTTCATTCCTCGCCTGTTTTACAAACTCCACATTTGCAGGTATAACCCTACTTTTTCTGCCAGCTCCACGTTCATTGTGCGGCCTGGGTAGATTTCGTAAATGCTCAATCGTTTTCCTCAATCCTAAATTTTGCTCTTTTAAAACTCTGATTTTTTCTTCATACTCTTCCAGTAAAATAGATTGTTCCAGTTTACTACTTAATCGCTTGACTTCATTCATTAAGTCATCGCATTCTCTCTGTAACCTTTCTGTTTCTAAACTGGATTTAATAATTTCATTATGCTTATATCGAATCAGTTCCCTGTTACACTTTGCTAATTGATCTGTTAGTTTTCTGTTTTCTATTTGTAACTCTTCTATTTGGGTTTGATTCCAAAATGCCAATTTACCACCTCTTTCCACTTAGTAATTAATTTCTAAACTCTTTTTTATCAGATTCTACATAGAACCCCATAATTATTACGGAACCCTGTCCACAGCCTTTGGCTGTGGGATGTTTACTACGAGGGGGAACCCCTCTATTCCTGCCTTTATCCAAACTTACAGTTTCTGGATAAGTATTCCACAACGGCAAATTCTTTTCACTTCATTAAACATCCTTTCTAAAAATACAAAAACCCTACAAAGTCAATATTACTGATGTTGACTTCATAAGGCTATTCTCCTTTTTTGTTTGCTTCTTTCAATTTAATCCTATTTATTGCTTAATCCTATCAACTACTCGTCCGATTGTCAAGAATAAAAAGAGAAAAAGTGAAGAAAAAGTCTAATAAATGTACGATTTCAGTTTTACAAAAAAACATCATATTTTCTCCGGCAACAGAGCGGATTTAAAACAAAACTATACGACAAATCCAATGGACGAACAAATTGTACCGCCTTTTATTTTGCTGAATAAAAATGACTATCTGTTTTATCATTCAGGGGTTTCCTCTTGTTTTCCAAGCACTAAAGAAAATGTTTCAACCACTAAACTGACCATTTAAGCCACTTTGATATACTTCAGCTTCTTAAAGAAACTAAGATAAACTCCATCACAAAATCTTTCTGACATGACAGCACTCATGATAAGTATCATTAAGTATTGTACATCCCTCATATTAAGCCTATTTGTTTTCATTTTATTCTAACAGGTGCAGCAATAATCGTAACATCACCTTCGCACTATCATCATCCAGTATAGGTACTTAAAAACATATTATTAAAATTGAAATAGTATGTAATTTCATTTATCCAGTAATTCCTGATAACTGACTTTCAACACACTGGCAATTATCTTTAACTCAATATCTGTTATAAATCTTTTACCATTTTCAATACGCTGAATTGCATTCTTATCAATGTCAAGCCCAGACATTTGAAGCATATCAGCCAATTTCCTCTGAGACACTTTCTCGGGAAGACTTTCTCTGATTTCTTTTATACGAACACCGCAAATATTATTACTGCCATCAACAGCTTTATTCTTGTACATTTTTTCACCTTTGCTTGACATTCAGTAGTTGTCATCGGCTAATTATATATCAGAATCAATCCCATAATGGCATTCACTAAATGTTAAACACTGACTTTAATGTATTACTTCTCCATTAATCCAATAAATCTTGATAACTGGTTTTCAGTACACTGGCAATGGTTTTTAATTCAATATCTGTTACAAATCTTTGACCGCTTTCAATGCGTTGGACTGCATTCTTATCAATATCAAGCTCTGCAACCTGAAGCATTTCCGAAAGTTTTTTTTGAGATACCTTATCAGGAAGCTGCTCTCTAATTTCTTTTATCCGTATACCACAAATGTTATTTTTGCCGTCAGGGGCTTTATTCTTATACATTTTTCTCTCCGCTTGACATTTAGTAGTTGTCATTTTCATCATTATATGCTAGAATTATCATCAATCTGACATCCACTAAATGTCATAACATCTTATTTTTTAAATTTTGTACATTTACATGATGATTGTGTATCCTGTTGAACTCAAATGAAATGGAGGGAATAATATTGAGTCAAAATATAAACGAAATGCTTCAAAGAGCAAGCTTACAATCAATACGAGAGTTTATTGCATATGGAACCAAACCATGTCTTTTATACAGCGGAAATTTTGAGACAAGGGAAAGAGAAGCATATCAAGCTTTTTGCTTGGCTCTAAAGAGGCTTCTTCCGGATATCAGTGAAGAGCATGAAATATTCACAGATCTTGCGTCTTTATTAGCCGCGTATGAATCTCTATTCTTAGAAACGGGAATGCTTATAGGAGCTAAAATAGTGAAAGATGCATATACACTTTTAGAAAGTGACGAAATATAAGTAATAAAATAAAGAGGTCAACTGAAATACTGCATTGACCTCTTTATTAATTGATTTAATATAAAATTGACATTCTGGGAGACTGCTCCCATTTCATGAAATTAGAGACTGATCAGAATTTTGAATCCTAATCAGCCTCTTTAATTTGCCTTAGCCTATAAGGCATTATCTATATACCAATTCACATAAAACTACTTCATCTGCCACTTGCTGAGCCATCGTATACACTTGTACCCGCTCCCAAAAATCCTCATCTGAAACTGGATGATTCTTAATATACCCCTCCCGTATCTGCTCTGCCATCTTAAACCCCAACTCATCTATACTCCTGCAATGAGTTGCCAATCTACCATTCAAAAGCATTTCACGATACAATCCCGGCCTATGCTCATGCAAATACTTAAGCCGCATCTCCCCATACTCCCCCAACGCACCAAGAATTTCTTCACCATCAATTTCAATCTCAGGATAAAGCAATCCATCCACTTCCAAATAGTCAAACTCCATTAATCCCTTCATTCTGTTATCCTCTCTTCCCAAAATTAATTTATATCCGAACAGAAATCAAATACCCCACAGCAAGCTGCGAGGTATTTGACCCTCGCGGCATTCGCCAAATGCAGGAAGAAGAACATTTCCTGCGCTTGGCTCATTGCTCACGGGAATTAATTCCTGCAAGGAATCAGCACTACACATACTATGTTCTGACTGCGACTAAAACCCGCACTCCATCATGGACGACTTTATTCTTATAATCCGCTCCATCCATATTGAACAAAACATGTCTCTGATAATGTTTAAATTCAAGGATAACCAAGAGTTTTCCTGATGTTTTAGAAGAAAATCCACTCTCCTCTACTTCTCTTTCAAACGTAGTCCTACCACGCACTCCACATGCTATGTCTGCCGTAACTTTTTTCGAGGCTTGGAATACATAGAGATAAAAAATGGGCTGCCTTTCATGGGCGACAAACAGAAGTATAAGGCTGAGTTGCACCGATACATACTGGTATTAAACATAGTCAGCAGCTACCCTGCTATCCCCAGTATATTATGTTTAGGGGAACGATATCCAGAGACAAGAGTCAGGCATTTTAAGGGAAGGAACAGAAGGTACACGGGACCGGAAGAAGGCGGCACACATGTGTTTTACAGCGATTTTTCAGGCCATGGAACGGAGACCTCAAATTGAACTGCCCCCGCAGTTCAATTTCGTCCTGGTATGGGCTCCGTGGAATTCCTGAGCCTGACTGAGCTGTAAAACACATGTGTGCCGCCTTCTTCCGGTCCCGTGTACCTTCTGTTCCTTCCCTTAAAATGCCTGACTCTTGTCTCGTCCGGATTATTCATTCCCCATTAGTGCAATAAACAGAAGTATAAGGCTGAACTGTAACATGTTAATGCACGGACAATATCATATTAGAAAAATGAGAGGTTGATTTTTTAAAGGTTTTTGCTATACTGTTATTTAATAGCTTTGTTTATCAGATGTGCAGACAGAGTATTGAAGAAACGGCGTATCGACTTTATATATTGGGGGATCATACATGTATTTAGAAAGCAATCGAATGATTTTACGGGATTTTATTATGGATGATCTTAATGATTTACATGAAATATTGGGGGACGCGAAAGTAATGATGTATATGGAGCCTCCTTATGATAAACAAAAAACTGCAGACTTTTTACAATCTTTTTGCATAGAGCGTAATCCTAAAGGTGCCTTTGCCGCTGTTCTGAAAGATACTGGCAAAGTAATCGGGTATGTGTTATTTAAACCAATTGATGATCCTGAGATATACGAAATAGGATGGATTTTCAATAAGTCATTCTGGCGAAACGGCTATGCATTTGAAATATGCAGTAAGCTCATTTCCTACAGTTTTTATGATAGGAAGCTGCATAAAATATGCGCCGAGACGATTGATGAAACAAAATCTGTACCGTTGATTAAAAAACTCGGTATGTCGTTAGAAGGTATTCAAAAGAAGCAAATCAGGTCTATTGATAAAAGCGCATGGTGTGACTTATATTGGTATGCTATTCTTGAAGAGGATTATTTTCCTACAGCATAAGCTTATATTCTGCTATACTTGGCTATTTAATTAGTTTTACAAAATTTATACAATCAACCATACAAGGGAGGAGCATCACAATGATAAACTTAGAAACAGAACGTCTGACTTTGAGAAATTATACCTCCGGTGATCTTGAGGATGTTTACGCTTATTTCAGCAATGATAAAGTTGCTGAATATGAAGATTTCTATCCGATGTCCGAAGAAGAAGTCAGGGAATTGATTGATGAATGGAAAGACAAGGACAGCCGGATGGTTGTCGAATTAAAGAACCAAAATAAAGTTGTGGGTAGTATCGGTTACTTTATTGACGATGATGGGGATTACTCCATTGACTTTGACTTTAACCCAATTTACGGAAAACAAGGCTACGCTGCAGAAGCTGGAAAGAAACTATTGGATTATTTGTTCAATACGCTTAATGTAAAGAAGGTTTTTGGCGATTGCGATATACGCAATGAAAATTCATGGAAATTGCTTGAACGGTTGGGGTTCCATAGATTATCCCAGATAGATAATGAATCCTATAAGGATGATGCTGACGGTAATCCCATTCCAATTAGTATATACTTATACAGCATGGAAAAAAAAGCGATTGAAATTCGCAGGTTGACTAATGATGACATGCCTTTGGCAATGGAGTTGAAAATATCCTGTTGGACAGAGGAATTAGCAGGAAAAGCTGAAAACACATTAAAGCATGAAGAAGAGCTTTCGCTTTGGACCGACTGGATGAATACTCCCGACGAATACAATGATATAAGAATGCTTGTGGGAGCTTTTGAAAATTCTAAATTATTAGGAGTTGCTTTCGCCAGTTTCGTAGATTCAAAAGATGCTCCTGAAAGCGGCATTGAACTGAATGGTTTATGGGTATTTCCCCAACATCGCGGCAGGGGAATTTCATTAAAGCTTATTTTAGAATTATTGAATTATTTCATTTCGCTTGGTGTGCCAAGAATGGAAGTATATAATGCACATTTCGCTCCATCTAACGGGTTTTATAGAAAACTTGGCGGTATAGTGATTGACAGCGAGTACCAAATGGGAGGCAAATTGCCAGTCGATATTTTTGAATTTGATACATATGATTTGAAAAAACGATTAGAAAATACGCTCTTACGTTATATGTAATGAATAATTATACACTGGAGCTTGATAAGGCGGATGAGTATAGGTCATTGAAGTTCCAGCCTATTCCTATTTGAGAGATAATGAGTCATTGCTATATATTGGGTAAAGTTTTGTGATTGTGTATGCATCATTGTAACAGTATAGCCGCCAGGCTGAACTGTTACCAAAGTGGTTATGGATTGACATAGAAACATAATATATTGCTATTTTTAGTCATTATGAGGTATTATAGTAAATATAGGAAAGGCAGGTATGCAATATGGATATAGCAAAGCAGATTATTGACCAGCGGGTAAATAAAATATTGGAAGAGAACGCAGAATTATTTACAGATTGTGATGTAGAAAAGAAGCGTTCTAAAGCGTTCCTGCTATTAGGTGTTGCTGCATATCTTGATATTGATATTGCCGAAGCTGCGCAGTATATGACTGATGGTGGAAATGATGGAGGCTTTGATGCAGCATACATTGTGGAAGCACAAGATTCCCAATTAAACGTTGTGCTGTTTCAGTCAAAATATGTTCGTGATCTTAATAAAGACAGTAATTTTCCTGCTAATGCAATTGAAAAAGCCGTCAACACGATTAAATGTGTGTTTGACCCCAAGGCAAATATTGAACTTAACCATAGAAGTAAAGAAAAGGTACAGGAAATACGTTCTTTTATATTAGATGGGCAAATTCCATATGTGACATTTGTTATGTTGAATAATGGTTTGCAATGGAATCAGGACGGACAGAATCATATAGACAATGCATTTATAGGACAAAATCAAGTAGCATTTGAACATTACTGTCATTCTGATATTGTACGGTATATCGACAAGTCAAAAAATATTGATACCCAGCTTAAATTAAGCGGCAAAGCGATACAGGAAAATTTTAATTTTAAAAGGGTTATTCTTGGTCGTATTCCTGTCATGCAAATATATAACCTTATGGAGGAGTTCGGGGATAGCTTATTAGAAAAAAA
>Ga0153920_1001149_pt1 | contig 11277 bp, 9 predicted proteins | sample TSNJ004MetaG_FD_104713 | JGI IMG/M metagenome (GOLD analysis project Ga0153920, IMG submission 104713) | Attine ant fungus gardens microbial communities from New Jersey, USA - TSNJ004 MetaG | ecosystem: Host-associated > Fungi > Mycelium > Unclassified | place: USA: New Jersey, Brendon T. Byrne...
AAGTATATCACTCAAATGACTGGAAACCCTTGATTTTACAGGACAAAATAAAAACACCAACCCCAAAGCTCATATGTCTTCAAAATGAGTGCTTACTGCGCGTTCAGGAGTTCGAACCCTGGAAGCAGATGTGTACAAGCCCAGAAATGGAGGGATTTGCACATCGTCTGATGTAAGTGTATTCAAAGGTGTATTCAACAAACCTTGTCTAATTGCATAACATCACACATATAGTTGCCCATAAGATATATCCAAATATTATTGTTAAACTTAATCAAACAATTGACAAAACCCTCCGTGGCAATCATCTTCACCAAACAATTCAGTATTTACAAATTTCCCACACTTAGGACACTTATAGACTATAGTATCTACTTTACAATTTAAGCATAATCCACGAACCATATGATCGTCTCTATTATCTATATTAGCAGCATCGCAAATTACCATGTCTTCCCCACAGTATCCACACCTAACATATTCAAAAAAATGTCTGTCTGCGAATACACTAAAGCACCTTGCACATTTATAGTCACTTGTCATTGTCTTGGTTGAGCAATATGGACACATATATAATTTTCCGTATTCATTATTCAAAAATACATTAAGTTCTGTATTATATACTGGATTTTTTAATAATAACGCATATTCATGTTTATTAAGATACTCTTGCATATATTTACGTTCTTCAATTAAAGTTTCATCACTTATCAATATTCCTAAAATGTGAATAAGGGTATAAATAATATCCTTTTCCATTTGTTTAGTTTCTTCATCTGTAAAAATATATGATGAATGTAAAATACAATTACGATACTTTTGAAACTTCTCCATATAATTGTATTGTTTACGTTCAAAATCATATAAATGGTTTTTACCTTTTGTGTAATTTTTAATATCATCGTATTCTCTTATTTTCAGTAGATTTTTATTGAATAATTCCTCTATTTCTAAATCGCTTAATTCACTTTGTTTGTTATTTAATACAGTTCTTATTCCACAATAAGATACTACCGATGATTTCAGAGCTAATTCCATTGCCATTTGTAAATTAACTATGGCTTGAACCATATTTCTATAAGTAGTAAACCCTTTATTAATAAATCCTACCCCTGCGTCTAAGAACATTATTGCATTCCGAAATAGAATCTTCGCAAAATTATTTTCATATTCCATCATATCGTATATACATCTCCCAATTATATTATTTTTATCTCTGATTATTTTTATCCATCTCATAAAACACTGAATTCACCGATAAAAATCAGTAACCAATCAAACAATCAGACAGCAAAATTTTCAGAATCAGAAATCAGTAAAATCAATACCCAAAAGCCTGTCAACCCCTTTACCGTCAGGCACTTACGGAGTAAGTGGGGGTTTACTGGCTGAAGTATCGGTTACCAATACACCCAATAATTGTACAGGGGCTGATTCTCACGCACTTAGGGAATCAACCCTTGATTACATCTTTTATTATTTTAAAGAGAGTCAATTCACCAACTTTGCTATAATTTCTTTTAAATTACTCTCCATATTATAATAACTTTGCTTTGAGATATAATCATGTTGAATATCTCCGCTCATTAATTTTTCAATAGAATATTTTAGATGTAACTTCTGAAAAACATGAATACAATGCCTTGCAACAACTTGTTGTATAGTTTTACCATGTGTATTAAGCCAATTATCTATAATGGTTCTATTCATATTAATCTCGTGACGAGATGCATTTAATTCAAATCTTGCGTCTGCTGTTAAATTACAAATAGACCATCCTACCCCTAGTGGAATAAGTATATGTGGGTTAAGCGACATTAATATTCCATCTTGATATAATTTTGATTCACCAATTTCCAATTGTTCAGGTATCAAAGGATTGTCTAATAATCTATAACCATTTGTTTTGGAATTCTTATCCGAAATAACTGCTTCAATATTTTTTAATTCTATATCAAATATTAAATAAAAGTCGTTTTCTTTTATGTATGTTACATCATAATTGTGCACCATTACTTCGCTGTCATAACTATATTCATTATTTCCTCTTAATATATTTTCATAATACTGCTCATTATCATCTTCCTCATATTTTAGAGACATTTCATAATCTGCATCTCCTATTTCATCTAGGCTAATAATGTTATCACTAATTTCAGAATCTTCTGCATCAGATGACATTCTAAGTAAATTTTTCTCGATTTTCCCCAAATTATATAAAAAACAATTAATTGCTTGCCATTCAATTCCCAACTTCGGCTCATATATCTGTGTCCTAATATATAGTATTCCTCTCCCTTCACTTTTTTGATTTATGCTATTATCCTTTAATACTTGTTTAACATTAAAGGCTTTATCTAATTCAACATCCAAAATTTCATAATCTGTAATATCCTCTATACCTGAATTATTAATGACATAACTAAATTCTGGATACTCATCTTTTAAAATGTTTATTTCGTTCATGCTTTTTTTCACAACTTCATGTAAGCATTTTAAAGTATGCGTATTATAATCTACTTTTTTGATGAAATTATCTATTCTATTTTTAATAATAGAATCATACGTTATTGCTGATAACATCACTCTCAATCCATTTATTTTAGTCTGGATATCCTTATCTTCATCTAAAAATAATACTATTTTATGAATTAATTTTTCATCTTGAATATATTTAGATATATTGATATATCTTTTTTCCCGAATGTTATCAATTCCATGTATTATCAGGCTAATTACTTCACTTGAATTTAAATTATCAAAATCTAAATTTAAGCAATTGGTTTTATCATTTACTATGCATAATTTATCTATATCAATTAATTGTATTCCAATACTGGGATAAGAAAATGTATTATAGATATATTGCCTTAATTCATCAAAAGAAAACTTATTTTTGACAGTCATTTTAATTGAAGTACCTGTTTCATTAGTTTTTATTTTTTTCTCAATGAATGCAATCGTACTCTTTTCTTCAATTTCCGCTTTTATTTGTTCGCTATCCTTAGCTTGAGATATAATTTCAATATTTAATGCTTTAGTCAAACAAGCCACAAAGCCTATCCCAAATTTAGCTATGGAAGGATATTCAAATTTTTTTCTCTTTTTCTTATGTTTATAACCTGAATCAGCAGCTTTAAATAAATAATTTCTTATGTCTGATTCATCCATTCCTATCCCCTGGTCACAAACCACAAGCATATTTTTACTTTCGGAATATAATATCATAATTGTTTCATCAACATTCCAAGATCTAGGAGATACGAATTCAAAATACTTTGAGTCATCAACATAATATTTTAATAAAGTGGCATCAATTGCATTTTGGATTATTTCCCTAATAAAATCAAATTCATGAGTATATATAGAATTAGTTAATATATCCCATAAAGCACCTTTATCATCCACCTGAAAATGTATTTCTTCTATCAAGAAATTGGCTCCCTCGTCTGGCATTACACTTTTTATAACTTCTGGAAATCTATAATAGCCTATATCCTGTACAACAATCCTTGGCAAATAATGAGAATTTGCATACATTATTTCATCATCAAGATACTGTAACCATTCATTCCATATAATAAACCTTTGTCTTTTTTTGGTTTTTATGGAAATAATTATTTTATTTGGTGTATGTGAATAATTATCAATTTCTAGATGTCTTTCATGATGTTCGCTTGAAACTTCATCTAGATAGTATGTGCTATTTAAATGCATGTTAAATTCATTAGTTCTTCCTTCTTGCATATCCATTAAATCACCTATACGCAACAAAACTGATAGTAATCCATATCTTAATATTTGCCCCTGTATTGAATCCTCTTTCATAAACTTACTGTCTTCATACAGTTCTGCAATATTTCTTCCATGTGCTTCACAAATAAACGAAACACAGTCGCATATTCTTCTATATTCAGATATAGCAATCAAATACTTATTGCAATAATCATTTACTGGTCTTTTAGCATATAAATGATGATATTTTCTTTGATTTTCTTTATCATCGACATCTGCTAAGCTCATTCCCATATCATGAAACAATGCTGACATAATAAAACAAAAAATTTCGATATCTGATATAGATTTTTTCATGTCATTATTTAGTATGCTATAAACATAATCAATAATTCTCAAAGAATGCTGTATACCATGTTCCGTATAACTAGGGAAATTAACTTTTATATACTCAAGAGCACTTGATGATTGTGATTCCATTGTTAGTAAATGACCCGTTAAACTTTGAGCCATTGGACTATCTTTTCTATTACTCAATAATTTGTACATTTCACAATCTATTAAAGATTTATTTATCATTTCACCCTCCTGATCATAAATTAAATTTCATCAAAAAAATCACTCCAAGTTGCACCAAATATCTCTTTTAAAGCTTTCATCTCACTTACTCTGATATTACATAATCCCGATTCGATTTTCGCGTAGCTACTCCTTGAAATATAACATCCCAACAATTGCATTTTAGCTATGACCTGCTCTTGTGTTAATTTTGATTTATTCCTCAAACTACGAATATTCCTGCCAATAGAGATATCTTGTTTTACTTTTTGTTCCATAATATTCCCTCCACTAGTAATATTCCTCCAAATAGAAACGAGTTTTACTCTATTCTCCGAACGCTCCATATGCAGAACATTTATCTTGATTTTATAATGAATTCAAGGTATATTTGCTCCATAAACAGAACAACATATAATAATTTAATACAGGAGGATACTATGTCATTTATAACAGAGATTTTCAAACGTTCAACCATGAAGGAAATAACAAGCTATTTACTTTACGGGGAATCATTTGAAGGGGAGGACAATGCCGACTATCATACAAGGCTGAAAAGAGCCTGTCAGCGCTTAGAAGACACTCTTTCAATATATGATAGCGATAAAGAATCTGTTTTGCATAATGCTGTTAACCAGTTCATGGGCGAAACAGAAAGGGTATATATGGAGATTGGTGTGAAAGCAGGTTTTTTATTGGCTAAGGAAATATTTGATGAGATATCGGACAGGGAACATTTGATTCGATTTGAAGAAATGTGTGCCAACATGTCCAGCGATATTTCTAAAGCAGTGAAAGAGTAGCATGTTTTTTTAATAGAAAAAGCAGACATCAGAATACTGATGAAAGAGAGGATTTATATGGATGCATTACGGGAGCTATATATTGCATGTTCGGAATTGCAGGAAGCAGAAGACGCTTTGAAGGAATCCGATCATCGGATGTTTGAGTATATGAGGCATCATATTACAGAAGCGGAAAAAATGGTCTTTTTTGATACAATCAACTCCATTTTGAGGGTTAGGGAAGAATATTTTTTCAAATCCGGATTCCAAATGGCTGTTAAATTATTATCAGGGCAAAGATAGAGCCTTTGAGAAAAATTATTTCAAAGCATAAAATTCTTCATTTTCCTTCTTAATACGGGGACAATAACAGGAGTATTTTGTCAATGACCTGACAGTTTTGTTGGTGCTGCACATCATTGATAAGGCACTCCTGTTATTGTGGTCGGCAAACAGAGGATTAAGGAATATACCCCTTATCTTCTATGAGTACCGTGCCATCCTTAACCCCCTTGGCTATCTCCATTAAAATATCTAATGAGGAAAAATCTTCTTTGGCTTCTTCCCGATTCATATGCTGGCTCAATTCATATTCAGCCTTTTGAAGATACTCTAATGCCTTTTGAGGGTCTTTTTTCAGGGTTATTCCACCTAATAAACTATATATATCATATGAAGTGGTATGAAAATCTGGAAAATCTTTTGTTTTATTCAAGGTCTGGTGCAAGATTTCTATTGCTTTTTCGTCATCCCCATCCACCCAATGAAATTGTGCAATCAAGCAGTCCTGTACTACTGAATCATGGGTATACAATGACGTGTACTGCTGAAAATGCTTTAAATAAATGATACAGATTTGAAGCATTCCATTGTTTCCGCTTCTAAGAAAACAATTACCCAAATTACAAAATAGATTGGCTGCCAAAACCGCATGTTCCTTACCAATGGGAGTTAATGTTTTAATTCCTTGAGAAAAATAATCGGCTGCCTTTTGGTAATCATTTTTTCCTGTTTCAACAATCCCTTTATACAGCTCATAATTCGCTTTCTCCATTTTATGGTTCCCATCCATAGGGATGGTTTCTTTCATTTTGTCCAATGCCCACTCCATTTTATCAAACTTCTTGTACTTTCCAAAATAGGGGATGAGTTTATCAAAAAGGGCAAATGCCAAAAGCGTGTTATCAAATTCAATGTTTTTGAAAATCGTCTCAATGGTATTCAATACATCCTGATAGTAATCCCAGTCCATACCATAATCTGCACATATGCAAAAGATACTGGATAAGAAGTGGTCGCATTTCTGGATGGATGGCTTGGTAAAATCCTTTAACACTTCACCGAGAAAGGGATGCAGTGAAATCTGGTTATTCTCGCTGTCCTGCTGTATCCATCCATAATCAATCAAGTCATTCGTGGTATTAAAGTCATCGGTCTGCAGCCATTCGTGAAACAGCCTTTTTGCTATGCCACGTTCAGAGACTAAAACCATGTGCATTAATAGATAGCGTTTCTCCTCTGAAAGATTTTGCAATTTAAACAACGTCTGAATATGCCGATATAATCGTTCTCTTTTCATCTCATCATCTTTTACCACTTTTATCTTGTTCGGATTTGATAGAAAAAGCCCTTCCTCACGCAATGCTGTCAATAGCTTTTCCGGCTCCATGTCAGAAGCGGCTAACGTTTTCGCCGCCATCTCAACCGCTAATGTATGCCGGTACACTTCTTCGATAATCTCTTTTACAACCGCTTCTTTCTTGGAACTCTTTGGAGCATATTCATAGAAAAGCTGTAGTAATTCTGACGTGCTTTCAATTTCATTGATTGGGTAAACATTCACATCTTCAATATGGCTTCTGGTAGTGACCAGCAATTGAAACGGTAAACTCAAAAACTCATAAAACAATTCCTCCTGTTCCGGCACCGTATCAAAGTTGTCAAGAATCACTAAGGTTTTACTGGATAATTGTTTCAGGAAACGATAATGGCTGCGAAACAATTCTTCATCGGTCATGCCTGGTTTATCATCGACAAACTCTAATTGGATCATAGTCTTACGCAGATTCTCGCTGTACCTTATGAAAAGAATGTTTTCATATTCTTTTTTATGGGATTTCCCATATTGTCTTGCCAGTTCTGACTTTCCGATTCCCCCGATCCCCTCTAAAAACAAATGATCCTTCTCCTGTAATATTTGGTGGATATCGTATAACTCATGTTGGCGCCCGTGAAATTCTTTTTTGACGGAAGGAAATTTATATTTCATCAAATAATCAGACAATACGATGCCTTTTGGGGAGCCGTCCTTTTTCTTTGACGCACCATGGAAAATGCCAAAGAGCAGACAGGCAGTTATAAATTCCAATGGTGAATCTTTTTCTAATAATTCTTCCTTTTTTGCATTTGAGATCAAGTTATCCCAATGTAATATCTCCTTTAATTCTTCCTGTATATAACCGGGGTCTCTCACCTCCTTTAAGACGGTTTCTACCCCCAGCAAAAGCCTTTCGTGTCCTTTTTCATCACTATATAAGCTCAACATATCTTTCGGAATTTTTCTTTCTATCCCCTGTACCATTTTGTTTACGTTTCCTTGATCTGATCGGCAGATTTTTATATCTTCTTGCGTAAATGCATATGCAAAAATCATATCATAATAATCTACTTCGGAAACCTTCACTTTCATATTCTCTAATATGATTCTTGAAATGGATGCAAAGTCTAATCTTTCTCGGATAATAATTCCCCCTTTGTTTTTAAACTATTTTTTTGACTTTTTCATGACCTTTTGCTGACCTGTAATTTTCAGTATCCATCTTGTAAAATGAAAGCACAATCATTCATGCACAGACATGAATACCTCTAGAGATAGATTGTAGCACAAAACGTACGTTCGAACAAGTTTTAAAATGTATTTTGTAAAAAAATAAAAAACAGAGAAAAAAAGGAGAACAACACAATGAAAATCATACCAGATATCAAAGCAACATTTGGAGAAACTTATTTTTTAGGTTTTACAGAGAAAATGAGATTTGACCAGACAGCCAACAAAAAAACCAATGAACTGGAAAGCTATGTATGCAGGTTATCATCTTCTGAATTACAAGGGCAGATTGAAGTGACCGTTCCATTGACCGTTGCAGTTCAAGAAATCAGGTTCAACCAAAAGGTAACATTGCAAGGGGTTATCATTGACCCATATGCAAAAAGTTCAGAGGGTACGTCATTTGCACAGGTGATGCTTCGCTGTACGGCAAAAGGGATATTGGATGAATCTTCGGGGAAATCTGTGCCGACCCGAAATGAAGGGCAGAAATAAGCCGTATTTCATAAGCCAGACGGCAAACAGCAGGCAGGGGGCAGACCGTCGGGCAGCGGAGCGTGCCCAGCGGCAGCGTAGGTCTGTCCCCTGCCTGCGTGAGTGAGTCCGCGAGGGCGAGCGAACAAAGGCAATCCTTGTACCACCCCTTACTAACAGGGTGGTAGACATTACAAAAAGAGTTCCGTAAGCAGGTGATAAGTACAATCCGGCTTTTCGGAGTAAAAACAGGGAGAGGAGCAAACGAAAATGAAAAGTAACAAACCAGAACTTGAAGCGGTCATTGACTGGGTGCAGGTAACCTTTAAAGAAATCAACCATTTTGAGATCATGGAATATATCCTGCAATTTGATAGAGAACTGATGACACATGAAAACAGGGGGCGTTTCCGATATGCAGGAAAATGGTGCTTTGGCGGCATTGAACTATTTACACCACCAGAGGATTATCTTGAGATGGGATACCATCTTTATATGACAGGTTCTGCCTGTAGATCATTTGAGATATATCTCAATGCACAAAAAAGAGATTGGTACGATTTCTTTGCTGACTGTTTGGAGTACGGTGGAAAATTTACTCGTCTGGATATTGCAATTGATGACCGAAAAACCTATTTGGATATCCGGCAATTGAATGAAAAAATCAAAGGTGGCGAATGTGTTTCAAAGTTTCGTAACCGGGTTCTGTTAGACAGTGGAACAACAGCCGGAAAAGATACAGGCTGCACGATCAATCTTGGATCGGGTGAATCCCTGTGCTGTATGGTCTTTTATGAAAAGAACTATGAGCAGAGCAAGAAAACAGGTCTGCCAGTGGAAACCTATGGTGCATGGAATAGGTATGAAGTCCGGGTAAAGCAGGAAATGGCAACGAATTGTGTAATGGAATTGGTGAAAAGAAAAAACGTCTGCTTTATCGGCTTGGAGATCATCAACTATTATGTAAGGATATTGGTGAGAAATCCGAAAGATGAAAACCGGTCACGTTGGGAAACGTGGGAGCCATGGAAACAGTTTGTGGAGGGCATGGATAAATTGAAGCTGACCATGCGTCCGGCACTACGGACATTAGAGCAGAAAAAGCAATGGATAGAGAATTATGTGGCACCAACACTCAAGATGATACAGGTGGCAGACGATAATCTCGGTGAAGAATTTCTTAAGGATGTAATTGAGGAAACCACTTTAAAGAAGCATCAGAAAAAGATTGTGGAAGACTACCTATTCAGTAGACAAGAAATGAAGGCAATGAAATAAACACAAAGAAAAGGTAGCAACAAAATCGAAAAATAAGGAGGTGAGTCGCCGATGCACAAAGATAATCTTTCTCTTTCCGATAAAGAAATATTGAATTTTATTAAGAATAACGATATAATCAATTTAGACGATGTGCGAAATGAAATGAATAAAAAACAAAGAGAAAGCATCCTTAGCCAACATCTATTTTCCATATGGCAAAGTACCGATGGGCGTTGGCGTACTTACATTCCTGACAGCACAAAAAATAACAACCGAAAATTAGTAATTAAAACGTCTAAAAAGGTTCTCGAGGACTATATTATTTCCTACTACGAAAGCCAAAGTGAACTCAACAAACTGGAACGCATTACACTAAAGACACTCTATCCTGACTGGCTGAAATATAAGGAACTTCATACTACAGCTAAAACCTACATATCAAGGATAGAAATCGACTGGAAAAAGTTCTATGCCGGGACAAAAATCATTGATAAGCCTATAAATACACTTACAAAACTTGACTTGGATAATTGGGCGCATCGATTAATCAAAGAGTATGAACTCACGAAAAATGCCTATTATAACATGGCAGTTATTATGCGTCAGAGTTTAGACTATGCAATTGATTTAGGCATCATTGAAATGAATCCCTTTTCTTTAGTGAAAATTGATGGAAAGCGATTGTTCCGCAAGGTAAAAAAGAAATCAAATGAATCACAAGTGTTTTCGCAAAGTGAGATGGAACAAATTATCCCTATGGCATGGGAAGATTTCCACAATCAGACGAAAGTATATGAACTTTCTCCTCTTGCTTTCCTATTCCAGTTTCAAACCGGGTTAAGACTAGGAGAAGTGTGCACGGTTAGATATGAAGATATTGAATCTCCTGATTATATTCATATTCAACGTATGTTACGGCGTGAAACAAATGAGGTTGTAAATCATACAAAATCTGAATATGGTGATAGACAAGTCCTGCTGACCACTACCGCAAAGAAAATTATTGAGTGCGCAAGGAAACGGCAAGAAGAACTTGGTGTCGACAGTGAGGGATATATCTTCTCCATTAATAGATTACCGCTTACCGAACGCTCTATCGCCGACTTATATCGAAAGTATTGCAGGAAAATAGGGATTGTTCAAAAAAGTTCACATAAGTCCAGAAAAACCTACATATCTTCTCTTCTGGATAAACAGGTAAATATCAATACTGTACGTGAGATGGTAGGACATACCGACGAAAGAACGACTCTTGGAAATTACTGCTTTGACCGTAGTACAAAATTAGAAAAACTGAATAAAATAGAAGAAGCATTGAACTTCTAGCTTGAATACAGGGGGTGTATTCAAGCGTATTCAAAAAAACAAGCCATTCACCACCCAATATACACTTATATCTTTGGCAAAAGGCACATCTGCTAAATGGCGCAAACCCTTGATTTTACTGGTTTAGGAGACGCAAACAAAAAGCCCTAAAATCGGGCATCCTCGCCTCAATCCTAAGACCTTTCTTACTGCGCGATCAGGGGTTCGAACCCTGGACACCCTGATTAAGAGTCAGGTGCTCTGCCAGCTGAGCTAATCGCGCATTTTTTTTTGGTAACGCAAAAAATATTATATTATAACATTATAAAAAAT
>Ga0153920_1001153_pt1 | contig 11244 bp, 10 predicted proteins | sample TSNJ004MetaG_FD_104713 | JGI IMG/M metagenome (GOLD analysis project Ga0153920, IMG submission 104713) | Attine ant fungus gardens microbial communities from New Jersey, USA - TSNJ004 MetaG | ecosystem: Host-associated > Fungi > Mycelium > Unclassified | place: USA: New Jersey, Brendon T. Byrne...
ACAAAACAGGAAGACGGTGTATGCTGTCAACGGCATTTCCTTTCGCTTAAGCACCGGTCAGACATTGGGGCTTGTAGGTGAAACGGGTGCCGGAAAAACAACCATTGCAAAGTCAATTATGCGTATTTTGCCAGATGTGTCTGCCAAAATCACAAATGGCGAAATTTTGCTTGATGACGAAGATGTCCTGCAAAAATCCGAAGACGAAATGCGAAATATCCGCGGTGAAAAAGTCGCAATGATCTTTCAGGATCCGATGACATCGCTGAATCCGCTCATACCTGTCGGGGATCAGATCCTTGAAGTAATCCAGTTACACAGTGACTGTGACAAAAAGGAAGGGACAGAGAAGGCGGAAGATATGCTGGAAATGGTGGGAATACCTCGTGAGCGTTATAAAGAGTACCCACACCAGTTCTCGGGCGGGATGAAACAGCGTGTTGTCATCGCGATGGCGCTTGCCTGCAACCCGAAATTGTTGTTGGCAGATGAGCCAACAACTGCGCTTGATGTTACGATCCAGGCGCAAGTGCTTGATCTGATCAGGGAACTTCGGGAAAAATATGAGACGTCGATGATTTTAATCACTCATGATTTAGGCGTAGTAGCGCAGACATGCGATAGTGTTGCCGTAATTTATGCCGGTCAAATTGTTGAATATGGAGTAAAAGAAGATATCTTTGATCATCCCACTCATCCCTATACCATCGGTTTGTTTGGCGCGCTTCCCAGTATGGCAATCGGTGAAAACCGGCTTCATTCGATCAAGGGCCTGCCACCCGATCCGACCGCCCTGCCACCAGGATGCAAGTTTTGGCCGCGTTGTCCGCAGATGACCGAGGCATGCAAAGGGGAAATCCCCGACCGGGAAGTATCGCCCCATCATTTTTGCCGTTGTATTTTGGCCCGGGACTGCGAAGAAGCAAAAACTGCTCGTGCGTACAGAGGAGGTAAAGACAATGAATGCTCATACACTACTTGAAGTAAAGAACATCAAAAAATATTTCAAGGTTTCCGCGGGCTGGAATCATGCTGTTGACGACGTCTCTTTTGTGCTTGGACGAGGGCAGACATTGGGCGTAGTGGGCGAATCCGGGTGTGGAAAGTCAACCTTAGGCAGAATGATCTGCCGGCTGATTGACGCCACGGAGGGGGAGATTTTTCTTAATGGAGAAGACATTACCAGGTCAAAAGGAAAAGACCTGAAACATAATCATGAGAAGATCCAGATCATCTTTCAGGATCCTTACTCTTCCTTGAATCCCCGCCGCCGTATTGACGCCACTGTCATGGAACCAATCAAAAATTCCCATCGCTTTTCAACGCGGTCAGAGATGCAGGCGGAAGCAATCCGGATTATGGAGCTGGTTGGCATCGATAAACGCCTGCGCCAATCCTACCCACATGAACTGGATGGCGGTCGCCGACAGCGCGTAGGGATTGCCAGGGCATTGTCATTGGCGCCGGATATTGTCGTTTGCGATGAACCTGTATCGGCGCTTGACGTGTCGGTGCAGGCACAGATTCTGAACCTTTTGATGGATCTTCAGGATCAATTGCAAAATGCGTATATTTTTGTAACCCACGATCTTGGTGTCGTCCGCCACATTGCGAATAACATTATGGTCATGTACCTTGGGCAGGCCGTGGAAATTGCGCCAACCGAAGAGCTCTTCAAAAGAACCCTTCACCCCTATACAAAAGCTTTGTTTTCCGCGATTCCCAGTGCCAATATTCATGAACCCCTGCAACGCATCCAGCTCAGGGGTGAGATTACCAGTCCCATCAACCCCAAACCGGGCTGTCGCTTTGCGCCGCGCTGTCCGTACGAAACGGAAGATTGCCGTCAGCCACAGGTACTGGAAGAAGTCGAGCCCAATCATTTTGTGCAGTGCTGCAGATACAAAGAAATCAATGATTAAAGGAGGAATGGAACAGGCTATGAAGATTGCTTTTGACAATCGTAACGTTCGCGTTTTAACGGAAGACAATGTTATCTGGCCCATCAAGGTGGAGGACTACCTTTATATTTTGGACGAAATAAACTCGATCAGAATGTATCTGGTGATTGGCAAGGAAAAAGCCCTGCTTTTCGATACCGGGTTCGGCTATGCAGATCTTCGGCCAATCATAAAAGCGATTACTGATTTGCCGCTTTATGTTGTCTGCTCACACGGACACGATGATCATATTTATGGGAATGATTTTTTTGACACCGTCCATATTTCCGCGGCGGATTTTGAGCTTGCCATGTCCTATGACAATGAGGAAGCAAAAGACAAGTTGATTCGCTCAAGGTATCCGTCTACCCCCCACATGGAAGAACTTATTAACCGTGAATCATATATGAAACGCTCGATTAAAAACTGCGCATATGAATTCATGAAAGACGGTGATGTATTTGATCTTGGCGGACTTTCATTGGTGGTCTATGGGCTGCCGGGGCATACAAGAGGTTCGGTTGGGCTGTTCTGTCCGCAGACCAAAGATTTTTTCAGTGGGGATGTGTTGATGCAAAACCATAATTTTATGTATGGACATGGTATTGAGTGGTCGGCACCCCCCGATCAATACATAAGGGGTCTTTCGCGCATTGATCAATTAGATATTGAAAGAATATGGCCGGCGCATGGGGATGTGCCAGCGCCCAAAGAATTGCTCGCTAATGCGTGCGACATGTTTGCCGACTGGGCAAAGAACGGTGATCCGGAGCGAGATCTGGAGAAAGTTGGAAGTATTTTTGGCAGGGCGTGTATTTATCAATATAAGGATATGACCCTGGCTTATCATTCAAAGCATCTTGATGAAATCCGCACGTTCATGAAAGAACACGATGGAGCCACTCAGTAAATGATCGAAATCAAAAAAATGGAGATAGAAAAATGCCAGATAAAAGATATAACAGAGAAATTGCGCAAATGATTGCTTCCGTTCCTTTTTGGCGAGCAGAATATTTTCCCGAACTGTTTACAGAAACATTTACGATGGCCTATCCATCGGCACCCCCGGGGATGCCAAATTATTTTGATGTATGGGAGACGGAACGCTGTTTTGAATGGCTTAACCGTACCGTGAAGACATGGCATGTGGTCAATGAAGAATTCTATTCCACTCCTGATCCCAATCAATTCTGGGCAATCGGGTCATGTGAAGGCACCGTTTTCTGGGGCGATCAGGACGGACATTACGAATCAAAATATCTGATGCGTATTGAGATGAAGGACGGCAAGGTCGATCATATCAAAGGTGTAATTGAACCGATTCGTATGTTAAAAGCAGCCGGGCTTCGTGTGCCGGTGTTGCATAAAGGAATTGAAAGCCCGAAAGTTGACGAATATTTAGCGGCGCACCCTGAAGCCAGGACAAAAAAAGAAGCAAAAGTATTTATCGACCCTTCTGACAGCGTGCGGAAAGTCGATATGAGTCCCGAAGTGGTGAAAGAACGCCGAAACAACAATTTACAGGAGAGTGCATGCGGTGTTTTGCGTGAAGAGTACCGCAGGCTTACCTCAGCTAATCCTGATTTTACCGGTGCAGCCTGGTTTATTCCGGATGATCGCCCCTGGGCGGACCCGCCGGATCCGGTCATGATTAACAACAACCGTCAACCGCCAAAAGATGCTCAGGTACGTATTCATGCCTGGATTAAATCCAGCAGCCCGTGGATGTATCGTGATACGCGCAGTAAAGCATATCCCACGGATGATCCCAGTGTCTGGTTTATGGAGATGTATAGTCATGGACCCTCGCGCTGGCATGGAAACAATTGTGAACATGGACACTACCATCAACCATATTTTTTAATTTTTAAATTTGATGATGCTGGCAGAATGCTTCATCGCGCGGAAATTTTAAATCCAGTCAATAAATACGCGAGTGCAAATATAACCCTGCCAAGCTTTCCGTATTACTTATAGGGGAAAGATATATGTTGAAAATTCAAGCGACAATTAAAACGCCTCAGGAGGAGGCACCGGGACTAAAGGATCAGCTCCTGGCCCTGGGAGTATCGGAAATCACGGAAAGACGGGTTTCCTATCCGCAGTTTGTCAGGGAAAGCCGGTTCAACTACGATTGTGTATTCCGCCAGGCCTGGGAAAAGGAAGACGAAGTCATTTATCTTGACTTTAGCTTCGCGGATTCCGAACAAGGCCGTGAGAAAGCGTATGATGTTGAATACAACTTAAAGCAAATTCCATTGAATCTTAAATATATGGAAGAATAGGAGGAAACAACAATGAAAACCTGGTTGCCATTACTTAGATATGATCCGATTACCAATAAACGCATCCCGGATCCAGCTGAGGAGGAAGAACTATCTTTTGATGAAGAGGCTTATGCCGACTCCGAAATTGGGAAACGGCATGCAGAAATGCTGTCTGTCTTTGAGGATTATCCAGCAGATCCCATGAACCCCGCAGTCGTAAAATACTGGGCGGACCGAGGGTTAAAAAAAGAGCTGTTTAATGACGAATGCAGCGATGGAGTATTTTCTTACAGCATATTTACGCCACTTGATTTGAATCCGGACAAGAAGTATGCCTTAATTTACTTCAGTCATGGCGGCGGTGTGCTTAACAATCTGGCCGAGACCTATGGCTTCAATACGTTGGCAGCGGTTGAAAAATATATGATTGTTTACCCGAACAATGGCGGCAGATCCAACGACAATATTGATACGGAATTCCCACGCATATTAGGTGAAATCAAAGAAATGAACTATCCGGTAGACTGGGAACGAGTCTATTGCGTCGGATTTTCTTCCGGCAGCGATGCATCCGCCGTCGCGGCCTGCACCTGTCCCGAACTCGCGGCAGCGGTCGGAATCCTGCCCGGTGGCCAGCCATTTAAGGATCTGAAATTTCACACCGGTCCGGAATATTACGCATCAACGAAGGGTTATCGCATCCCCGGTATCTTCATTGGGGGGACGGAAGATATCGCCTGTTATCCGGCTCCCTGGGTTTTAGATAACAAACGCAAGGAATATCGTGCAGAAAACCTGAATATCTGGATGCGGGATATTGCGCAGGTTAAAAACTATCAACCGATCACACTGGCGAGCATCGAAAGCAGACTGAGGAATCCAACAAATCAGTTTAAACAAGAATTTGGCATCGACTTTGACCGGACATATGAATTTCATGTCCAGGGAGTTGACTGGCTGGGCGGAGACTTATATGGAACAGATGATTCCCCGGTCGTGCGATTTGTCAGAGCCAGGGGATTGCCCCATGTTGTCTGGGAAAGTCAGGCGAATATTGTATGGCATTATATCAAGCATTTTCGCCGGAATCCCAAAACCGGTGAAAGTATTTATGATCCGGTTGCTTGTTGGGGGGAACGGTAAAAGAAAGAATGCACTATAAATGTTGGCGCCTTACAGCATTTATAGTGCTTTTTTGTTGGCTTGTAATTGCAAATCTTAATGGCATGTGGTATCATAAAAACACTGGTTCCCCAAGCATTATGATGCCCTTGCAAAATTGTCCAAAGACTTATTGGTGTATCTGCAAAGGAAGGATAAAATATGGAAATAAATTATATAAAAGAGTTTGTCGTATTATCCGAGATATGTAACTATGGTCGTGCCGCAGATGCCCTTTTTGTGGCGCAATCATCACTTTTTAATCATATCAAGGCGCTGGAAGCGGAACTGGGAATTGCCCTGTTTGACCGTAGTGGAAAAAAAGTAGTACTCAGCGATTATGGGCGCATTTTTCTTACGTATGCCCAAATGATTATTGATGCATCCGATCAATCCATCCAGGCAATTCAGGACCGCTCCAATGAAGTTGATAAAACCATTCGGATTGGAACCCAGTACCGTATCACTGACCTGGTCAAGGATTTCCGCAGAACACATCAGGAATACCGGCTCAATGTCGTGGACAGCTACAATTCCCTGGAAGTCTTGAATGAAGATTTCTGTGAGCTGGCGTTTATCCGCAACATGACGGATCCGGATGGCCGGTATCATATTATGCCTTTTATAAAAGATAACTTTATCGTGGCACTTTACACTTCTCATCCGATGGCAGGACGAAAAAACATTTCGATCAGGGAGCTGAAGAACGAAAATTTTATTACGATAGCAAAATATCATAATCAGGAAAGCCATGCCATGAGACTTTGTAAAGAGGCTGGATTTATTCCCAAAGTCGTCCTGGCGACCCAAAACGGAAAAGATGCAGCATCACTCGTTAATGACGGGGAGGGAATTTCTTTGTTGCTTAAAGAAACGATTAAAGCGGATAATTTCAGCAATATTGTTATCGTGGATCTGGATCCGCCGATAGAATGTGATATTTCGCTTTGTTGGAATAAAGATAAGCCCCTTTCGGCCGGTGCGAAAGCATTTATTGAATATGCAAAAGGTTATCATAAACAAGGTGTCAGTTTATAATTGGCTATTTCTGCCTCCTGCGCAAAGAGGGCATTCCGGAATCCGGAATGCTCTCTTCTTAAATTCTAAAATGCAAAATGAACGGTTTTTACTCCCTGTATTCGAATTGACCCCCCAAAACAGATGGTGTATGATGATTTTAGCAGATACAATAAAACCGATATAGGAGAGCTGACCATGGTCGAAGAGAAAAATAAGCTCTATGGTGGGAAAAAGAACACACGCGTGGAAGAACGGTTGTCGAAGTCAGGTAGCTACCGCAGTCGTTTTTATGAAAACTACTTTGAAGACCATATCGTAAAGACAAAGCCGGGGAAACATAATAAGCTGCGCTTTGTAAGATCGTATGCAGGTGATTATTATGTGTTGAAGATGTCTCGCATAAAACAGGCAGGCATCAGGATGTTGTATGCTGCGTTGTTTTTCTTGTCGGTATTCTTATTTATCCTGGCTACATCAGCTGATGTCGAAAGTAATCAGAATTGGTTCGTCGTAATTGCGGAAATGTTCAATTTATTAAGCTTATTTTGGGTGCTGCTGACACTGGTTTTTTACCTTACGGCAAAATGCAATCTGACGGTAGGTGAGTACAAGAGCACATCAAAGACGCTGATTCGCTCGTCTTTGATAACAATGGTCAGCTTCGTTGCCACCGCAATATGCAAAGTAATCTTCCTTGTGTTTAGCCCTTCTGAAAGACCGCTGGAAATCCTGCAGACCGCCATGATGCTTTCCGTTTGCGGGATCTGTTTTTTCATTATCTATAGGATCGAAAAGTCTCTGAAGTATGAAAGGAGAATCAATGGATGAATCGTGATTTGTTATTAGCTGTTGACATTGGCACCACGAATTCAAAGGGAGCGCTTATTACAAAGGAAGGGGAGATGATAGCATCGGCTTTTTGCCGACATCAGGTCTCACATCCATATCCGGGGTGGGCTGAGCATGACGCTGAAAACGTCTGGTGGAAGGAATTTTTGTCAATCTGCACACAGCTCTTAGAGACAGAAGGCGTTTCGGCGCAGGATATCGTTTCTGTCGGAATCAGCACCTTGACCCCCGCCGTCCTCCCGGTTGACAAACAGTTTATGCCACTTAGGCCGGCAATGTTATATGGTTTGGATACGCGGGCAACAAAGGAGATTGACGACCTGAATCAAGGTTTGGGTGAACAATACATATTTGATGCAAATATGCGGCCAATTGAGCAAAAAAGTCCGGCGCCGAAAATTCTATGGCTTAAGAACCATGAACCGGAGGTGTTCCAAAAGACCGCGTACTTTATTGGTGCGCCGACGTATTTGGTGTATCAATTGACGGGACGGATCGTTGCGGATTACGGTTGCTATAAATTGGCCGGTCTGCCATTTTCATTAAAATCATTCGGATGGGATGAGGGGGCTTGTAAAGCGTGTGGAATAACGGTGGATCAATTGCCGGAGCTTAAGTTTGCGACAGAGTCAGCCGGTACAATTACAAAAGCGGCGGCGAGGGCAACCGGTCTTTCCGAAGGGACGACGGTAGCCGTTGGAACCGGCGATTATCTGGCGGATTCGCTTAGCTATGGAACACAGTTTCTGGGAATGCCGAAAATCAGTTATGGAAGCTGCGTTGGCGTAAATAATGGGAATGATCCGGCAGCAATTCTGTTTCGCGGATATCAAACAGACTGGGCGTTGGAGGCAATTCCCGGTGGTTCCATGACAAATGGCTGTGTGACGATCGACTGGATGATTTCGCTGATTTCCGGTTTGGGTGCACCGAATAGAATTGACAATGCGGTTTTAGAAAAACTGGCGAATGAAGTTCCGGCCGGTGCCAATGGGATTACGATGCTGCCATATTTTAATGGTGAGAAAGTGCCTTTTTCGGATCCTCAGGCGAAAGGGTTGATCTTTGGTTTGCGCATGAGCCATACTCAGGCGGATCTGTATAAAGCGTCGCTGGAGAGTATTGCGTATGCAATCCGGCATGTTTTGAGCTTAAAGACAGATGGGGCAGCGCAAGAAGCCTTCGTTGTCGGCGGGGGAACGAAGATTCCAATGCTTTTACAGACCGTGAGTGATGTGACGGGCTTTCGTCAAACAGCGCTGAAAAGCTATAACGGATCGTTAGTTGGCAATGCATTTATCGCAGGTGTTGCACACGGAATGTTCTTGGAACGGGCAGAAATCAATCAATGGGTTACGACGGCAGAAGCAATTGAGCCACGAAAGGAACTGAAAGAGGTCTATGACCGGGGGTTCCAAAGATTCCTGGATCTTTATAAAGTAAATGCCGATATCATGGCGGATTCAATCGCATAGCGATAATTTTGTTGCATACCAACATGATTTGAATCTGAAAATAAATAAACAAATAAAGGAGAGAAATGCGATGTACTATAATATGCCTGAATTTACACCAGAGGAAAAAAAGATGCCACTTATGAAATATTTTACGAAATATCCATTACTAACGCCACCGCCGCTGCAACAGCAGCTTATTGATGCGGGGCCAATGGATCCGGCCGCTGCAATACCGGTAGAAAACTGGCTGGATGTCCTGCAGCCGACCGGCTACAAGAAGGTTGAATTTGGCTATTGTATGATGCCGGATGGGTCAGGATATTACACCGAGTATTATGTAACGCCGCCAAATGTACTGACAAAAGAGATGATGCCATGGTTCACGCGGTGGGTGAATACCAAACCAAAGGGTACGGTAGAGGGACAGGGTAATCTCCGATATAAACTATGGTGCCCTGTTGACCACTGGGACCATAACTATGTGAATGGTGTTGATGGAAAAGACGGTGTATGGGCGTTTGGAACTTTGGATCTGGGAAAAAGCGGAGCGCAAAATGGGGAAGCCGAGATTGCTTATACGCTAAACCTTAGAGACTACGGCCTGACAGCGGAACGGGAGGAGGCCTTGAAAGCGGCGGGTTGTACTTTCCGAGCTTTATATGAAGAACTGGAAGGTCCCGGACACCATTTGGTTTTACGGTTGAACCGGCCTTGCCCATTCGGTGGGACAGAGCATATAAACCATGAATGGATGGGATTTTATCCCAAAGATGGCAAAATTATTCGCAGTGCAAGCACACCGGTAAGTGAGGAATATTTAAAGAATGTCCTGATCCATAATACCGTAGAACACCTGCATACCTTGAGGTTTTTACCGGAGCTTTATGCTGAATATCATAATAAGCCGATGGATGCGGATTAAGGGTGGTGATGGATTTGGCAGAAAAATCTCAGGCAAGGCGCGTTGGTACAAATTTAACCGAGGGTTCGATAGTAAAGGGACTGGTTTTTTTTGCAATACCTATTGTTTTAGCAAATGTCATTCAACAGCTTTATTCTCTGGTGGATTTGATCATAGCCGGCCAATTCATAGGCAGTGTCGGCATCGTCGGCGTATCTACCGGCGGAGAGGTGTCAGATATGCTGACACCTATTGCAACCGCTTTTGCGACTGCCGGGCAAATCATAATCGCCCAGCTGGCAGGTGCAAAGGAGTTAAAGCGGATCAAGCAGACGAACGGAACTTTGATATCGGTTATGATGCTTACTTCATTAGGTTTTCTGTTGTTGACGGTACTCTTTCGGGTGCAAATTTTAAATTTACTTAATTGTCCGGACGAAGCTTTCCATGATGCGGAAATGTATATGATTATTACTACGGCCGGTATGCCTTTTATTTTTGGTTATAATGCTGTGTGCGGTGTTTTGCGAGGGTTAGGTGAATCGAAACGCCCATTAATCTTTATCATTATTACGGCTGTGGCCAATATATTGCTTGACCTGCTTTTGGTCATCGTATTTCAGATGGGGGTTACCGGAACGGCCATTGCCACGGTTTTTAGCCAGATGGTCAGTTTCCTTGCGGCATTTGTTTATATGTATAAGCATCGTGAAACTTTTGAATTCGAGTTTAAGCTTAGCTATTTTAAAATTGATCCAATCTGTTTGCGGCAGATTTTAAAATTGGGGGTTCCCCAGGCACTGCGTTCAACCCTTGTCAGATTTTCCATGCTGTGGGTTAATTCCGGTGTGAATGCATATGGGCTGGTATGGTCAGCCACAAACAGTACCGGCAACAAGCTGCTGAAATTCATCGAAGTATTTTCAACCGGATTTGCGCAGGCTTCCTCTGGAATGGTCGGACAAAATTTGGGTGCGCGTAAATATGACCGGGCAAAGGATACGGTTTGGAAAACGCTGATGTTCTGTCTGGTCTTTGCGGTCATTAGTTCGGTTGCCGCAATCATGTGGCCGCAACAAATCTTTGGAATATTTACGCAGGATGCAGCGGTAAAAGAGTTAGGAGTTACCTATCTTAGGATTATCGTCATCTACTTCCTGCTGTCGGCAATAACAAGTTCGTTCCAATCAATGGTCATTGGCTGTGGTAATGCCTCATTGAATTTTGTTATTGGTATACTGGATGGCGTAGTGTGTAAAATCGGGCTGAGTTTGCTTTTTGCAAATGTCATGGGAATGGGGGCCCTGGGATACATTTGGGGAACCAGCCTCTCCCGGGCGCTGCCGGGGCTTCTATGCTTCGCATACTTTATTAGTGGGAAATGGAAGGAACGGAAGCTGCTGACGGAAACATGAGGACGATGACTAAGAATTTAACAGGGAGCCGTTGCGAAACGGCTCCCCTTATTACGATGTAATGACTGTTGAGGTTAAGAATGGGTGCTCTCTGTCTCATAAATACGCTTCGTTGCGTGTGAGTGACGGCGCTTAATCATGTAGACATCGATGCCGATTGCGAACAGCATAATCAGACCTTTGACTACGTATTGTATATAAATGCCCAAACCGGCCAGCTGCATACCGTTTGAC
>Ga0153920_1001162_pt1 | contig 11201 bp, 9 predicted proteins | sample TSNJ004MetaG_FD_104713 | JGI IMG/M metagenome (GOLD analysis project Ga0153920, IMG submission 104713) | Attine ant fungus gardens microbial communities from New Jersey, USA - TSNJ004 MetaG | ecosystem: Host-associated > Fungi > Mycelium > Unclassified | place: USA: New Jersey, Brendon T. Byrne...
CCGCAATCTCCGGTCCACCAGTTGAGAGCTGATTCCGGCACCCGCGAACCCAAGGTCCAGGTACTGCCGGAACGTCTCCTCTGTCACCCCCACCGTTGCAATATACTTCACATGGTGAAGGGGCGCATAGATGTCTTTGCAGTACTGAATGCCCAGTGTCCCCGCCGGAAACAGCTTAATAAAATCCGCTCCGGCCTCATCCGCGCCGCAAATCTCAGTGGGCGTCATCGCCCCAGGTATGGAAACCAAATTCTGCTTTCTTGTCTGCGCCACCACCGCGGGATTAAAGTTGGGGGAAACAATAAAGTTCGCCCCGGCATCGGCGGCATTTTGTACCTGCACGGCGGTTAAGACGGTACCCACACCCAAGAGCAAATCGTCTGCATATTCCGCACGCAGCGCCTCCACATCCCCTCTGATCTTTGGCATGGTATCCGGGTCGGCGGGGTCATAGGTGATTTCAAAACACCGGATGCCCCCTTCGTAAAGCGCACGGCTCAGCTTCATCAGCTCCGTACCATAGATCCCCCTTGTAATGACAACGATCTTTTCCAATGTAATTTTGCGAATCGTTTCTTCCCTGCACATCTTCTGAAACTCCTTTTTACAGTCCATTGACAATCACTTTGGGCTTTTCTCCCGCTTCCATCAGATAGATATCCTCCATGACCTTGCGGTTCATGTTTCGGGTACACTCCATGTTATAGACGGCCACATGGGGACTCATCACCACCTGTTCCAGGCTCAGCAGCTCGTTGTCGTCCTCAATCGGCTCATGGGTCGCCACATCCGCCCCATATCCCCCCAGCCTGTGCTCCTTTAGCGCCTGAACCAGCGCGGCCTCATCCACCAGCTGCCCCCTCGCCGCATTGACTAAAATGGCGGTGGGCTTCATCAAGGCCAGACGCTCCGCGTTGATCATATGGCGGCTGTCATCGGTGAGATTTGCATGGAGCGAAACAAAATCTGACTCCCTTAACAGGGTCTCCAAATCGCAAAGGGTTGCTCCACATTCTTCCGCCTTCTCCTGAGGCAAAAATGGGTCGTAGGCCAGGAGCCTGTTTCGATAGCCGCACTTCATGATCTCGCCGAACCGCTGGCCGATATTTCCAAAGCCGATGACCCCGGTGGTCATGTTGGTCAGCTGAACCCCCACCAGGCGTTCACGCCTGACCGCCCACTCCTTGTTGCGGACCATCTGATCGGCCAGCACAAGTTTTTTGCCCACGGCATGGAGCAAGGCCGCCGCCTGTTCCGCAACGGCATCCTGTTCAATCACATTTTCCTCTTTGGTCACATACACATTGTGCTGTTTTGCCGCTTCCAGATCAATGTTGTTAAATCCAAGACCGTGACGGGCCAACAGCTTTACATCGTGATTGTGTTCGAAAAATTCCGCCCCAAATTGAGGATTTGTCCCCAGGATGACATATTTGTAGCCCGACAGCTCCTTTGCCACCTCCAGGCCGGACGCATCGCTTGCAAACTTGAATTTTTTGACCGGACCAACTTTTTCCTCCAATTCCTTCAGAAATTCAGGATATTCCCGCCCAAAGCTGTTTACATTGACAATCGCAATTCTTTCCATGCGCTCCACTCCCCTCTCATTCCCTGATTTTCCTATTCCTTAAAAATTCGCGCTCATCCCGGCACAGCCTTCGTTCATCCCGGATGCAACAGGCTTAGACCTTCTGCTCCGCCTTGATCTTTTCCGACACAAACAGCTTCAGGTATGCCTCGATTTCTGATGCTGTGGACATGGTAAGTACCTTCCTTCCCGCCTCCTCCGCCTCTGTGAGCGCAAGGTTTGCAATCAAATGCTTTATTTCGGCAACACTGGAAGGGGACATACTCAGCCGTCTCAGCCCCAGTCCGATGAGCGCGGCCGCGCCGGCCGGATTTCCTCCCAGCTCGCCACAGACACACAAATCCTTCCCACCGCTGCGAAACGCATCGGCCACCGTCTGAATGAGGCGGAATACAGCCGGGTGGAACGTCTGATAATACTGAGACACCTCGCTGTTAAGCCGGTCGGCCGCGGTGAGATACTGAATCAGATCATTGGTTCCAATGCTGGCAAAGTCCACTTCCTTTGCTAGGAGGTCGGCAATCAGCGCGGCGGAAGGAATCTCAATCATGACACCCAATTTGATCTCCGGATCATAGGGGAGTCCCTCACGGTCCAGCTCTGCTTTTGCCTCCATCACCGCTTGTTTTGCCGCGCGCAGCTCATCCAGCCCGCTGATCATCGGAAACATAAGCCAAAGATTTCCACAGGCAGAGGCGCGCAGCGCGGCCCGAAGCTGTGTTCGAAAGAGATCGGGCTCATCCAGGCAAAGGCGAATGGCCCGTTTCCCTAAAAATGGATTTTCCTCACGGGGCAGTGTTTTATAGGAAAGCGTTTTATCCCCGCCAATATCCAGCGTGCGCAATACCACCGGCCGGTTTTCGAACGCCTCCAACACGGCGCGGTAGGCCTGATACTGTATCTGCTCATCCGGCAGCTGGCTCGCCTCCATGTAGAGAAACTCCGTGCGAAACAGTCCCACTCCGTCCGTATAGTCGGCGGCTGCCAGTGCAGAGGGAGCGGCTGAACCAAGATTGGCCTCCACATCGATCCTCACGCCATCCCGGGTAAAGGCGGGTTTTTCCAAATAAGTTGCGGCGATCTCCCGTTTCTGCAGTTCATATTCACGCAATGCCGTGTAGTGTTCCATTGTTGTGTCATCGGCATCGGTGATCACCTTGCCTTCCAGCGCATCCAGCACCAAGCCGGTCCCGGTGGGGAGCAGCTGGGTTGCCTGTTTCACTCCAAGCAGTGTTGGGATTCCATAGGCCCTGGCAATGATCGCCGTGTGGGAAGTGATCCCCCCTTGCTCGGTAATCAGACCCAAAATTTTCGAAGCATCCATCAAGACGGTATCGGAGGGGAACAATTCCACCGCCACCACCACGCAGGGCTCGGGAAGGCTGGACAGAGTAACCTCTGCCACCCCATCGGCACAGCGGAGAATCCGGTTACATACATCCTCCATATCGCTCGCCCGCTCTGAAAGGTGGGGATCGTCCACCTCCTGAAGCAGAGCGGAAAACTCATGGTACACCTTTCTTGTCGCCCAAGCGGCACAGTGCAAATTGACTGTGATATCCTGACGGATCTCCTCCAAAAGCTCCACATCATCCAGGATGGACTGATGGGCGGCAAAGATATCCGCTTGGTCCGGCTCTGCGATACTCAGCCGGCCGATTATAGCGCTCAGTTCCTCTCGCGCTTTGGAACAAGCGCAGGCGAGCATCTCTAGCTCCTGCTCCACCTCCTCCGGCGCCAGACTCCGTTGCTCCGCACGGGGTATGTACGGTTTAAATACAAAGGATTTCCCAAACGCGATCCCCGGAGACGCTATATTACCCCGATACTCCATAGGTAATTACCTCCCTCACAGTTCTCCAAAGCCCCCTTCAATCAAAGCGACCAAAGCGTCAACCGCGGGCTCCTCGTCTTCTCCATTGGCCGTCAGCTGAATCCGCATTCCCTGTGAAATTGCAAGGGTTAAAACCCGAACTGTGGATTTTGCATTGACCTCGGCGCTGTCCCGATTCAGGTTTTTCACTTTGATATCCGACTTAAACTTGGCCGCCGTGGTGGAAAAGGTCGCCGCCGGGCGGGCGTGAAGCCCAGTTTTATTCTTAATTATGACCTCTGCTGTTACCATGATCCGTTCCCTCCCTTTTCTTTTCAAAAGCCTGTGTTTCTATGCAATCAAGAGATCCGACTCCCTGCCGCGATGGTTAAAGCTTGTATGGGGGAACAGGCTGCGGTTCATCAATCGGAAAGTTTTGGATCTCAACCCTGACGCCGTTTGCAATCAGCCAGTTGATAGAATCCTTGCTTTCCGCTGGCAGGACCAGCTTATTGGGATAATATACCTTATCCGCCAGCATAATGTGTTCAAGCGGCACTTTCAAGCGGACCAACCGCTCAAAAGGCTGTGGCGTTTTCGCCAGCAGAAGGACACGCCCCTCCTCTTGGTCATACTCTTTGAGAAACAAAGCGACATCAATTGGTGAAAGTATCTGTACATCCAGTCCAAGCGGAACCAACATCTTGTAGATGTTAGACATTAATTTATCTTTGACGAGTTCCTCATCGGCAATTAAAACATGAGATGCATTCACAGTACTGATCCACTGATTGATAATTTGACCATGGATTAGCCGCTCATCCACCCTTGCTAATACGATGATCAATCTATCATCTCCTTTATAAATCGATTCACATCCATCGTCTGATTGACCGCCTCGTTCAACGCCCGCGTACAAAGCTCCTGCGCACCGATCTTCTCATCACATTCCTTTAAAATAGCCAGAAGGATAGGGGCGCTCATACCGGTCACATGTTCAAACCGGTAGTGCTCTGACAGCTGAACCGCCGCGTTAAACGGTGTTCCCAATAAAAAATCGCTCACCACAATGACTTCTCCAAACTGGAGAAAGAGACGCAGCACCGACTCCAGTTTGCGCACAAAATTATCCGCAGATTCCCCAACCTCCAGCTCCACTGCATACATGCGATTCTTGTTTCCAATGACCGTCTCCACGCTCTTGATCATTGCACCCGCCAGCGGGCCATGAGATATCAGAATACATGAAATCATTTTGTTTTCAACTTCTCCTTGACAGTTTTTTCAAATCTGTTATTATTACAATATCATTTGGTGAACCTAATGTAAATTAGGCACTTCAAAGTAACCATCTTTGTGCATTTTGCCATTTTCTGTGCAAAGTGCTTGAGCACATAAAACGCAGTGGGTTCTATGAATCCGGTGAACAAATGGAATGGAGGGGTGATTTTACTTATGGCAAACAATACTGATATTTCCCGTACTTCCAGCATGGATATTCTCCGGCGCATCTTTGGAGATAAATGGAAGTTTCTTACCATTTGTCATCTCTTTAACGGACCGATGCGCTTCGGAGAGCTCCAATACTTTTTGGACTCCATCACAAAAAAGGTTTTGACGGAAAACCTGAGGGAACTGGAACAGCTTGGCATCATTTACCGCATTATCTATCCAGGCTCTACAACCCGGGTGGAGTATGCGCTTACCAAGCTGGGCAAGACGCTGCGTCCCATTATTCAATCCTGCAATTCCTGGTGTTTACATTACTCCCATGAGTACCGCCAGGGATTGGTCAACAGCGGAAAAACAGAAGTTGAGGCATTTCTCGAAATGCAGGAGTAAAACGCTCTTGTACCCCTGCATCTTGTCGGACGCAACGCGCCTGAACTGTTTGACATGGTTTGCCTTGCCGGCCCCAAACCAATCTATGAACTTCCCTCGATTTATAAAAAGCGCACCGTTGCGTATTTTCAAGTTTTTCTATCCTTCCGGCGCACCGTTCCAAGGATCAAGACAATCAAATGGTAGAGGAGACAGTTATGAGAAAAGTGAGAGTCGGCGTTGCCGGTTACGGCACCATTGGACAGCGCTTGGCCGATGGCGTTGCTATGCAGGGAGACATGGAGTTGATGGGAATTGCCGATTTTGCGCCCACACTGCCCCTTCAGGCCCTGCGTGAGCGCGATATGATCGGCGTCAACGGCGTCAAGTATCCCCTGTACCTGGTCAGCGGCGCAGACACAGCCGCATTTCAAGCCAAGGATATCCCGATTGCAGGCGGTTTTGAGGACCTGTGCCGCACTGTAGATGTCATACTGGACTCCTCGCCCGGCGGCGTGGGGGCGCAGAACAAAAAGATATATGAGGCATTGGGTGTAAAAGCAATTTTTCAGGGCGGGGAAGACAACTCTGTCGCGGACGTATTCTTCCACGGCTATGCCAATTATGAAAAGGGCCTGGGCAAGGATTATCTCAAATTGACCTCCTGCAATACCACCGGTCTCATCCGCTGTGTGGATTGCCTGGACCGCTCTTTTGGAATTGAAAAAGTGGCCATCACCATCATCCGCCGGGTGGCAGACCCCGGCGACTATCACCGCGGCCTGACCAACGCCTTGGAACTGGACAAGGCGCCCAGCCACCAGGCACTGGATCTGATGACGATTATGCCCCACGTCAATGCCACCGGTATTCTGGTTCACACCCCTGTAACCCACGGACATATCATTACCGTGCTGGCGACAGGGAAAGACGGAAAAAAGATCACCCGCGCAGATGCGCTGGCGGTCTTTGAGGCACATCCCCGTATCCGTGTGGTATCCATCAACAATGGGTTCAAAGGAAACGCGAGCCTCTTTAAATATGCCCGTGATTTGGGAAACCGCCGGGGCGACATGTACGAAATCGCCCTTTGGGAGGATTCTGTCGTTGAATCCGGAAATGACGTTATGTTCGCGATCAACATTCCCCAGGAGAGCGTTACCATCCCCGAGACAATCGATGCGGTTCGGGCCGCCATGAACATGCAGCCCAACGGGACAGAGGCAACCGCGGCAACCAATCAATATCTGCGCATCGGAGCATTCAAATGAGCATGCATACCCTTCCAACGGACTGCTCCGGACTGAGAAGACGGAGGTTCCATCTTCTCTGACAATCGAAACAAAAGAGGGAGGCAATATGCGTTTTGGAATCCGTACGATGGACGAAGTGGACGTCTGTGGTAAAACTGTTCTATGCCGGATTGACATCAACCAGCCGGTGGACCGCGCCACTGGCGCTTTGAAGAGTACCGCCAGGATAGAAGCCTGCGCCCCCACGCTTCGGGAATTGTCCGACCGGGGCGCGCGCCTGGTTCTGCTGGCCCATCAGGGCAGCGACATTGAGTATCAGAATTTTTACTGTACGCGCCCCCATACTGAAGTACTCAGCCGACTGCTGGCGCGGGAGGTTCAGTGGATTGACGATGTATGTGGCCCCGCCGCCCGAAACAGGATACAGCAGCTTGAGCCCGGCGATATCCTGCTTCTGGACAACGTGCGCTTTATCGCGGAAGAGCAGACCCTGTTCGAGCTGAAGCTCCGTCTGACCCATGCGCAGCAGGCCAAAACATTGCTGGTGGAAAAGCTGGCTCCACTGGCGGACTTATATATCTGCGATGCCTTTGCCGCCGCCCACCGCGACCAGCCCTCACTCTGTGGCTTTGAGCAGGTGCTGCCGTCCGCGATGGGGCGCTTGTTCGAACAAGAGTACTGCGTCATCTCAGAGCTGATGGAGGCGCCGGAGCATCCGTGCCTCTTTGTACTGGGCGGCGCTAAAATTTCCGATGCGTTTTTGATGATGGGCACAGTCCTCTCCAGCGGCATCGCCGACAAAGTCCTCACCGGCGGTCTGGTTGCGAATATCCTGCTGGCCGCCAAGGGCGAGCACATCGGCAACGGCAGCCTCTCTTACATCCACCAGTCAAATTATGGCAGCTATCTTGAAAAAGCAAGAGACATTTACTCACGTTTCCGCGATCAAATTCTTCTGCCGGAGGATTTGGCGTATACGGAACACAATCTTCGCCAGGAGTGTCCCATTGGCCGCGTTCCGGCTGACATCTGCGCGCTGGATATCGGTGAGCGCACCGCGGCCGCCTATTGCCAGGAAATTCTGGACGCCAAGACGGTGTTTGTCAATGGCCCCATGGGGGTTTTTGAACAGCCAGCCACAGAACTTGGCACCCAAGCCGTTTGGAACGCCCTGGGAGATACGGCGGCGTATACCATCATCGGCGGCGGCGACAGCATTGCCGCCACCGCAAAATATCTCGCCCCCGGCCAAATCAATTACATCTGTACCGGCGGCGGCGCGCTGATCCGCTTTCTCGCCGGCGAAGAGCTCCCCGTGGTGAAAGCGCTGCGCCATGGCTCTCTCCTAAAAGAAAAGGCCGCGCCATAAAGCTGGAATCGAAGTGTGGGACAAGACATCCAATCTATCTAGGTACCAGGCGGGAGTTTCTTTGCCAGGATGATTGCCCAATCCCGTTTCCTGGGAATCGATGGGCACAGCGAGGATCCGCCGCGCCGCACATGCGTGAAATCCTGCAGCCTGATAAAACCAAGGCAGAGGGTATCTACCCTCTGCCTTTTGCTTGCTCAAGATTCGCTTGATATCCCTCTACTTTGCGCATAATACGCATAATAAGTAGATTAATATTTCTGGAAATATGTAACAGTAATATCAGAATCTATCTTCACAGATGCCCAGTTACACCACTGGGAACCGTGGCTGTTGTGTGGGTTTTCCAGCCGACTACGACAGATGCTTTTGTGCCGAATTCACGGCTGTATGTGTTTATGATTTCTGCGTAACCCCCAGCATGGGAATAACCTATACTTTTCTGATTTTCATGAAACCCTCCCAAACACATATTTTTATATTAGGTTAATTTATTATCAGCAACATATGATATATTGTAAATTGTTATTTTATTCAATTTTTTATTAAATATATTTTATTTTGAAATTTATAAATTAATATTATTATGACTTGAGCTGCAATGAAACTTTATCATGAAAAGGCAGCAAAAGGTCTTGCCTTTTCTTCTTGCGTCTGGTAGAATAGCAGTGCAGATTAGTTAAATAATTAACAATTTAACTTGCTGACAATATGAATCCTTTCCCATCCGTCAACATTGAACTGTGAGGAGTGAATACTATGACAAACAAACAATACCCTGTTGTGGACAGCCCGGAGCGCTTCCATTCTTTGCTGGAACAGGTACGTCAGGCACAAAAGCAGTTCTCCACCTATACGCAGGCCCAGGTAGACCATATTTTCAAGGCGGCCTCCATGGCCGCAAATCAGGCCCGTATCCCCCTGGCAAAGTTAGCTGTGGAGGAAACCGGCATGGGCGTGGTGGAGGATAAGGTGATTAAGAATCACTATGCCGCCGAGTACACATATAACGCCTACCGCAACACCAAAACCTGTGGTGTGGTGGAGGAGGATACCGCTTATGGCACAAAAACGATTCTGGAGCCTGTGGGCGTCATTGGGGCTGTGATCCCCACTACGAACCCCACCTCCACCACCATATTCAAAACTCTCATCGCATTGAAAACCAGAAACGGGATGATCATCAGCCCCCACCCCAGAGCCAAAGAGTCCACCGCGGAAGCTGCCCGCGTCATACTGGAGGCCGCGGTTGCCGCCGGGGCGCCCGAAGGGATCATCGGCTGGATTACCGATCCCAGCTTGGAGCTGACCGCCGCCTTGATGGCGGAGAGTGATCTGATCCTGGCCACCGGCGGCCCCGGCATGGTAAAGTCCGCCTACTCCTCTGGAAAACCGGCCATCGGCGTAGGCGCCGGCAATGTTCCGGCTATTATTGATGATTCGGCCGACATCCCGCTGGCCGTGAACTCCGTCATTCACTCCAAAACCTTTGACAACGGCATGATCTGCGCCTCCGAGCAGTCGGTGATTGTCCTGGATAACGTGTATGACCTGGTAAAGCAGGAGTTCGCGCGGCGGGGCTGCTATCTTTTAAACCGGGATGAGACCGATCACGTACGTGAGACCATTTTGTTTCACGGCACCCTGAATTCCAAAATTGTTGGGCAGAGTGCCCATAAAATTGGAGAGATGGCGGGCATCCAGGTCCCTGAGCACGCCAAAATTCTGATCGGTGAGGTGGAGAGCGTGGAGCTCTCCGAGGCCTTTGCCCACGAGAAGCTCTCCCCCGTGCTGGCTATGTACCGGGCCACGGATTTTAATGACGCCCTGGACAAAGCGGACCGCCTCGTGGCGGACGGCGGCTATGGACACACAGCCGCCATCTACCTCAATCCTGTGACAGCAACGGAGAAGCTGGATCAATTCTCCGCCCGGATGAAGGCCGGCCGCATTTTAGTCAACACACCAGCCAGCCAAGGCGGAATCGGCGACCTGTACAACTTTAAGCTTGCCCCTTCCCTCACCCTGGGATGCGGCACTTGGGGCGGTAACTCCGTATCGGAGAATGTGGGCGTCAAGCATCTGGTCAACATCAAAATTGTGGCTGAGAGGAGAGAGAACATGCTGTGGTTCCGCGCGCCTCAAAAAATTTACTTTAAGAAGGGTTCGCTCCCTGTTGCGCTCACTGAACTGGGAGACATAATGGGCAAGAAAAAAGCCTTTCTTGTCACAGACCAGTTTCTCTATGCCAACGGCTACACCAAGCCGGTCACCGACAAGCTGGATGAGATGGGCATCCGCTACGATGTGTTCTTTGATGTGGCCCCCGACCCCACCCTGGCCTGCGCAAAAGCGGGAGCAGAGCGCATGACGGCCTTCGGCCCCGACTGCATCATCGCTCTTGGCGGCGGCTCCGCCATGGACGCGGCGAAAATTATGTGGGTGCTTTACGAGCACCCCGAAGTGGACTTCATGGATCTGGCCATGCGGTTTATGGATATCCGCAAGCGGGTCTACCCCTTCCCCAAGATGGGCGGGAAAGCCAGCTTTGTGGCCATCCCCACCTCCGCCGGCACCGGCTCGGAGGTTACCCCCTTCGCCGTGATTACCAATGAACACAACGGCTTGAAGTACCCCCTGGCCGACTATGAGCTGATGCCCACCATGGCCATTGTGGACGCAGACCTGATGATGAACGCGCCCAGGAGTCTTACCGCCGCCTCCGGCATTGACGCGGCGACCCACGCCCTGGAGGCCTATGCCTCCATGATGGCCACCGACTACACCGATGGCCTGGCCCTGCGGGCGCTGAAGATGATCTTCGAATACCTGCCCCGCACCTATGAAAACGGCGCAAACGATCCGGTGGCCTGGGAGAAGATGGGCAACGCCGCCACCCTGTCCGGCATGGCCTTCGCCAACGCCTTCTTGGGCATCTGCCACTCCATGGCGCACAAGCTTGGCTCCTTCCACCACTTACCCCACGGCGTGGCCAACGCCCTGCTGATCTCCCATGTCCTGCGTTTCAACGCCGCCGAGGTCCCTGAAAAAATGGGCACCTTCCCCCAGTATGACCACCCCCACACCCTGGCCCGCTACGCTGAAGTGGCGGATCACCTGGGCGTCAAGGGCAAAACCGACCAGGATAAGCTGGAGGGACTGATTGCCAAAGTGGAGGAACTGAAGGCTAAAATCGGCATCAAGAAGACCATCCGGGACTACGGCGTGAAGGAGGAGGCCTTCCTGGCCACACTGGATGAGATGGCGGAGCAGGCCTTTGACGACCAGTGCACCGGCGCCAACCCCCGCTATCCCCTGATGAACGAGTTGAAGGAACTGTACCTCATGGCCTACTAC
>Ga0153920_1001163_pt1 | contig 11196 bp, 15 predicted proteins | sample TSNJ004MetaG_FD_104713 | JGI IMG/M metagenome (GOLD analysis project Ga0153920, IMG submission 104713) | Attine ant fungus gardens microbial communities from New Jersey, USA - TSNJ004 MetaG | ecosystem: Host-associated > Fungi > Mycelium > Unclassified | place: USA: New Jersey, Brendon T. Byrne...
GCGAATCCTTGCAGTGCTTTGTGCCATACTCCAAGCGGTTAATACAGCGCCATACCACCTTTTTCTTCCCACCCCGCGCCCATGTCACCCTGCGGTAACGTGTACCGCAGCCACCACAGGCCAGCAGCTCGCTCAGTGCGTATTTACTGCTGTATTTGCCGTGTTCGGTCTTGGTTTTTTTCTGTGAAACCTTGCGTTTCCCACTGCGGCGGGCTATTTCCTCCTGTACTCGATTAAAAATATCCTTTTCGATGATCCCATCATGGCTGTTGGTGACATAGTATTGCGGTATCTCTCCGTTGTTCTTCTTTGTTTTTTTGGTGATGAAGTCCACCACATATGTTTTTTGCAGGATCGCGTCGCCTACGAGGCGGGCGCGGCGGCTCTTATCCCTTAGCGCTTTTGGGTGAGACGAGGCGTTCGCGCATTTTCCGCGCGTTCTCCCTGGACGCGCGGAGCTGTTTCTCGCTTCGGGGTTTCCTCAACAGGATACGGAGGTCGCTTTTGGGCAGCTCGCAGCGCAGCAATCCATCGGTGTCCGTCAGGGTCATGCCGATTTTGTCGGGATACTGCCGAGCGTACTCCGCGATTTGTGCCTGCAATTTCGCGTTATAAGTATAAATGCTGGCGGCGGGTTCGCGCTCGTTAAACAGGATAAAAGTTTCGCGCTCCAGATCGGTCAGCTTCATTGCGCGGCTCCCTCCTGTCCGTTATTCATTCCACCAGAAGCGGTTCGCGGAGTGTTCTGCCGGACGGGGCGCGCCAGCTTTTTTGCATCTCTCGCCTCCCTCATCTCCAGAAAATTTTGCACCTCGCGGGGTACGACGCGCCGGTAAATCTTCGCCAGCGCGTCCTCCATCTCCGTGTTGATTTCAGTTTCCTTTCCGGTCATATACTGCCGGAGCGCATCCAGTTTTTCAGTGTCAAAGCTGATTTGGATTGTTGTTTTTTTCATTGAGAACCTCCAATTTTTATAATATACTTTGGTTCAACATCGCATCCAGCTCGTCCAGATCGTAAGAGCTGCCGCCGCGATTTGCGGCTGCTTTTTTGTGAGATGGGGACAGCTCGTAGAACGATTTCCACGCTCCGAGCGTGGCGTTTTCCGCTACAGCGATCCTATCCTCGGTGGTCGCGGCCACCGAGGATAGCCTTTTCAGCAGCATCTTCACAGCCCGTTCGGTCATCACCATTTTGTTTTTCATACGCATTTCGAGGTATGCGTCTATCACCTCCCGCAACTGGATATTGTCCGTGTAGGCGGCGATGGCGGCGGTAAAGCCGTGACCTGTTTTCGGCTTTGCCGCTGTTTCTCCGGGCGGGGGAGGCAGCGGCGTCCAGTATGTGACGGCCTCCTTTGGCAACGCTGTATTTTCAGAAATCCCGCGCCAACACCCGCCGTCGAATACAGAGAGAAACACATAGAAGTCAGCCATTTCACTTCTATCCCACCATTCTCTCCGGCACCCTCCATGCGGATTTCCTGTAATGCCTGTTCAATCCGCTCCCTTGGCACGGGCAATTCCAGCGTTCGGTGAGTTTTCTGATCCTTCCTTTTTCCAATATTTTATTTGTAATTTTCTCTACCGCTTCCGGCATGAGAGTCCTCCATCCTTTCTTTCATAAAAGCGGCCGCTATGTTGAGTGGCCGCTCACAGGCTCAAATTCATACCGTTTGCCCGATCCTGTCCCGAACACTCAAAGCTGATTTTCCGAAATCCAAAACGGTCGACATAGTGGAACTCGCTGCCGCTGTCGTCGTAAAGCTCCACCACATCGGACATGGACAGCGGATTCCCCTCGAAGCCATGCGGGTAGTCATAGCTGAATTTAGTGTAAATTTGATCGAGATCATTGGTGTCAATCTGCCCGTCATAAACTGTCCTGTAATTAGCGGGATCAGGTTCGCCGTAGCCGCTGTTTATCAAATCGTCATAACCAATAAAGCGTATCATGATGTCTGTGTCCGGCTTGAGCTGCCAAACGCGGCAGGATTTAAGCCGGACTGCGTTAGCCTCCGGCGAGTCCACGGCACCTGACGCCAACCTGTCGTACACACCGTTCGTCCACTCTACTGCCAGGTTTCTTTTTTCTGTCAGATAGGCTGCAAGCTCATTGTTTTTGAACATGGGATCAACGACAGCTTTACTGTCCCGCACATAACCCGCGGCGTTTCCGTAGTAGATGATAACGCCGTTTATTACGTCAATACTTTTCATCTACCTTTCCTCTCTTTCGCCTTTTGCGCGGGAATATCAGCCCGAACAGCGACAGTGCAGCAATCGCGGGGATGGCGATCAGGGGAATGCGGACAGGCGTTAAAATTCCCGTGTACAGGTTTAGGGTATCGGCCTCATCGCTTGTATTTTCTTCTGTGCGCCCTTTCTCCGCATTCCCTAATCCGCCGCCGTGCTGCATGGACTCGTGTCCGGTTTGTCCGTCAGGCTGGATTGTGGGATGTCCGGCACCATTATCTGTTGTTCCACTGCTGAAATGCACCGGAATTTCAACAGTTTCAACTATCTTTTCAATGATCGCTTCCCCTGGAGTCGCCTCGGTTATGATGTACTCCTGCTTGCAGTGGGGTATTCGGGGATTACGGGGGAAACGATACAAGGAACCGCTCCAAAGAGCGGGGTATTGATCTCCTGTGAATAAAATATGGTTACTCATCCTTTTCCAAAAGCTCCAACAATCGCGCGGCGAGGGAGAGTCTGATCTCTTTGTCCATAGCTTTGACAGCCGCGAACACATATGCGTTCCTTGCATCCGATGAGTGGTCGTCCACATCGATGATGTCCACCTTTTTGGCGGTCACGGCGCCTTTTTGGACTTCTATCCTGATGATGTCGCCGAAGCTCATATCCGCCGCATCGCGCAGCTCCTTTGGGATGAGGACGCGGCCTATTCTGTCCATCACCCTGTAAACAGGTTTTTTCTTACTCATCTGCCTCACCTCCCTCGTAGGTAATGTTTATCTTGTCAGGCATCACGCCTAAATCGGAGAACAATTCCGACAGTTCCGCCGAAAAGTCAAACAGCCCCGCCTCGCGGATGATGATCTCGCCATTTCCACAGGTGATGGTTACGTCGCTGTCATCGGAAATGCCTGCCGCATCCAGCAGTTCGGTGGGAACCTCCAGACCGTTCACGTCCTGCCCATGCTTGTCTAGGGCGGCTTCCAGACCGTCCGGCGTAATCATAAACTCGCTATATGTGTTGGTGGTACCGCCGCTGTCGTCCAGATACGCCAGCCTCACCTGGCTTTCGGGGCGTATGCCCATTTCACTCAGGATTCGCCTGGGGATTCGCAGGCTCCCGTTTTTATCAGTCGTACAGGTTAACTCAATGATTTTCATGGATGATTCTTCTCCTTTAAATATCCCATAAATTTAGTTGATCCTCGTCCACGGTTTCTTGTGTCTTTTCAGAAAGCCACCAGTCAAACCATTGGCGGGGGGTGGCCGCGTGATCGAGGATCGTCATGTTCTGCGCTTTTCTGATTTCAAGCATTTTTTCAAAAGCCCTGAGATACAGAGCTTCAAATTTAGGCCAGCGGGCGAACTCCATTTTCCGACCGGTTTCCCTGGCCATTGTGCATCCTACGCATCCCAATCGCTCGAAGCCCTCTTGATACAGGGAGCACTGCTCCAGCCTCGCGTCCCTTGAGTAGTTCCAGATATCCTCGCTCGACCAACTCACAATGGGGTTGAGGCGCTTTTCGTAATCCCTGTAGCAAACTTCAAAAATGCGGCGGTTCTCATCGTCATCAAAAGGCATGATGATGTTCTTTCCGCGTCTGCCGTGGGCGGCGATCTCCAGCTCATCCCTGTTTTTTGCCCTGCCCGCGCTCTCTTTTTTGCGGACGCCGAAGCTCATGAGGCAGTTGCTCTGCCACGGCGAACGCTTTTCCTTCAGCTCCGAGCAGCAATAACGGATCATACGCAGCGGGGGGAATTTCTTCTCGGCCATGAGCCGCCACATGCTTTTGCCGTACATGGATTCCATCGCAAGGTATCCCTCGTCACGGTAGTTTTGAAAGTTGCGGCGCTGGAAATAAACAAGTTCGGGCGGGTCAATGCCGGTGACGCTGTGCAGATACCAATGCTGGACTCCCGCTCGCCGGAACAAGTGTCCAAGCACTCTGCTGTCTTTTCCCTCACTTGTGCAGACGCAGTATCCGCGCGGGTCAAGTTCCAGCGCCAGCGGTTCGTAAAACCGGATTTGCTTGATGGCCTCGTCGTCCGGCTGGCCTCGGAACAATGATGTCTGATATTCGATGGATTTCACCTCTCTTTACATGCCGGTCATGCCGCCCGTTTTTTCTTCCTGAAACATTTGAGCAGGGAAACAACGACGCCTTGTTGTGCTTCCGATATAATGGCCCCTGGTTCAAAGTGGAACAGGGATGTCTGATCCGGTTTGCTTCGTGACCGCTCGGTGGTGTCATAATTTGATATGAGCAGCTCCTTGTACACCTTGTTTCCTCCATACCGCAATGACATATTGTGAGGGCGCTCCACTTCTTCGATGTGATAATGCCTGTACAAAAACCGGATATGCCGGCAGTCGTTGTAGCTGAGAAGCCACTTGCCCTGTACGTTTCTCAAAGCGTCGCGCAGACGGATGTGGTCTTTCCGTCCAAATCCGTCATAGAAATCCTCCGCGTCATAGTAAGGCGGGTCGAGGTAAAAAAATGCATCACCGCTGTCATAGTGGATGATGAGCCGCTCGAAGTCCTGATTTTCGATCACGGTGTTCTTGAGCCGTGTGTTTGCCGCCCATATGAGCTTAAAGGTTTTACATATGTCAAAGGGCTTGCAGCCGAACGATGTTCCTTTGCTGGCGTAGCTGTATCGAATTACCTTAAAAAAAGTAACCGCGCGGTGGATGTCGGTATCCTCGCACCGCTCGGTGAGCAACGCTCTGATTTCAGCGGCATCCGGCTCTGACAGCACTTTTTGTGCGATGTCCAGTTCCGATTTTATATGGCTTTCATGGAACGGTTTCCTCATGATGTATCGTTTCAAGAGGTTAAATTCGTCACGGGATGTAAGCGGCAGGAATCCAAGTTCTTGCAGGAAAGCGAGAACCCGCTCCTTAACGCAGCGGAACAGGTTGACAAGCAGACCGTTAAAGTCGTTGTATACTTCAAACCCGCAATGGTTTTTCATGCCGAGCAGTACCCACGCCGCTCCACCGAATACTTCAATGTATCTGCCATATCTCGGAGGGAACCTCTCATAGATGATTTTGCGCAAATTCAGTTTTCCGCCTACCCAGCTTAGAAAACTCTTTAACAGGCGATCATCTCCTTTTCAATAAAAAAGCCCCGCAATTTTACGGGGCTACATGCTTATCTGCGGGTATTTGTGGCCTATCTCCTGTTCCATGTCAGCGTCTTGTTCCGCCGCTTCCATTTCCTGTCCCTGCAATTGCTCCTGCTGGCTGCCAAGCGGCTGTATGACACCGTATGGCGTAAGCTCGGCCCCTGTCCACTTCATACACTCCGCGCCGAAAGCGCTGTAGTTGAAGTGCTTCATCCCCTCGTCGCCGCGCTTCAGGCCATGCAGGTCGGAGAACACCTTTTCTCCGTAATCCGCCAATGTGACCGCGTCGGAATGGAGCGCAAATGTGTTCAGGTTATCGGCGAGACACGCGCAATCGTGTAATTCGGAACAGTCCGCAACGTGAAGCGCGGCCTTGAATTTTGGCAGATCGCCGTTTGCCCTGATTTCCGACAGCCTACTGGCGAGCTGATTTAATTCGCCTATTTCCTCATAGCCGCAGAGCACCGCGTTTAATTGCGGGATTTCACTGACACATCTGGAAAATGTACAATAGTTGATTGATGCGGCGTCCACTTTCCGCGCTGTCTGCTCCAGCGCGTCCTCCGTCGCGGGAAGCTCCAGCCACATGCCCTCGGCGTCATTGCCTTCAGCGGTAACGTACAGACGGAAAATGTATGGGGGTTCCGCGTATTCACGCGGTGCGTTGCCGGTATATGGGGACTTCCAGCTCCGCTCCGCTACCGGCTGCACCACATAACAGTTCTCTAAGAACACGCCGTTTTCGAGTTCGCGCGCTGTCCGGCCAACCTTTTCAAAATCAATAAGCTCAAACACCTCATCGGATACCTTATCCAGTGATTCAATAAAACCGTTTTCCGCGTAAAACTTGCCGAGCTGGTAGTCGTTTCTCGCGTCCGCCACCTGACAATCTTCCAGGTTGTGTGTGAGATTGATGAGCCTTGCCAGATCGGAAGGCTTCTTTTCCATGTTGACAACGCCCTCAAAGCAGACGGATTCATGCTCATTAAGCTGAGACAGCCGCTCCGCGAGATGGTTCAGCTCATCCAGGGACGGTTCATCCGGTATGAGGTTTTGCAGGTATTTCCGATAAACATAGCGGACGGCCACCTTGTATTCTTTGCCGCCGCGCACGCGCGCCTGATCCATCGCGTCCAGTATTTCCGGCAGTTCGGCGGGGAGGTCGAGATGTCCCTCTCCCAAATAATCGCCGGTTTCCGCGGCGGTCAGCGTGATGGAGAATTCCTTGGGTCTTTCCGAGACCGGCGCCGACAGATTCTTCAGCTTGCTCTCTGTCTGGATTACAAAGTATTCGCTGTCCCAAAAGCTGACATAAATATCGCCGTCCTCTGTATGGACGGGATGCTGCTCCAGGAACTCCCCAAAACCATCTGCGTATTGTCCGGTTATGTATTCGGTCAGAATCTTTGTTTCGGCGTCGGTCAGCCTGCCGCGAAGCCCCACTTCCATGACTCCCCACAGCTCCCCTTGGTATTCCTCCACGGTCGGGTACGCGCTATATACCTTCCGGTCAACCGTCTGATCGCCGTGAAAGTATTCCATAAGCCCGCGCCCGCTTGCCGGTTCTCTTTTTCTAATGGCGGCGAGGATTTCGTCCTTGTAATATACCGCCACTGAAGATGGGATTTCCACATATTCATGCATGCTGATGAAATCGCCGCCGTAGTTTTCTCCGAGAGCGGAGTCCGGTTCGCACTTCACGTTCAGCGGGCTATATAATTTGATTGTTTTCATCCTTTTCCTCCTGTTGGTTTTAGTATCCTGCCGCGCGGACGCATCCGGCGCGCAAGCGTTCCGGCAGGCAGACGCAGCTACCCGCAGTGCATCTCCGTGTTTTTTCTGAAAAATGGAGGCAATACCGGCAGTCGCAGTCCCCGGCGGTGTATTCGTGACCCGTCAGCAGCGTGATGCCAAGCTTTCCGTGGAGTGTCTCAGGAAGCGGCATCCGCCACTCCGCAGTGCCGGAAAGCGTATTCCACAATACGGTTTTTGTAGACATGTAATTGGATTCCTTTCATTTCGATTGTAAAGCAACAGCCGCCATTTCAGACGGCTGTGACTGTGGTCAAAATCTCCACAGGTTACATGGCAATGGCGATCTTTATCGCCATGCCGTACATAAATTGTTCCGATTGTTCCCATGCGTAGCCAAATCTGCCCTGCATGGAATAACTTGCCGCGCTGCCTTTGGCTATCGTGCCGAGTGGGTGCGTCCGCCCTTTGCTTTGCGCGTCAAGCCAAAAATCCACACCGTTGCCAGCGAGTCCAAGCGCGATGTATTTTTTTGTGTCCGCAACGGACAGGCTTTTCCATGCTTTTTCATCCCTGCCCACAAGCTGCGGCGCATTCCCGTAGGCGGTCACGCGCTGGAGCGTTAGGCTTACCGGAACATTGGAATAATTCTGGAATGTAATGCCGCCCGAATACAGCCTGTCATCGTCGGGAGAAATGACAAACGGCACGTTCAGCGTCACGGTAACGTCCAGCATGGCGATATTGCCAACAGGCACGACAACAACGGAACTGTTTCCGGCGTTGTCCGTGACGGTAAAGCTGTATTCCCCGTTTTGCGATACAGGAATTCGGATACTAGCAAGGTCATAGACCGTTTCCCCGTTCGGCAGAGTCACGCTTTCAAGTCCCGAACCGCCCTCGTCAGCGGGGTAAAGGGTAACCGTCACATTTTCGGTTGTCCAATCCTCTGGGGAAAGCACATAGGTCGCGGTCGGTTTTGTCAGGTCAATTTTAACCGTCGCGCCCACAATATCGGACTCCAGGCCGGAGCCGCTGACCGCTTTTGCCTCCACCTCATGGATGCCCTCGTCCGCGACTAAAACCGTGCCGCCTGTTCTCCACGCGCCTCCGTCCACGCGATATTCATAATGGTCGATCCCGCTGGCCGCGTTGCCGCCAGATATGGTGACGGTCACATCCTTGTTGTGCCAGCCGCTGTTGTCCTCAAGCGATACCGTGGGTTTTGATGGCGGTATACGGTCAATCTTCGATATTGTTATCGTTGATTCCGTTGAAAAGCCCCAACGGTCTTTGGCAATGATCCGAAAGGTCTTATTCTCCTGTATCTGCTCACCAATCCTCCATGAGACCTCAAAGCCTGAGCCACCCGCGATACCCTCTTTGTCGGAGCAGTTTGGAACGGGCGATCCGTCCTCATGCCGCAGGGAGAAAAGTGTATTTGTCTGGTCGGTCGCTTTTGCCGTCAGCGTCTTGGACGCCGCCCAAACCCCGTTTGCGGGCTGTACGGTCGTTCCTGTGATATTCGGCGCGGCAATATCCAGCGCGGACACTTTAAACGGGAAGCTGCCGCTATTGTAGCCAATTGCGCTTTTAACGCGCACATAATAGCTGCCGTTGTTTTGCTCCGCGTTGTAACGGAATATATGCTTCCCGCTTGCTCCCTTGATCGTAGCGAATTTTGCGCCGCCCGAAGTATGAAGCTCGATCTCTACCGCGCGGGCCGATGAAATATCCACGGCAACCGAATTGTCCGCGCTGTTCCATGCTCCCACTTTGATGGTAGGATTAGCAGGGAAACACTCGCAGGGATCGGCATGACAGGTAACGCAATGATTTTTGTGATGCGTTTTGCATTTGTGCGGGCAATGGTTGTCGCACTCGTTGGTACAGGTGGAATCGTTCGGACAGCCTGGAACCCAGCATTGGCGGCAGTAGCGGCAAATGGTGGCATTGTGCCTGCCTGGACCGAGGCATCCGGGGCAATGGTGATCCCAACAAGCGAGGGAGCCGCTGACGGCAGTTTTGTCGCATCTATCGTTGGGATTTCCAGGTACATAAGCCTGACATTTAACGGGGTTGATACCCGCATGATACTGACATTTGTTCGGGTTTCGCTTAAAGGTAGCAATGGAACATCCGCTGACCGAGCATTTGTGATTATCGCAAACATAGCTGTTTTTGCTGGTTGTCTTTACCGTATTCGGGCAGTCTTTAAAGATACACGGCCTGTTCCCGACAAGCCTGGGTTCCGGCGCCGTCAGTTCATCAGGCGTTCCGAACACAATAACCGACATGCCGCTTATTGTTTCCAGCAGGAAATATCCGGCTTCGGCCTGTGCCGGCTCCGTGCTTTCGTCGCTGTCGATATGCGGCGTTTCGCAATCATCGCAGAGGCATTCCGCTTTATAATCGTCACAACGGCATTCTTCTCCGCAATCATCACAACAGCATTCTTCTCCGCAATCATCGCAACGGCATTCTTCTTCGCAATCATCGCAACGGCATTCTATTCCGCAATCACCGCAACGGTATTCTGCTTCGCAATCACAATAACGTTCATGCGGGGCCTCGTTTTCAGCCGCCAGCGCCGGTAACGCGCAGGAAAACACCAGGATAGAAGCTATAAATAAAGACAGTATCTTTCGGCTTACAATGATATATCCTCCCCTTTCATGGGAGCCGCCTGCTATTGGCAGCTCCCTGCCTACTGTCGAAAAACACTATTGTTGCAAGCTGATTTTTACGGTCATGCCGTACTTAAAGCTCTCGCCGCCGCTCCACGCCCGTCCGAATTTCGCTTGCAGCGTCATTGTCTGCTGTCCCTGATATGCAATATTGCAGAGCGCGATAGGCTGCTGTTCGGATTCCTCCGCGAACCACATATTGATCCCGCCTCTACCCGCGTCGAGCAAGCCGAGCGCGATATTCGCGTAGGTTTGCGTTCTGTTTAGCTGACTCCATCCGCGTTCGTTGTATTTGTCGTTATCGACAACTTTCGGCGCGTTGCCCGTCGCTTTCATACCAACAGCATAAAGAGTGATCGGCGCGTTGCAGTCGTTTGTCACGGCAATGACAGGGGAAACAAATTGCTTACCTTCCGGCTGGTTGGGGTCGATGGAAAGGTAAGTGCCGATATTGCAAGTCGCCGCAAGGGTGATTGGCTCGACCAGACCCTCGACGCCGATGGTGACTTCCTCTTTCCCAATCGACACGTTTCCGTCTTTATCGGGCATGACAGGTTCGGCGGCAAAGGCGGTGGAGCTTATCGCGGCAAGCATAACAACCGCGGCAATAATGGAAATTAACTTTTTTGTTTTCATATAATCTGATCTCCTTGTTTTTTATTTACCAACGTTCAGACTGATTGCGGCGGCAACCTCGCCCATATATGCGTCCGTATCGAGATGAATGGCGACGAATCGGGCGGTCGCGGCATGATTACCGCTTGTAAGTTTCCGCGAAAGCCCCGCGTTTTCGATGTACTGGTTGGGTAGAATCAGCGGGGAAGCGTACAACACCTCGCCTGTTTCGTCCAGAATCAACTCAACCTGCATCGCGTAAATGTTGCGGGCGGGATTTTCGATCCGTAGGTTGCCGTGTTTGCAATCGGAGGTGAATACGGGGTTTGCGTTAATGCGAAACGCGAACTGGTTTTTGTCTACCTTTTCCTGTAGTAGTTTCAATACTTCGTCGGGATTATCGGTGGGGAGCATCCCGTCGAAAACCTCTCCGCCCGCTTCAGGGATGATAAATAGCGGACGCACCGCGCTGCCGTTTACAAAAATGTATTTGTTTACGACAAGCAGGGAAAGCGAGATGAGCAGTAAGCCCGCCAGCGCAATAATGACGGTTTCGCGCCATCGGCTGGCCCTGTCGGTTTTTGGGGGGATGTTCGTTTCGTTGTGCATGTTTTTTCTCTCCTATCTTAAAATTATTATTTGGGGGCTTTTGCCCCAATAAAAAAAGCGGGCGTATCTTCGTTAGAAAATACGCCCGCTGATTTTTGTGATGTGTTATTTTGTCGGGAAAAAGAAAAAGCCGAGATCATAAATCTCGGCGTCTACTTTATTTGTTTGCAAAAGGATTTATGGTGTTTCTTGTGCTTCTGTCA
>Ga0153920_1001170_pt1 | contig 11169 bp, 14 predicted proteins | sample TSNJ004MetaG_FD_104713 | JGI IMG/M metagenome (GOLD analysis project Ga0153920, IMG submission 104713) | Attine ant fungus gardens microbial communities from New Jersey, USA - TSNJ004 MetaG | ecosystem: Host-associated > Fungi > Mycelium > Unclassified | place: USA: New Jersey, Brendon T. Byrne...
AAAAAATATAATTCCAATAAATTGGGACTTGAACTAAAGACTTATTTTTTTAAAAAACAAGCCAAACAAAAAATTACATGACTCTACTATGTAATTTTTTTGTTTATCTTTATTATTTCAATTATAATGTGTTAATTTTTCAAAAATTATAATTTAAAATCTAATTCATCTTCATCTTGCATATCTTTGCGATCAAAGAAAGCTTTTACCTTGAAATTATGAATATTAGAAATTATATTTGAAGGAACTTTACGAATAACTTCGTTATATTCCTCTGTATTACGATTATAATATGCTTTAGCAGCAGATAATCTTTCTTCCGTAATTTTCAATTCAATAATAATCTCTTGCATTGAGTCATCCTTATTTAATACTTTATTATCATTTGTTAAATTCAAAATAATACTAAAAGCGTCTTTAAGCTTTTGATCGACATCAAATGTTGATAATGTATCTGTTTTTAAATTTGTATACTCCTTTAGATAATTTTTCTTTTCCTTTAATTTTTTCTGAATTACATCATTTGCTCTAATTACTAAAGAATAACGCTCTCTCAATATTTCATCTATTGAGAACTCTGCTTTTTCAATTTTAGTTATTTTATATTGTATTTGATTATAATAATTAATATAAATAATTGCGATAATAGCTATAATTATTAAAATAATAATAAAAAAATAAACTAATTCCATACCACTAACACCTTCAATTCTCTTTTATTTTAACATATTGTTAAGATTTTTTCGATAAAATATTTTATAATAGACAATAAGGAGACAAAAATGAAAATAGATTTGATTAAAGTAGGCGACTTCAAAGCCAATTGTTACTTAGTAACAAAGAATAATAAAACAATTATAATTGATCCAGGAGATGAAGCAAAGAAGATTATCGATTTATGTAAAGATAAAAATATTGTAGGAATTTTAGTAACTCATCATCATTTTGATCATGTTGGTGCATTAAAAGAAATAAGCAATGAATATAAACTTGATTATAATCAGTTTCCAATCAAAGGCTTTGATTTTGAAATATTAAAAACTCCAGGACATTCAGAAGATTCTTTAAGTTTTTATTTTAAAGAAGAAAAAATAATCTTTACAGGAGATTTTGTTTTTTATCATACCATTGGAAGATGTGACTTAATTGGTAGTGATTTTAAAAAAATGAAAAAAAGCATTAAAATGCTTCTTACATATCCAAAAGATATTAAGATTTATCCTGGGCACGGTATTAGTACAAATTTACAAGAAGAAATTTCTTATCTTGAAGAATATTTATAAACTCCAATCGAGTTTTTTTATTTTATTGACAGAAAATTATAAAAATCTACTAAAATAGTGTTTATCAATTCGTATATTTTATTGGCTCATCAAATTCCATATAATCTAAATAAATCATTTGGATTAAAAACCATTGACCATTATTTGGGTCGGAAATAATTAAATAATCCTGAATTGCTTCTTCAATTATTCCTGAATAAATCTTATTTTTCCATTCAGTTGTATTTGGAAATGAAACATATGCATTTATCTTTTTTCCTTTGTTTAAACGTAAAATATGTTCAATGTTCTTTTGTTCTGATGGTAGTGTGAAAGTAGCATCTTTATTTCCTGAAGGATTTATTGGGGCATTTGGGATTTGACTTGGCATTTGCGTATCTCCAGGGAAAGTTGGATTTTCAAAAAAACTTCCATTCATTTTTATTCACCTCTGTTTAAATATATGTCCAAGATGGAAAAATTATCCTTATTGCAATACTCTTCTAGGTAGTTTATAATTTATATAAGACTGGAATGATAAAAATGGACTTTAAGAAAGTATCGGAAATTATAACAAATCAGAAGAAGGGAAGAAGAATCCTATCTTTAGTATTTGGGGCATTTTTATTAGGACTTACCTATAATGTTTTATTAACTCCGAATAAATTGATGACTGGAGGCATTAGTGGTCTTGCCATTATTGTTGGTGAAATATCAAACTTTAGCCCTCAAATATTTATTTATATTATGTCGTTATTATTATTATTAATTGGCTTAATTACTTTGGGAATAAAAGAAACAAAGGGAGCAGTGATTGGAAGTATTTTATATCCAATTATGGTTTCATTAACAACACCATTATCAGAATATCTTTTACCACATTTGAATTTTGATCATATTTTAATACCTGTATTACTATCCGGATTAATTCTTGGATTTGCCAATGGAATAATTTATCGTGCAGGTTATAACACTGGTGGTAGTGATATCTTAATGAAAATATTAAGTAAATTTGGGAAAATGCCCGAAGGAAAAGCATCCTTAATTGTAAGCGTTATTCTGCTTGCTATTGGAGCTTGTGCTTTAGGAATCAATCTCGTTATTTATTCTTGTATTCTGATTTATATTACCAGCAATTTAATTGATAAAATCATGATTGGAATAAGTGATACTAAAATGTTCTTAATTCAATCTGAATATTACCGTGATGTTAGAGAATACATCATGAAAGAACTAAAAACAGGAGTAACTGAGTTAGAAGTAGTTGGAGGATATACCAAAGAAAAGGCCAAATTACTTTTAGTGGTAGTTCGCTCCCAAGATTATTATATTTTCAAAGAAAGTATTTTAACAATTGATCCCAATGCTTTCTTCATAATTAATGACTGTTATGAAGTAAAGGGTGGTGTTAAACGCAAGAATAACAGTATATTTCAAATAGATTAAATGATATAATGAAGAAAGTACGAGGTGGTAGAATTTGAAATTAATTAAAGTTGAAAATTGTTATAAAGTTTATAAAAATGGAACTACAGCAATCGCCGATTTAAATTTAACAATAGACAAAGGGGAATTTATATTTGTAATAGGTTCAACCGGAAGTGGAAAATCTACATTTATTAAAATGCTATATCGTGAAGAAAAACCAACAAAAGGAAGTGTTATTGTTGGCGGAATAAATGTTGCAAAATTAAGAAACTCAAAAGTTTATAAAGTCAGAAGAAAAATTGGTGTAGTATTTCAAGATTTCAAATTACTTCCTAAATTAACCGTTTATGAAAATGTAGCTTTTGCACTAGAAATGATTGGCATGAAATCAAATGAAATTAAACCATTGGTTATAAAAGCATTAGAAAGTGTTGGCTTAAAAGAAAAATTAAGAAACTTTCCAAATCAATTGTCTGGTGGAGAGCAACAACGGGTTGCAATTGCCAGAGCCATCGTAAATGAACCTAAATTATTAATTTGTGATGAACCAACTGGAAACTTAGATCCAGATACATCAAAAGAAATTATGAAAATTTTAGAAAAAATCAATATAGAATTAGGAACAACAATTATCATGGCTACCCATGATAGAGAAATAGTAAATCGAATGAAAAAACGAGTCATCGTAATTGAAAATGGAATACTAGCTGGCGATCATATGAAAGGAAGTTATAAGACAAATGAGATGGATAAGAATTCTAAAAAGAAAAATTAGGGATTCATCCAAAAGTATTATAATTATGCCAGCAATCATCTGTACAACAAGTATTTTAATCATTGTTTCAATTTTTTTAATAGTATCATATAACACTAAAAACAATACAACACAATTAGAATCAGAGAAGGAATCAACAATTATCGTTTATTTAAAGCGTGAAACAACAGAAGAACAATCGAGTGAAATACAAGCAACAATTAAAAAAATGGATTCAGTTAAAGCAATAGAGTTCAAAAGTAAAGACGAATTGAGATCTGAGCTAAAAGGAGAAATGATTTAGAAACATCACTTGATTATCTAGATAGCAATCCCCTTTTAGATTCTATTATCATCACCGTGACTGAAAAAGATTTAAAGAGTACTATGGAAAATATTCGTAAGATTGAAAATATATCCTCTGCTGAATATGGAGAACAAATAGAATGAAAAAACGAGTCATTATTATTGAAAAGGGTATATTCGCATCCCATGAAAGGAAGTTATAAGACAAATGAGATGGACAAGAATTCTAAAAAGAAACATTAGAGATTCATTTAAAAGTGTTTTTAGAAACTTTAGTTTAAGTATGGCGGCAATTATCTGTACGACCATTACTTTAATCTTAGTTTCTGTTTCCTTAATATTATCTTATAATGTTAACAATATTACTGCAAAATTAGAAAAGGAATTAACAATCGTCGTTTATTTAAATCGTGAAACATCAGAAGAACAATCGAGTGAAGTACAGTCAACAATTAAAAAAATGGATTCAGTTGAAGCAATAACATTCAAAAGTAAAGAAGAATGGAAAGCGGAGATGAAAAAGGAAAGTGAAACGTTAGAAACAACACTTGACTATTTAGAAACAAATCCCCTTTTAGATTCAATCACAGTTGTTGTAAATGATGTCAAAGATTTAAAGAGCACTACAGAGAGTATTCGTAAGATCGAAAATGTGTCCTCTGCTGAATATGGAGAAGGCATGGTCGAAAATATTGTAAGCATCTTTGATATTATTAGTAAAGCAACATTAGTTATAGTAATTGCATTAGTGTTAGTAACAGCTTTCTTAATTAGTAATACCATTAAATTAACAATTTTTTCAAGAAAAACAGAAATTGAAATTATGAGATTAGTTGGAACAAGTAATACAGTAATTAAAATGCCATTTGTTTTTGAAGGTTTTATTCTTGGAATATTTGGAGCAATCCTACCCGTAATTCTTAGTATTTATGGATATGTTTTCCTTTATGATAAATTTAATGGCAAACTATTCTCCAATATTATTACATTAATAGAGCCATTTAACTTTATTCTATTTGTATCATTCATCTTAATTATAATTGGGGCTTTGGTTGGAATGATTGGAAGTTATCGAGCAGTTAGAAAGTATCTTAAAATATAATGATAAAAATTATCAGATTCTTTTTAGCATCAATTATTATTTTATCTTTCTTGCTACAACCATTAAATGTTAATGCAGATGCTCAAACACTTGGAGATTTAGAAGATAATTTAGCTGTTCTAAAAAAGAAAAAAGCTGACAATGAAGCCAATCAAAAATATACGGAAGCACAAATCAAAGAAAGAGAACAAGCAATACAAGATGCTGAATTAGAAATATCAATTGCTAAAGGAAGTATTATTGAAGCCCAAGAAAAAATAGAAGAGTCAAATGTAAAAATTGAAGAACTAAAGTTAGAATCTGAAAAGTTATTACAATTTTCTCAACAAATGCAAAGTTCTAATGCATATTTAGAATATATAAGTGGAGCCTCAACGACGACGGAAATGATTATGCGTATTGCAGCAATAAATCAAATTACTGATTATAATCAAAAAAGCTTAGACAATTTAGAAAAATTAATTAAAGAAAATGAACAACTTAAAATAGATCTTGTAAAAAGACAAGAAGAATTAATCGAACAAAACAAAAAATATGAAGCAACTATAATTAAATTAACTGGCAGTCTAGAAGAATATGATAAATTTGCTCTTGATATTAATACCCAAATTAAAGTAGCACAAGATCAATACAATACCTATAGTAAATTATGTAAAAATAATCCAAAAACCAGTAACTTAGGAAGAGCTGCTAAGTTAACTGATTGTTCCAATACCGCTTATAATGCAGGTTGGTTAAAACCATTAGTAAGCGGAGGAGTTACAAGTGCCTTAGGTTGGCGAGATGGTGTATATGCTGGAAATCACAACGGAATAGATATAGGAAACAATAAAGAAGGTACATCAGTTTATGCTGCAGCAGCAGGCGTTGTTTCTGGTATTATTGAACGATATTGGTGTGGTGGTAATATGGTCTATATTGATGTCAACGTCGGTGGACAAATGTATACAACCTATTATTATCATTTATTAAAAATCAATGTAAAATTAGGTCAAAGTGTAACTGCAGAAACAGTGATTGGAACAGTTGGTGGAGGAACTACTAAAAGCTACGATAGCTGTACATCTGGAGCACATTTACATTATGGCGTCGCCAAAGGTTCATTTACTGGTTCAATAAGTAGCAAGAATGTGATTATTCCACCAGGCTTTAAAAATGTCTATGCTTATAAGTGGACATCTCGATATGACTATTATAGTAGTTAGAAAGGATTGATTTTTTATGAAGAAAAAATTTAGTTTATTCTTAGTTATTGCAATATTAAGTGTATATATCTTACAACCTATCACAGTAAATGCAGCTTCAGAAACACTTGGAGATTTACTAGATAATTTAAATGCTTTAAAACAAAAGAAAATAGATAATGAAAATAATAAAAATCAATCTGAAGCAGAAATAAAACAAAAAGAAAAAGCCATTAAAAATGCTGAAACTCAAATTCAAAAAGCTCAAATTGAAGCACGAGAAGCACAAGAAAAAATTGAAGAGTCAAATATAAAAATTGAAGAATTAAAAAAAGAATCCGAGAAACTATTTCAATTTTTACAACAAATGAAAAGTTCCAACGCTTATTTAGAATATGTAAGTGGAGCATCTTCAACAACTGATTTAATTATGAGAATTGCTGCGATTAATCAAATCACTGAATATAATCAATCATCTTTAGATGCACTAGAAGCACTAATCATTGAAAATCAGAAATTAAAAGATGAGTTGATAGCCAAAGAAGCAAGCTTAGAAACAGAAATAAAAAGTTATGAAAAAACAATTCAAACTCTCTATGGAAAAATAGAAACATATGATAAATTTGAAACTGATATTGATACCCAAATATCTCAAGCTCAATCAACATATAATGTTTATAAGACAATGTGTTCTACCAATCCAAATACCAAAGATCAAGGAAATAAAGCTAAATTAACAGATTGTGAAGTTTTCCCAGATGCATCAGGTGGAGTTGCAACCAATTATGGTTGGAAAAAACCTTTAGTTTATGGAGTAATTACAAGTACTATTGGGATTCGTTGGGGATCATACCATAATGCTTTAGATATTGGTGGAAATAGTGAAGGAACCAACGTTTATGCTGCTGCCCATGGAACTGTTTCAGGAATTATTGAACGATATTGGTGTGGAGGTAATATGGTTTACCTTAATGTTTTAGTAAATGGTCAAAAATATACAGTATATTATTATCATTTATTAGAAATTAAAGTAAAAATAGGGCAAATAGTTACCCCTACGACAATCGTTGGAACAGTTGGAGGTGGTAAATCAACTTCAGCTAATTATGGGGGATATGATTCTTGTACAACTGGAGCCCATCTTCATTATGGAGTTGCAACCGGCTATTATACAGGAACAATTAAACAAGCAAATGTTATAACACCACCTGGATTTCCAAATACAATTGGCTATACATTTACAAATAGAGATGCTTATTATGGATAAAACGAGAAAAAACCTCGTTTTTCTTAATTGTGAAAAGAAAACCTCTGAAGACGTCCGAAAGGTCGTCACTTTGTTTATATAAGGGCTTTTGTGGGCGATTTAGAAATGTTCAATACCATTTCAACCACCCATTTAAGTTCTTTTTTTAATATTGCCAATACTTCCTTTTTAACACCCAAAAACTTTGTATTTTTAGTAGATAAATCGGTTCTTAATTGTGAGATTAGAATTGATGATAGAACTGATAATTTAGATGGTGCTAAAAGAAAACTATTAAATACTACTTATCATAATAAAGATATTAGTAATGGCGTTCTACAACAATATGGTATTGAACGTGCTGAAGATTGGTTAGATGTCAAAAGATTGTTGTTAAAAAGATAAAAGCTTATGATATAATTGAATTGTGATTAAAGAATAAATGGGGAAAATAGAAAGCAGGAGGTTTCGGAATGGAACAAAACAAAATCAGGGTAGAACTATTACCCCATACACCATTTTTAAAGTATAATGGTAAATTCGACAAAAATGCAGCTATTGAATATAGTGCAAAACTTGCTGGTGAATGCTATGAGCCAGAGGGATGGTCAAAACTAAAAGGTGAAGAAGATAAAAAAACCGAGAAAAGAACTAATCTAACACTTGGACTAGAACACGCAACACCTTATGAACATATTGGTATAGGATTTGAAATAGTAAATCTACCAAAGATATTAGCGATGGTATTAAATAATGAAAGACAATGCTCTACAAGTGAAAAGTCAGCCAGATACACACCAATAGATGCTACTATTGATCCAAATATTTCAGCTCAAGAGGGCGAACTATATAATAAATGGATGGAAATATTTAGAACAAAAATTAAATCACAATATGGACATATTCATAATGACTCTAAAATAGAAAAACTAGCACAAGAAAATGCTAGATACTTGGTAACAGTATTTGCTTCAACTAAGATGATACATACTGTTCCCTGGATACAATTAAATCGTATCGTTTTATTTATGCAAAAATATATGGCTAAAGAAGATAAAACAGAGTTTGATGAAAGATTAATTGAATCATTCGGTCAATTTATTGATTGTTTTGATGAATTGGGTGTGCTAGATGAAAGAGCTATGTCTAATAGAAAAGATAGAGGTTTATCTCTATTTGCTGATAGACAAATTGAAGATCAATTTGGAACAGCATACTCTACAAATTATAAAGGATCATTTGCTCAACTAGCACAAGCTCATAGACATAGAACTCTTGAATATGGAATGCAATTGTTAGATGAAAAAGAATATTTTGTACCACCAATTTTAAGAGATGAACCTATATTAGTTGATGAATGGTTAAAAGATATTTCATCAGTTGCCTATGCTAATCCACAAGGTGAATTAGTATCAATTAATGAATGTGGTACTTATGATAAGTTTATTTTAAAAACTAAAGAGAGATTATGTTCAGCAGCTCAACAAGAAATAATGGCTCAAACAAGAGATACATTATTAAAATATAAAGAAGCATTAGAAGCAAGTAATCATCCTCTAGCAAGTGATATTGAACAATATTCACACGGTGCAAGATGTACATTCCCAGACTATTCTTGTGCTAATGATTGTAAATTTGCAGAAGGAAAAAGATTGGTTAGAAAGATATAATATGAGCAAGTTAATAGTAGTTGAAGGTACTGATTGCTCTGGGAAAGAAACACAAACAAATCTTTTGATAGAAAGATTAAAATTTGAAAAAGCTATTATTGAAAAATTAGGTTTTCCAATGTATGATACTCCAACAGGTAAAATTGTAGGTGGCTCATATTTAGGTAAGAAGCATATATAAGAGGGACTATTTCCAGAGGGTGCAGCTAATGTTGACCCTAAAGTAGCAGCTTTATACTATGCAGCTGATAGAAGATATAATGCTTATAAAATAAGAGAATTATTAGATAATGGCTATGATGTTTTATTAGATCGATATGTTGAATCTAATATGGGACATCAAGGTGGTAAATTACATACTCCAGAAGAAAGACTTGCGATGTATAAATGGCTTGAAAGTTTAGAGTATGGTTTATTAGAACTTCCTAGACCAGATTTAACAGTATTTCTATATATGCCTTATCAATATGCAGTAGAATTAAAGAAAAATAGACAAGAAGCACCAGACCAACACGAAGCAAGTGAAGAACACTTAATAAATGCTGAAAACGCCTTTTTAGAACTTGCAGAATTATATAGTTTTAATAAAGTAAATTGTGTTGAAAATGGTATTATAAGAACTAAAGAAGATATACACGAAGAAGTATATTCGTTAGTTAAAAAAAGATAATAAAAAATACTAGACTCCGATTTAATGGAATCTAGTATTTTCTTTTATTTATTTAGCAGTTCATAAGTTAATTCATAAATAAGTAAATTATGATTAATTTCATCATTTGTAGAATTATCATTAAAATCAGTTTCATAAATGTTGAATAACATTTCAATAATTCCTTTTAATTTATCATTATTATCCAATTCAATAAATTTGGAAGCGTGCTGAAATTAATTATAATTGCTTTCTAATAAATGAATACTTAATCTTAATTTTTCTAAATTAGTTAAATAATCAAATATGATATAAACTTTATTACTTTTTCACTATTATTATTTAATAATCTTTTTATCTTTTCCTTTCATTTTTTATTAATTGTTCAACCACCTTTTCAACCACCCAAAGAGATAAATCATTAAAAATTAATGCTAAATCTTAATAAACTTAAATCTTCGTAAATGCTTATAAATAAAGGGCTCTAAACAAAATCGAATTAAGGAGTACGTGAAATGTATCGGCCCCCTGAAGGAAAGCAAATTGGAGCAGTATTGTACTTGACCATCAAATTATGTTTATCTCACTGATAGTACAAAAAACTTCTAGTGTTCGTATATAATTATAGTATAAACAATTGTTTAAGTAAAAGTAATTTTGTTACTTAGGATTAACAAAACTTCTAAGTTTGAGTTGTTTTTAACATTGTTTTTAATATTGTTCCAAAAACACTCATAAAATGGTATAATGTGAGTGTGAAAGGAACGGATGATTATGAATAACGAAAAGAGGATATTAGATTTAATGAATAAAAATAATGGTCTAATAACATCTAAACAGATTAAGGAATTAAATATTCCGAGAGTCACTTTATCAAGAATGATAGAAAAAAAACTTATTGAAAGAGAAAAAAGAGGTTTGTATGTGTTGCCTAGTTCTTGGGGCGATGAATATTATAATTTGCTATTTTCAGTAGATAATACAATATTTTCTTATGGAACAGCACTTTATCTTTTAGATTTATCTGAAAGAGTACCTTTAGTATATGATGTTACTGTTCCGGTTGGATTTAATATTGAAAGTATTAGAAAAAACGAAAAAATCAAACTGCATTATGTAAAAAAAGAACTATTTGATATGGGAAAGATTGAAATTAGAAGTCCACAAGGACAAATGGTTAATTGCTATGATGCCGAAAGATGTATTTGCGATATGATAAAAGATAAAGAAAAAGAAGATTTAGAAATACTAAAATATGCCCTTAAAGAGTATTTAAGTAATAAACAACTGAAAAACATAATTAAACTTAATGAATATGCTGAAAAACTAAGTATTGAAAAAGAGCTAAGAAATTATTTAGAAGTGTTGTTATGATTACCGCTGAAAAATTAAAAATTCAAGTAAAAACAAAAGCTCATAAAAATAACTTACAGCCTCAAGATATAATGCAAATGTATTTCTTTGAAAGATTACTTTATCGTATTTCTATTAGTGGGTATAAACATAATTTTATTCTTAAAGGTGGTTTATTATTATCAGCAATATTTGGTGACGAGCGAAGAACAACA
>Ga0153920_1001172_pt1 | contig 11167 bp, 12 predicted proteins | sample TSNJ004MetaG_FD_104713 | JGI IMG/M metagenome (GOLD analysis project Ga0153920, IMG submission 104713) | Attine ant fungus gardens microbial communities from New Jersey, USA - TSNJ004 MetaG | ecosystem: Host-associated > Fungi > Mycelium > Unclassified | place: USA: New Jersey, Brendon T. Byrne...
ATGCCCACCGAGCAGGAGCAGCCCGCGCGCTTGGATTGCCGGCCGGAGACGACACTGCTACGCGGATATCGCCGCGTCTGGCGTGGCCCCGGCTCGATCGTGTTCCGGCGAGCCACCGACCGACACCGTCTCGAAATACCCGACGGCGGCGAAGCGTGGTCCCTTTTCATCATGGGGCCATGGCAGCGCAACTGGGGCTTCCATACGCCTAAGCGATGGGTATCGTGGCGCGAGTACGTTTGATACCCCTCATCCCGAAAACGCCGCGCGTATCTCGCGCAAGCGATTGCAATCCGCGCGAAGCGAATTTCCAACGCTAGTTATGGACTTTTCTCTAACCATCCGATCTAGCGCTTCAGCACGTCGGGCCGTCCTGCGAAGAATCTCTACAGCCTCTTCAATGAGCACTATGTGAGAGGCGGGTTCGACCTCATGCATTGGAACCGCCAGCAAGGCCCGGTGAATCACATCAAACCGGTGTGGATTGAACCCGGCAAGAGAAGCGCCGGCGGAAAAACCGTCTTCGGAAATGATGCCGCCGGGAGCAATCACATCCAATGCAACTTCAAGCATCGCTCCAATCGCCAAACGTCGGCGCTGTCTAGCGAGATCATTCTGGTAACGAATGAACCACGCACCTGCACCGATTGCAGCAATAGATCCAACGGCCTGTACCCACGCGGCCGCAAGTTCGGGGTTGTACGTGGGCGTCGCCGGAAATCGAGACGCGAGCAAGGACACCACGACTACGGCGATGACGCCAACGACGCCAATCGCGCCGACTCTAAGACCACCCATTCTTCTTCCCCAAAAAACTTTTGAGGAATCCTAGCATGAGCCCCTACGACCCCCGCCCCGAAGGGCTGAATACCCAGCCAGCACCGCCGTCTGTGGTGGAGACGATTGCCGAAGGCAGCAACCACAACCCGCCGCCGACGTACGCCAAGCCCTCCCCGCCGCCCGCCCCGCCCGCGTTGAAAGCGAATGCCGAACTGGAGCAAATGACGCGCATGTTCGGTGCCGCTTGCATCGATCTCGCATTGATCAACGAAGCGCTCAGCCTCGATCCGGACGACGGCGGTGCCGAACCGATCCTCGAAGCGATCACAGAATTAAGGGCCCAGGTGCCGCAGTGGATACCAGTCAGCGAGCAACTACCCGAGCCGGAAATCGATGTGCTTGTTCGCAAGCAATGGGGCGATGCGGTCTACCACGATATTGCTGGCCTGTTCCATGGCGAATGGGAATCTCAGGTGAGCCAGGATGGCTGCAAGCACACGGTCACTCACTGGATGCCACTGCCGGTGGATCCGCACTAGGAACAAAACAATGACTGACGCCAAGATCGCTACGTTTGATGCGATCAATTACGCATTGGCAAAGCAGGTTCCGGCAATGGAGAGCGGATTCACGATCTCGACCAGCTACGGCGATATCGAGATCAGCGCCGCCGACGCTCACGCTGTCGCATCCGTTGTAGAGCGAATCCTGACCCGAAAGCTCAATGCGGCGCGACTGCGCTTGCCGAAACCCGACAAGGCGCTCAAACGTTGCGCCGCTGCCCGTGATGGCGACTGCTCCCACACCCAATGCCCGCAAGAACGCGACGGTGAACCGGCGAAGTCTGGTCGGCACTGCCCTCTCGATATCAAGGATGACGACGATGCATGACCTCAAGACCGTGATGTTTGATGCGGAACAAATCATGGAGCAAGCGCAGGTTTTCGCGTCTGCATGGTCACTTGTCGGAGGTTGTTTCGACAGTGGCTCAATGCTGGCAGAGGCTGAGTCGGCGAAGGCGGAACTCCGCACCATGATCGAAAAGACTCTCGCCGCCGCCCCCACGCCAGCCGCACAGAGCGCAGACCATTCCGGTGAAGCCACCGAAAAGGTATCGAACCATGTTGCGCACGTGCGCAATATGGTTGCCGCACAGAGCGCAGGGCAAGAGGCGGCGGCGTTGACGGACGAACAGATTCTCGCAATCGCCGTTCATCATTTCAAGAAAGGGTACGACAGCGCTCCGGCCTCCCTAGCGGCGTTCTGCGATTGCGTGCGCGCGGTAATCATTGCCCACGCCGCGCCCGTGAATGGCGGCGAGTTCCGTAAGCGGATATGCGCCGCCCTCATGATTCCTGAATCGTTGGATGACGAAGCCGTCATAACGACCGTCGAGTTGACGGATTACGAGTTCCGGCGTCTGTTTGCCGAAAGCGTGAATGGCGGCGAGCGCGCCAACCTCGAAGGCTTGCGCACCGCCCTGCTCGATGGGCGGCCGGTAGCACGCGACGCCGAAGGGTGGTACTGCCACCCCGCGCTGCCGTTGCTCGACGAGAACATTGACATCGCCGACTTTCTTGCACCGTTCGGAATCGAAGCCGTGTGGGTCAGCATGCAGGACGGTGACTCGGCAGACATCGAGCGTTACAGCAACGATCCTGACAGCGGTTGCGCGTTTTGGACGCCTGCGACGCCTCTCGGCGAAGGCTGGATGATTCTGTCGATCCACGACCATGAAGACGGGCCGTTTGCGCTGTTCGCGCGACGTGCTGCCGCGGAACCGAAGCGCGCCGCAGATGCGCAGCAGGCATGCAGCCCGTTCAAGTGCGAAGCGGCCCTGCGCGATGGCGTTCTGTGCGCTGAAGAAGAGTGCGACCGTGCGAGCGGTGTTCGTCCGGCAGATGCGCAGCAGGCGAGCGGTCAAGCGCCGACTTTGTGGGAATCATTCGAGATGGGGTTCGCATTTCGTGGAGCGCTGTTCGGCCATGTGTTCGATGGGCGTGACGTATGCCGTCTAACCGTCTGCGATTTCTGGCACCCGTCGATGCAGGGCATGCACATCGGGACGGACCTTCACGTCGGCTTGACGAAAATCGAAGCGGCTGTACGACTCAAACAGGAAGTGCGCCGCCGGCTCGACGCGTTCACCGCCCTCACGTCTCCCGCTAAGGCGGGCGATCCCGATGACACTGATAGCGGTGCCGGAGCGCGCCTTCGCACTGTTATGACACTGGCGGGCGCTGGCGATGCGGTTTCGGGGATGAGCGATGCAGATGCAGATGCATGTCGATTTTCGCTACTTGCATTCTTGCGGCGTGCGCTTGAGAGGCGCGCGAAGGTGGGCGGTGATGAGCGGGAGGCTATCGCACGCGCAAAAGAGATTCTCGAACTGGTCGATGACTATCACGAGCGGCCGAGTCAAGCGACGCGCACGAAGCTACGCATTGAACTGACCGACGAATTCAGCGAACTCATCGCCCGCGCCGCGCTGTCGGCGGATGGCGGGGATGCCGAATTGCTCGACTGGCTTATCGCCAACGATGCATTGGTCATTGGCCGCGACGGCAAATACACCGTGACGCAGCCAAACCACCCAGGAATGCTCGGAGGCGGGATTCACGAAAACCCGCGCGAGGCTATCCGTTCGGCCATTGCCGCCAAGGCGAAGGGGGAGTGATGCGAGTCGACGGGATCATCAACTATTTGCGACGCTGTGGCGAACTCGGTACGGCCCCGCAGTTGAGCGCTCAAGACGCACGGGCACCGATCAAGCGCTTCGATGCGATGACTCAGGAACTTGCACGCGCCGCCTCGCAGGCAGCGGAGGAGCGGAAATCGTGAGCCAGACCATTCTCGACCCGTGCTGCGGCAGTCGCATGTTCTGGTTCGATCCGAGCAACCAGCGTGTTCTCTTTGGCGATATCCGCGATGAAGAGCACATGCTTTGCGACGGGCGCGCGTTGAACATCAAGCCCGACGTGCAGATGGATTTCCGCGATATTCCCTTCGACGACGGCAGCTTCCGGCTCGTCGTGTTCGATCCGCCGCACCTGCGCCGAGCCGGCCATGTGAGCTGGCTGCGCGCCAAGTACGGGATTCTCTCAGATGACTGGCAGGAAGACCTGCGCCGAGGCTTTGCCGAGTGCTTCCGTGTGCTCGACCACGAGGGAATCCTGATCTTCAAGTGGAGCGAAGTGCAGATCAAGGTCAGCGAGATTCTCGCGCTTACGCCGCACGAACCGCTCTTTGGCCACAAGTCAGGAAAGCGCGCCGACACGCACTGGATTTGCTTTATGAAGCGCGTCGACGGCGCTAAGGGTGCGTGATGCTACCGCCGTCCTGCAACCAACTGACGGCAAATGGGCTCGGCCAATTCCCTCCCAGCCTTCTCTGCTTCGTCTTGGCTCGCATACGAATGATCATCATCGCGAATTTGCGAGAGCAAAGCTCCATCACCGTCATGGATCTCAACTCGTATCGTCCAACCAGACCCGTGCCCATAGTGCGTCGCATGGACAGCAATTTCAAATTCCATGAAATCAAAAACTCGAGTGTGCGAGCGCATTTCCATTTTTATTTCCTTTCGTTTCGGGGAATCCTATCCCAAACGCGAACTCTTTGCGAGAAGGCAGCCAGGCTGACTTTCGACTTTGACCCATTCTTGAGCTGCGGCCACCCCACTGTTGATAGCCTCGTAAGCCGAACCAAACACGCCCTCTGGAAGAGGACCGCATTCCTCTAAAGACCAAGCAATTTGCGCACCAAACAACGGTTGTCCGTCGATACGTTCGATACGGACTTCTGCCACATACCCATCAGTATCCGTACTTCGCAGCGTGGGCTTTACTGCTTGAATCGTAAAACGAAATCCCTCTTCTTCGACGATCTTGTATTGGTTTGAAAACACATCGGACTCCAATATTGATAAAAATGAGAATCCTAGCATGAGACAGAACGAGATCATTCTGGGCGACTGCCGAAAGAGCCGAAATTCGCGACAACTTCCGGCAGTAGATTGCAGCGGTTATTCGCGGCCCTCCATATATGCCATGAAGTCCTTCCACGAAATGGACTTCCCGTTCTCACGCTTCACTTTTCCCTTGCACCAGATCAATTGCGACTTGGTAACAACAAGATCACCGAGAAACTCCCCCTTTGGATTTCGGACCTCCAATTCGACTCCGTTGTTCTTGAGTTCAATATCAGCGCTCAAGTCTTTGATAAAAACCTTCATGTTTTTCCTTAAATTATCGTCGTGTGGAGCGAAAGAGCTTACACCATATTTTTTAGTCCTACTTATATAGGTGTCGCGCGATGTCACAATTCACGTACCTGTCCGTCTGCTCGGGCATCGAAGCGGCGACGTGCGCATGGCATCCGCTCGGCTGGCAGCCGTGGGCGTTCTCGGAGATCGAACGCTTCCCCGCCGTCGTGCTCGCGCACCACTACCCCCACGTGCCTAACCTGGGCGACATGACCAAATTCAAGGACTGGCCCGATGCAACTATCGATCTTCTCGTCGGCGGAACCCCTTGCCAGTCCTTCAGCGTCGCTGGACTCAGAAAGGGACTGGCAGATCCGCGTGGCAACCTCATGCTCACCTATCTTGCCATTGCTCGCCGCTACGCTCCCCGCTGGCTGGTCTGGGAAAACGTCCCCGGCGTACTGTCATCGAACAAAGGGAGGGACTTTGGCACCTTCCTCGGGGCCCTGGCAGAACTCGGGTATGGGTTCGCCTACCGCGTTCTTGACGCTCAGTACGTCCGAGTGGAATCACACGCTCGCGCCGTCCCTCAGCGACGACGGCGTGTGTTCGTTGTCGGATGTCTTGGAGACTGGCGACGTCCCGCAGCGGTACTTTTTGAGCGCGAAAGCATGCTCGGGTATCCTGCGCCGCGCCGCGAAGCGGGGAAAGGAGTTGCCGGCACCCTTACGCGCAGCGCTCTCGACGGTAGCAGCGCGTGCGGCGGCGACGGACGAACCGGATTGATGATCCCAACGATTGCTCGCGCACTCACCACGAGCAATCAGAGAATCGATGCGGAGACGGAGACGTTGCTCGTTGCTCACTCGCTTCGCGCAGAAGTCTTCGACGCCAGCGAGGACGGCACAGGCCGCGGCACACCGATTGCCCCGGTTCAGCCCTACACGCTCGCCATTCGCGGGCGCGCAGGCGAGCACCAGCTCGAATACCGTCAGGACGGTACAGCGAACGCTGTGCTGACGCCGAACGGTGGCCGAGCGGGGATCGGCTGCGGCGCCATCGCGTTCGATACCACGCAGATCACCAGCCCGGAGAACGGCAGCAACCCTCAACCCGGTGGCCCATGTCACCCACTGGCGGCCGGTGCGCATGTGCCCGCGATCGCTTACACCACGAAACTGCACAACACTAAGAGCAATAACGCCGGGAAGCTTATTGAAGAACGCACGCCATGTCTCGACGCAAACAGTCCAACTCCGGCGTTGCTTACAGCCACACAGGTACGACGGCTTACCCCGCGCGAGTGCGAGCTCCTGCAAGGATTCCCAGACGACTACACGCTTCTGCCGGGTAAAGCGCCCGACGGCCCGCGCTACAAAGCCCTCGGCAACAGCATGGCCGTGAACGTGATGCGGTGGATCGGCGAGCGAATCCAGAGCGTCGAGAACTTGGAAATCGAGAAGGCAGCATGACCACCCACCCGGCCACGGCCAAAGCACTGAAAGAGATTCTGCGGGTTACCGCGAGAGATTGGGGAATTTAGACGTGAGCGCCGCCGGCGCACGATTGGATAGCGGGGACGCCCTTGGTAGCGCGTCCCCGTTTGCATTTTGACGCGCGGGTGACCGCGAGAGATTGGAGGATTGGAACATGGGAAAACTCGTTCCTGTGGCCGAAGCAGCGGCAATCCTAGGGGTGCCGGTAGCGTTTGTCTGCCGACTGGACACCGAGGGCCGCACGATTCAGCGGTTCAAACTGACCCGCAAAACACACGTGTACGACATCGACTCACTGTATAGATATCTCGAATCATGCCGATCGAAACCATTGCAAAATCCGGTAAGAAGCGTTTCCGCTGGACGTTCGAGCGCGTCATCGAGGGCGAGCGTATCCGCAAAACAAAACTCCTCCCTGCTGGAGTTACTGCGGCCGAAGCGGACAAAATAGCGCGCGAGTGGGAGGCAGAAGTCTACGCCATAGCCACGGGCGCGCGTAAGCCTGTCGTGACGATTGGCGAATGTGTTCGAAAGCACATCACCGACAAGCAAGGCGAATGGAAGGACGCCGAGGCCCGCGTGCGGATCTTGGAGAAATGGCGCGCCGAGTACGACGACTCGCCAGCCGATGACCTGCACGATTGGTCGGTGAAATTCATCGGGTTCCTGCGCGCGAGTCGCGATCATGACGGAGATCCGAAGCGCGCCCTCACCGACGCGTCGATCCGGAACATCCTTGCCTATATCCGCGCGGCGGTGAAGTACATGCACAAAATCGGCAAGATCGAGCATGACAATACGAAGCGGATGGTATTCCCGGCCGTCAACAACGAACGACATGCCTATCCGCAGCGGGCGGAAATGCTGCGGATAGCGCGCGCGTGTAAGAACCGGGAGGTTCGCGCTGCCATCCTGATCGCCTTCTATTCGGGAATGAGACGCGCAGAGATCCTACGCGCGAAAGTCACGAAGAAAGGCTTCTCCCTGGCAGACACTAAGAACGGCACGCCTCGCATTGTTCCGATCCACCGCAAGGTAGCCGTCTGGGGCCGGCGCGTGAAGTTCACGATCAGCGACGTGCACTTCTCCGACGTGTGGGATCGTGCGCGCATAGCCGCCGGACTGCCGAACGTCCGATTTCACGACCTTCGGCACGGAGCTGCGTCGGAGATGATTAATGCAGGGGTGGACCTGTACACTGTGGGCGCAGTTCTAGGGCACAAGTCGATGGTCTCTACGAAGCGCTATAGCCACCTCGTAACGGATCGGCTTAGCGCCGCCGTGGACAAGATCGGCAAGCGGTAAAAGGTGTGGGTTTTTCTGCCTTCCAAGACACTTTACTGTCTGTAAACACAGTATTTCATGCTTCGCTAAGTCATTGATTTTACGTAAGCACATGAAAATTAACTGTGTTTACATACACGCGTAGGTGACTTTTAATCCGTTGGTCGCAGGTTCGAATCCCGCACGGCCTACCACGAATTCAGGGGCTTGCAGAGATGCAGGCCCCTTCTCATTTGCTCCGCAAAACTCATTCTGTCGGCGCAACACTGTCGCCCTTTCTTTCCCGCACGTAGTACTCAGCCATCAGCAAAGACTTGTGGCCGAGCTGTAGCTGCGCGGCATCCAATCGCGTTTGGTGCGACGGCATTACCTGTAACTAGGTGCGAAACCGCCGGCATTGCTTGGTCGCAGCCCGACCAAGACCTGCTCACACACCGCGGTTGCGGCCAGACGCGAATCTGGTGGTGCAAGCGCTCGATATGAGTCACGAATAGCGCGGTCAGTGCACCAGTCGCAAACTTCGTCAGCAACTTTGGCGATATCGAATCGAGCAGAGCCTACACTGGCGTGGAAATTGTTCGGATAATTCGCAGATAGAGCATCCACTCCCGGGCGGGACCGACCAGAGTGAGCGCCGAACGTCGGGGACGGGGCAGCCTCAGCGGCGGCCGGGAACGGGCGGGATGATGACAAAAATCCCATCCGGATTCGCATGAAAGCCGGATGGGAACATCATGGCAACAGGGCTCGTGACGATAGCTGCCATAGATCGCCCCAACGCTGAGGGGCGATTGGGTGTGGCGGGGTGAAGCCGCCACCGAACCTTATTCAGATCAGAACTTGTGACGGATGCCCGCAGTTACTGCAATCTGGTTTACCGAGGAAGAGAGACCTTGACCGTTCAGCTGCGTAAGTACGGAATCGCCGCTGTTATGTTGCCAAAGACCGACCATATAGACATCCGAACGCTTCGACAGCCAGTAATCCGCTCCCAATGCGACTTGGTGCCACTTTGGCTTACGCTGAATGCCCGAACCGCCCTGCTTCGACCACGTGTAGGTGTATGCGGCGCCGAGTTGCAAAGCGGGGGTCAGCATGTACTTACCGTTGACTTCAATGTTGTCAAATTTGGTGCTGCTGCCGAAGACCTGGGTGTAGTCGTATTTGCTATGGCTGTACACCAATCCGACAACCGCCGGGCCGAAGGCATACGAGCCACCCGCCGCATAGATCTGCGCTTTGTCGACGCCAAAGTTGCCGACAACATTATTAAAGTCTCCCGATACCGCTCCGCCACCGATCCCCGGAGTTCCGTTCCCGGTAGAGGCCGAATTGCTCACTGCGTTCGGCGACCCCAAGTACAGATAGCCAGCACCCAACGTCAGCGGACCATTCGCGTAGCCCATACCCACCGACCAGGCGCGGTTATTCGCAAAGCCTGTGCCGCCACCGGCATTCGCCTGGTTCGAGAAGCCATACAAAGCGCTGGCGCTGAAGCCGCCGTAGTTGGCGGTGGTGTACTTGACCGAGTTATTGATCCGGAAGGAGTTGTTCAGGTTGTCGTTGTCGAGCACGTGGGCACCCGAGAACGTAGCCCATTGGCTACCTGAGGCAAGCGGACCAACGTAGTCAACGACCGAGTCGTACTGGCGGCCGATCGTGATCGTACCTGCCGTAGCGCTGCTCAAACCAACATAGGCTTGACGGCCAAACATGCGACCACCTTGACCCGCCTGGCCATTGTTTAGCGAGAAGCCGTTTTCCAGCACGAAGATTGCGTTCAACCCACCGCCAATATCTTCCGTTCCCCTCAGGCCCCAGCGGCTGCCTTGCAGGTTGCCGCTGCCGAGCTTAATGTTCTTGCTGCCACTTTCGTTGTTCACGTAGGTCAGACCGGCGTCAACAATTCCATACAGAGTGACATTGCTTTGCGCATGAACCGCACCGGCAAAGGCGCCCAGCACGCCTAGAGCGAGAAGTGATTTTTTCATTGAGTTATTCCAATCGAAATGTGAATCGAATCTGATTAACAAGACCACTCTTAATAATGACCTTGCCAATCAGCGGTGAAATGGGTGAAATACGTTGATGGCCACAGATAGCGCAGCCATTCAATTCCCATCAGGGGAGCAGACCCGACACTTCTCGCTGACTCAATGAAAAGGCCGCGCCTTACGTACGGGCTATTTACTGTCGCCGCGCCGACATCGCGTCGGATCTGCTCGCCTGAAGGCACTTCGAATATCCCAACTCACCTCTTTAAGTGGCTGAATCACTGGATCTTCCACCAAAAGAGGTGGAGAGAAAATGGGTGCAGACCCATTTCTCGAAGGCCTTAATGAGAGGGTGTCGCCCCCCCCTCCATGAGCCTGAGCGAGGGCGTTTCAGTCCGATTTCCAACGGCAAGTAGCCGTTGATCTGTCCTGAAAATTTCGCACCAACCGAGTCCAGAGATAGTGGCTCCTCAGCTCAGACGAGGAGCGGGCACGAAGAAACGTCGGTACAACGGCAAACAGATTGTGCGGATATTGCACGAGGCGGATCGGGACACCGTGCATGAGGTGGCCAAGCGCCACGGCGTGAGCGAAGCGTCGACCTACGCCGGGCGCAAGCGCTTCGGCGAGATGGTGAGCGATGACGTCAAACACCTCAAGACGCTTGAGGCCGAGAACGCGGAACTCACAAGAAGATCGTGGCCAAGCGTGATCTCGGGATTGAGGTCATGCGGGAAATGGGCGAAAAAAAAGCAACCGCGCAGGTTCGCGGTGAGCAAGCCCGCTTCACGATGAAGCGAGCTGGAGCCAACGGCGAGCGTGTGCGCTTATGCAGGTCAGCCAACCAAGCTTGGGCGTCACGCTCAAGATGCCAAGCAAAAAACACACCAGTGATCAAGACGAAGCGAACGTTGTCGGGGTAATTCTCCGTGCTTCGATTGACGCCGCATCCGAGTGTCGTTGATGGCACGAAAAAAATCCGTCAGATCATTCTACCGACACAGGTAAAGCAACCAGCGACTTTGAATTACCGAATTCCGACCTGGCCTGTCGAATTAATAAATCCTCGACCGTCACTATTGCTGATTCCAAATGGTTTGCATCAGCCAGTCTCGACCGGTGATTCCCGACGCCTCGTCGGACAATAGAAATGCCACCAGATTTGCAACCTCGGCCGGCGTGTTGAACCGTTTCAGTTCTAGCGGCGCACAAATATCCCTGTAAAAGTGCTCAGCGCTCACGCCTTGTTCCATTGCCATGCGCGTAACATCCTTGATCGACATCTCGGTTCCGACCCATCCGGGGCAAACTGCATTTACGGTCACACCGTGATCGCCTAGCTCCTTCGCCCAACATTTCGTCATGCCGATCAAGCCAAATTTCGACGCACAATACGCGGAATACCCGGC
>Ga0153920_1001176_pt1 | contig 11149 bp, 15 predicted proteins | sample TSNJ004MetaG_FD_104713 | JGI IMG/M metagenome (GOLD analysis project Ga0153920, IMG submission 104713) | Attine ant fungus gardens microbial communities from New Jersey, USA - TSNJ004 MetaG | ecosystem: Host-associated > Fungi > Mycelium > Unclassified | place: USA: New Jersey, Brendon T. Byrne...
TCTTTGTCTCTGGTTAAACTTATTGGCTGTTTTACTATTCTTTTCCAGATGTTTAATAGTTTCATATACGTTCCTCTCTTCTCCTATATTTCAATTATTTTATATAGTATGACGGAGTTTTTCACGGAATAAGAATTTATATATTGAAATTACCAATTCATTGATTTATACTAATATCAAATTTTACAAGTGAGGAATAGTCAATGAATGATACAGAAAAGAGCATGAAGCAAAGAAAAGAAATCGTTATATATTTATATTTTATAGCCTTTTTCTTATTTCTCGGATCACAATCATTTTTCTGGAATTTTTTCCGTGATAAGATTAAGAATGAAAAATCACTTATATATTGGCAATATTGTTCTGCCACTGCTTTATTGTTCATTTCAATTATGTTTACATCCACACGGACAATGCTGAAGCAATTTATAAGAAAAAACAAAAGACTATATAGATTAACTACCTTTTCACTGAATTCTTTGTACAACTTATCGTGTAACTTATGCTCATTCGGATTCTATATCTATTGTATTATCCTCTCGATAGTATCCAAAGGAAGATATAATATTGATACATCTAACCAGATTATTTCAAAGAGAAGAACTGAATTCGACAACTCTTCCTATGAGTCAAAGGTGTTTATTATAGCCATCTGTTGGTTAATTCTCATCTGCGTGACAATACATCTTTCACCTCTGAACACTGTTGTCGTTTCAGCTAATATATTCAGCAATGTGGTGAATTTCATAAATTTTGTTTTAATTTTACCATCAATTAAACAAGGTGTTTTTGAATCTCATAATTAAAAGACTCCCATGAGTCTTTTTTTAGTGGTTACCAATTTTCAAAACTCCTTTCCTATATTTATAATGTTTATCCCATGTATATACAATCAACAAACTGTCAATGATTAATTAATACAACATTATTTTTGACATATTGATTATATACATAAAATTAGAGAAATTATTTTGAAGGGAGAATTGCATTGTATTCTTGGGAAATACAGGAGTTTATAAAAAAGAAAAACGGAATTCTTACACCAGAAGAATCAAAAGTTGTGAACAACATTCGTTTTAACCCGCAGCTAAATCATATTGTTTTTCATCCTTTTGCTAATAAATTTGACTTGTGGGACGAAGATGGAAACTATTTTACATATCAAATCGCATTGTAAAATAAAAAATGAGGACAACCCTCATTTTTTTGTTATTGGAAAGTATCTATCATTTTTCAAATTTATCAGGTTATTCAACCTTATTATTTTAGTTCAAAGTCATCGAATTGGTATAGCAAATCTACAACTGATATATTATAGGTGCCTTCAAACCAATGCCACACATCATACCGATGTGTTCCAGCCGGGAAAATATGCCACGGATATTTCAATTCTTCTGTTTCTGGGTTCATTGGGACATCACCAAAATCTAACCATAATTTTTTTATCTCAGTTTCAATAAGCTTTTTGTTTTTTAATTCTATTTCATCCATTTTAAAACTCCTTTCATAGTCAATTGATAAATCCGTATTCTTTCATACTAGCATGTATATCCAGAACCAACTATAATATGATCAAGTAATGATATATTTAACACTTTCCCAGCATCAAAAACTCTCTTTGTAACAGAAATATCTTCTTTTGAAGGTACTATTTCTCCCGATGGATGATTATGGCATAAAATAATGCGGACTGCTCCTGCTAATACGCACGCATGTAAATTTCTCTTAGGCTTGTTAGTGATGCATTTACCATTTTTATTGTTCTAAAGGTGTATTGTCATAGCCCAAAGCTCTTAATACAGTATAGTATACCTTCATGTTTGGAAAATATCGTTCACTAAAAAACTCTTTATCATCTCCTGTTTCAGCCCTTGATATTGCAGCTGCTACTGCTGCACTTCTGGAAATACCTGCATGGCAATGAATAATCAGTTTTTCTACCTTCAATGTCTTAATATAATCAACAAACTCCTTGATTTTTTTAGCATCATCATCTGTAATCAACTTAATATATTTTTCTTTGTTTTCTGATTTGGGAGAATCTATATCAGAAAACCACAAATTCAACGCTGCTTTGCAAAAACCACCGGCTTTATATTGTACACCCATTATATCCTCAGGATATTCCTGGATACTGATAATAGCGAACGATTTATTTTTGCTATATCCAGAATGGTTATATACATAGTCAAATGCTATTCCATAATTAGTCACTTTAATTTTCATTTTATTTCACCTTCTTTTAATCACAATCAGTTCTCAACTGTGCATATTTATTGAATACAAATGAGACATATTCTAATCCCATTATAGATTCAAAGTCAGAGACGCTATAATAATCAGTTAGTGTCTGATGATCAATTGCTGCATCATCAAGCGTTTCCTCATCTATCCAAAATCCATCACAGCTACAATACTTACAGATTTTTTCTTCTAATTTTTGATAACTGTATTTATCTTTCAATAAATCAAGTTCCTGACACCCATCAACCAGAAATGCGAGTGTAACTAAATAGGATAATTTTTCATCTTGAGTGTTATATATGCAATAGTCCTTTCCAAACTCCGCCAGTCTAACAACTAATAACTTTTTAAATTCACCATCTATCTTTTTTCTTCTGATTTTCATATTACATTTTTCCAACCCATCATTTGCTAAAACTAAGGAATGGACTGAACTTGAATTTGTCTCAAAAACGCCAGTTCTTTTATTTATCATAAATTTTTCTCCTTTTTTACTTTTTATATAGTTAGTATGTAGTTTTTTATCATATTTTAAAAAAACTTCCTGCATAAATTGCAAAAAGCTTTGTTTATCCTTTCTATTTAATTAAATATATACAATCATGAATTCCAGCCCAGCTTTTGAATTTATCATTGGCCCTGTCTATATATTCATTTTGATGAAATTTACTCTTCTCATCAAATTCTTCATTTGCACAACAGCCGCCACCTCGTTCACCAATGTAAATTAGCTGAAGTGATGGATTGATTTTTCGCATTACTTCTAAAACTTCTGTCCCTGCATTTGAGTTATAAGGAATCCATGAGCAAACGACAAAATCTATATTTTTTCCATATTTTTTAATAGCAGAAACTGCATCTATCTGTTCCACATCACACCAATACAACAAATCCGAACATATCCATTCTTTTGAATCTGTGGGAATAATATTTATCCCTTCATCTTGCATTGCCTTTGATAGCATTCCAAGGCCGCTCATAATTTCAAGACACTTTTTCTCTTTTAAAAGAGGTTGCAATTCAGATATCCAATTTTTTGAAACTAAACAATAAGAACTTAATGATATCATATTATCTCTTGCTATATTCATATGTTCTATTGCTAAGCGCATAGATTGCATTGAGGAAATCATATCTGGATACGACTCTGGTACTATATGTTCTTTAAAATCATTTCGAATTTTATTCATTTCTTTTATATAATTCACCCTATCCTCTTCAGAAAATTCCTTAAACAAATCGTTAAACATATTACCATTCTCCCTTTATAAATTATTATTTTATTATGTGCAAAAATAGAAAGCATTGATATCTATCCCTGTTTTTTATCAATTCCCACGTAAAGCAACACTATTGTATCATTGATGTTTTTGAAAAACAAGTTTAATCACTTTCAGATGGCATATATCCATATAACTTCATTGCTGTATTTTGGATAGGCATCGACTGTAGTATTATCCTGCCCGGACCTGTGATTACAGTATTAAAAAGCCCTTCTCCACCAAATAATATATTTTTTACACCTTTTATCCTTGTCACATCAAGTGAACAAGAATCATCCATTGCTACAAGATGGCCAGTTTTAATAATTTTTCTTTCACCAGGAGCAAGGTCATACTCAACTACAGAGCCATCAATTTCCAGGAAAGCAACTCCCTCTCCAGAAAGTCTTTGCATAATAAAGCCTTCTCCACCAAAGAATCCGCCACTTATTTTCTTTTGGAAATATATTGACATATCAATCCCTGACTCCGATGCCAAGTAGCTTCCTTTCTGAACAATGATAGAATGCTCTCTCGTGAGAACAATATCTTTTATAGAACCTGGAAAACTTGACGCAAATGCGATTTCGCCGTCTTTCTCCGCCACATAACGGTTTTGAAATATTGATTCATCTGTAAAAAAGCGACTTAATGTTTTTCCTAACCCTCCGTTTGATGTATGCATGCTAATGCCAGCAGTCATCCACGACATAGAACCGGCTTCACAAAAAACATCTTCACCCTGTTTAAGCGAGCATATAGCAATAGGTAAATTTTCACCCGTAATAATGTAATCCATTTCTTCAATCTCCTTATTATTGATAATAGTAATATGACTTTTAAACACTAAAAATCGTAGAGAACTGGTTTTATCGCTAACAACTATTTTTAGCAAAATGGTTCTTTGATAACAAATCCAACTTTGTTGGAGTTTGCATTTGCATTGTAAATGCTGTTGAAATCCGATGAAATCGGATTTATATGAAATATTAAACAAAGAGATCAATTTGGCATTTTTTTCAATTACCCTGATAGATTAAGCAATTCCGTTAGCTTCACACGGGTTATGTTCTGTTCGGCTCACATAATCCAATAACTCTGCCAAAGCATCGAGGACATTCCCTTTATTCTTCTATATCTAAATTTTAATTTAATCAATTTTCCGAATGAGCATACCAAGTACATTCTTCACCGACACAATATTCGTCCAACTCATCCTCACAAATGCACGGGCAAAACTCAATTTTTTCTATATATTCTCCTTCTGCTAAGCAAAAACCCTTTATCTTTATGTCATTTTTCAATCTATACCTCCAAAAAATTAATTTTCCCGTTCTGCTACTCGCCTGATCTGATCAGCCAACGGCAAATTCTTGTCACATGCGTTGCATAACTTTCTGATACAACAGTTCGGGCAGGCTTTTTCAGCGCAATAATTTTCAATGTATTGGGCTGCTAATACCAACTCTTCATTCCTCATTACGTCCTCCTAATCTTAATTTACTGAGTTCGGTTTTATCTTTATTATCTATACTCTTCATCAAAAAAATTAGCATCAGTATTATAATTGCTTAAATACTCATGGGCTTCTTGCTGTTTTTTGCTTCTTATTTCAATACCACCAAATTCATTCCCTGTTTTTTCGGTATACTGAATTACTTCAAATACGGATTCTGCGTAAGGTTCGTCAGTATTTATTACAAGATATTGATTGTTAGCTTTTTTCCCATCTTGGATTCTCCCTTGTGCTATTTTTCCTAACAACTCAACTATCTTGTTATGTTCGCCCATGTTTAAATATTTCTCGGCGTCCTCAATTTTAAAAACCACAAATTTTTCATCAATAATCATAATAATCATCCCGCTTTCCAATTGTTATTCTTGCCATAATCTAGTCACACTCACGATATCGTTCGTGATGTTCACAAGCAAGTGTTTATCGCAGTTATGCCTTTTTGTGCTCACCACCAACCCATTCCCTTTCTAAATTAATTATCTATCGACTGTTCAGATACAATAACATCCATAATTAATTTTATCATTCGATATCGACATACCAGAATCCTGTACATTCATCCACTTCTCCACTTTTTTCATCCTCATCAGGATCATAATAGCCTGTTAGAATATTAATATTTCTTATTGAGTATAAATCAGTTAAAAACGAAATTAGGGCACACATTTTTTCCTCAGATGAACAAAGGATTATATCTTTATTTGTCCAATAATCGGAACATTCTCCCGGAGTTTTAGGTAATGCTTTTAATATTTCGCTAAATAAATCTGTCGTTTCGCATTCCTCTTGATATGAATTTCTATTATCCTGCTCCGCTGGCAGCATATTTCTTGCGCATCTGAAATTATTTTCACCTTTCCCAGGCTGATTTTCTAATATGAGACTATCTGCATTAATTAATTGCATATCTTTTCCTTTCTTGGTTTCCCACAAAAAAATATATCATGTAAAAATTATTTTTCAGTATCAGTTAAATAATGTTATATCGGCTTCTTCATATGTCAATATAAAATAAATTGTTTTTATTCCATTGTCATTTTTTAATGTTAATAGCGTACTTTCAACTTTCTCTATGATACATACCTCGCCATCACAGCAAGCAAGTTCTCCTCCATCGTTATATAAGTCGTAATATTCCATCTCTCCATCTACATAATCTGGAACTATATTAACCAAGAACGTTCTTAAACCTGATTCATATAGCGACTTAATACTTAGGCAAACTTTTTGCCCTTCTTTATATTCTTTTTCCAATTTAAACTCCATATTCTTCAATTTCCTCCCTTTAGCATATTTCTTATAATATGTAAGAAATTTAACACAAACAACTTATTTGAATCTCAATTCATAACAAATCCTTCATTAACGAATCATATAACCAAGTTATATTGACAGCCTGCTTCATAGCTATTTTTCTGTCTCATACCAAAATTCTTTAAATTATTAATTATTAATCTTTCATTATTAGAAATAAAAAAAGCCGGCCGCCGCCAGCATTTATAATAAGTGAGATTTTTCTCATTGTTTTCAACTTTATAGTACTTCCTTATAGTTTTCCGTATACCTACAAATATTCATTTTAAATCCTGTACACCCATAAAACTTTCCATATCTTCCACTTCTTACTTCTAACTTATTTCCACATCTTGGACAGATGCTCTCTTTTATTTCTGTTACAGCTTCGGTCTTCTTAAAGTTTTTCGGTTCCTTTATATATTTAAAATATTCTTCTTTTGTCATATCTTTTAACTGCGCAATTTCTTTCGCACAATCATTAAAAGCATATAAAGAGAATATGTCTTTTTCTAAGTTATATTCTACTGCTAGTACCGGGAGTGGTTCTTTACAACCATTTCCCAAATCAGAAATAGCTTTATTATTTAATGTTCTTACTTTTTTTTCCGTTAAACACCGTTTTTCCTGAGACATATTATCAAAAACAAATTTATTATGCCCATCATTTCGTTTTCGCCCATAATTATTATTTTCTTTATATTCAACAAATAAATAAGGAATATTATCCACATCACATACCATAGAGTCAATGTCAGCTGCAGGGACATCATATGCATAGCTTCGATGCCTTTTTGAAATGACCTGTTTATCAATATCAAAGGTTACATCTAATTCAAACCAGGCTGAATATTCCTTATGAGCTTCTTCTCTGTATTTCGAATTTTTGTTATTTCTAATATCATATAGAAAATCAATAAATCCAAGTTCATTAAATATTATTGACTCTGTCCCATATTTACTTATTGCTGCATCATTCTTGGGAAAAACAATGAATTTTGTGATGTGATATGAATTTCCTATTGATTCATAATCATATAGAACAATAAAGTAAAATTCTTTATTCTTTCGTTTACTACAATAGTTCATTAAACATTCGTTAGACTCTGTACTGTCTCCAATTCTTTTATATTCAATCATAGCTACCGACTTTCCATAATTATATTCTGTAACTAAAAAGGACTTTATTGGAGAAATCCCATTCTTTTCAAGAACGGTATCAAGTTGATTATCTCGCCAACCTGTTCGTTCTTTTGTTACTTCCATTAATATTTGACTAATAAATACTACCTCCTTCATTCTGAATTACTTTCAAAAGAATTATGGTAGAAAAACATCTGTTATAAGTTTAATTGTCTAGTCTACGTGTTATAAAACACCGGAAAGTTATTATATTAGCGAATGAAGTATTAATACCAATAAAACAATAATGCTTTGCAAAAAGTGGATTTTACTGAAAAGGTGGAGATGATTAAGTCAAGATTTGAAAGAATAAACTATAATAGCAGCATTGCTTGACTTTGCATTTGATCTTAGGAAGAAAAGTGCGCTTCTATTTTAATGAAACTTGAAATTTAGGAACAGAGACAGAAGCAAACAACCACAGACAATATTTTCTTATTATACAAAAAAGAAGGCTAATGCCTTCTTTTTTATTGATTTTTAAATTATTATGTATTGCTCTGCTAGTAGCATATGGATCGCTATAAGTTAATTTATTAAACTAGTTTTCCTCTATCAAAAAATTAAATTTAATCAAATAATCCATATCCAAATTGTACATTTAGTTCTTTATTCCACCAGCCATTAATTGATTCTATATCATTATCAAGCGAACTATAACTCCAATCTTTTGGCATAGATAAGGAAATAAATTTCATGATAATGTCAGCGCCTTCACCTGGATTAATAAAATCCGGATCAATATCATCATTTTCCGCGATGATTCCAAACTTACTCAATATAGCATAAGCCGTATCAGATATTCCTGAGTCTTCATATCCTGTCCATACTTGACGATCGCTTCCATACGTTAAAGCTAGACCGGTATAGTCTTCATCGTGATTAAATGAGATACCTGTTAGTTTGCAGCTATCTTTGTATGCCTGCCTAATCTTTTCTACAGGATAATTTGATAAGTATATGTATTCTATAGATTTCTCATGGCCATCCTCGGACCAGTCACCCAATGTTAATTTAACTTTATATTTCATTTTCACATACTCCTTAAAAATTAATTTAGCTTATCAAGCCCAAATATACAATTTTCCAAAATGCACTGAAATCCTGATGGATTATGTTCACATTTATGGTTTGTGCAAAAGCCCTTTGGAAAAGAGTCAGATTCTGTTAATCCTTCCTTGTACAAAGATGTTACATCTTCTGTATCAATACATACCTGTTCACATGTATTAGTATCAAGCATGCATATATTACATTTAATTATATTCATATTTTCTCCATTTACTTTATTCAAGTTTAGTATGTCAGCTTAAGAACAAAATAGTAAATCACCCATTTTAACTTAGCTGGACATTACTGCCAAATAGTTATTATTTCCAACTTTGAAAGCAAAGCATCTAAAAATATTGTTATAACACATTTTCATCCGATTTCTAATTTTAAAAATTAGAAAACTTTTGAATGTCCTTATTCTTTTCAACATACCAGAGAAATCCATCTCGATAACAATATGGCAGGTTGCTTCCAAATATATAACTGTATAATCCAACGCTTACCCATGGATGAATTTCCAAGATAGCCGTACCTCTGTCTCTGATTACAGCTAGATCAATGCTATATGCCTCTGGGCGATCCGGGTCCAACTGATACATCAGGATGGCCCTCTTTAATAAATCAGTATCTGGAAAAACCGTACAATCACCATCATAATAGTTAATTGAAATCAGCTTATCATTATGAACAAAGCAACGATATTCCGAAACCATATCTACTGATTCAGACAGTTGGTATAAACCTTCTTTTAAAAAGGGTTCTTTCCCTGTATCTTCATAGTGCAGTGTTTCAATTCTTCCTGTATATGAAAACACCTTTAATTGAGAAACATACTTAGTAAAGTAATATCCGGTTTTAGGTAAATTCTTCTTTTCTATAATTGAATATTTTCGTTTTAGAAATTCATCTTTTCTTAAAACATCTGGAACTTCAATAGGATTCATTTGCATTATTCCATGATGTTTATTTAGAAAAGCAGAGACAAAGTTAAGGTCACCTACCGGAATTGTATTGTTGAATTCATTGTTTTTGATGGAGCCCGAGTCAAAGTCAGTTATCTTGCCATATGTATAAGAATGAAAGCTCTTTTGATTGTTCAATTCATCCTGAAGTATTCTTGTGTCAATATCTACTTTTTCTGATTCCTTTTGTAATATAAATTTCATATTAGTGCCCTTTCTTACTCATCATCTTTCCACCAAAGATTCACTCCACAAAATGAGCAGTTTTTTAAACCCTGGCTAATCTGAATGTGGTTTCCTAACATTTCACATATTGGACAAACATATTTAATATATGGTTTTTCGCCTTTAGCTTCATAATGATGTTCAATTGGCTTAAGATAAGCTTTTCGTTGGTAGGCATATTTTGCTTCTGTTACCACGCCTTCCATTTCTGTTGCTTGTTCTGAAACCATTCCTGCATATCTATGCCATTGTATTGCATCAGCTCTTTGATTTTCATCACTTGTGATTCTTTCCAGTAACTTATCCACATTAATCATTCGTTTCATCAAACATTCTCCTTTATACTTTTAATATTAGTATGCATGATAACCTAAATAGCAAATGTTATTATTGCCACTTTATTTATAATTACATCTTATATGTCACATGAATATATTATCGAATATGGCATGTCTCCTGAACTTGCAGGTAGAATTCCTGCGATAGCTACACTTAATGAATTAACCGTCTCTGATTTTGTCTCAATTATGACGACAATGCCTAATTATCCAACCGCACGATTTATTCAAGAGTTGGCTAGTATAAGCCACATTAATCAACTTTCTTATATTCCTCTTGAATGTTCAGCTATATGCAAACAAGGAATCGTAAAGTTATTTACTGTGGTTTATACTAAGTTGTAATTGTAAATTTGGTTTACTGAAGTTTCAAACTCGATAAGTCGAGTTTTGAACCTGATAAGACCAGTTTACGCATACCTGCACATTCCGACATCAACGTATAACTATTACTGCACGCCTACATTGTGGGCGGTTTTGTTTCACACTTCGGGAGCTCAAATGGGTTCGTCATGACATATAATAAAAAAGAGTCATGGATTCTTTTCTTATTTAAGATTTCTTGATTTGATCTTTCAAATATTCAACGACTTCCAAACAACCATTTTTTTCAGCCCATCTTAAAGCATAATCATCATCTGCATGAATATCTGCTCCCTGCTCCAGCAGATACTTAACAACTTCTAAATGACCATTGCCTGCAGCCAAATGCAAAGCATGGTCGTCACCTGCATGAATATCTGCTCCCTGCTCCAACAGATACTTGACAACTTCTAAGTGACCATTTTCGGCAACACATCTCAAAGCCCAATCTTCATCAACATGAATATCAGCGCCTTGTTCAATTAAATATTTTACTACTGTTAAATATCCATATTTTGCAGCCCACCGCAAAGCATAGTCATTAACAGCATGAATATCTGCGCCTTGTCCTAACAGATATTTAACAACTTTTATATGTCCATTTCTGGCAGCCCATATTAAAGCAAGCTCATTATCTGCGTGAATATATGCGTTTTTCTCTACCAAATATTTAACAACTTTTATATGTCCATTTCTGGCAGCCCATATTAA
>Ga0153920_1001178_pt1 | contig 11134 bp, 9 predicted proteins | sample TSNJ004MetaG_FD_104713 | JGI IMG/M metagenome (GOLD analysis project Ga0153920, IMG submission 104713) | Attine ant fungus gardens microbial communities from New Jersey, USA - TSNJ004 MetaG | ecosystem: Host-associated > Fungi > Mycelium > Unclassified | place: USA: New Jersey, Brendon T. Byrne...
ACACTTCAAGTACTGAAGCTAGTTTTCTGATACTGCTCATCTAGTATTTGCGTTGCATCACTTGTAATCACCTATTCTAATAGGTATTTGAGTACATAAAGTTCTTGTGACTTTGAGTACTGAGGTACCTGTTCTAATAGTATGAACATGCTGAAAGCATGAGTGAAAACCTTGTTTTGATATCATAGGTATCATAGTCAGACATCAGACGCTATCAAAATATATATCCAGTAAGGTAAACTATGAGCAATGTTAAAGGAATACCACGTCGTGGATGGGTTAATATGCATATGTTAAGAAGGTCCGACCGGAGTCCAGGATTCAAAATTCATGCATTGCGGAATCGGTATCAAAACCAACAGATGACATTGATTATGAGAAAAAATTCCGCTTTCTGAGATGGTTTTGATGTTCGTCCGCGTGCGCGGTGACTGTTCTGTCTACAGATGCTCGCCAAATCGGAACCCCGAACTAAAATATGCCCATCCCAGTTGATAATCCCTCCGGAGACACGGAAGCAGATCCAGATACTCACATATGCAATCAAGTCATAAATGCCATCAATGCACCAACTGTTCCTTGGGGCAGCCCCTCGCGTTGATGCTCGGAAGAGCCCTGTCGTGAAATCACCAGTTATGTGCGCATGTCCATCCTGGATGCCTAGGATTATGCCCTTTTTAGCTGAATTACTCAAATATGTCACGAAGGAAAACAGGAAGTGCTTGAGGTTTCCTCGCAGGAATTATCCAAGCAATTCGGATAGAGGAAAGTGGCTCCATTGATAGACAATGAGAGTGCTTACCCTTGAACAGCGCCAGCGCGGCTAGGTCTGGGGTAAGACCATCGTCTGCCTCTTCAATCTTAAGTGTAATTTTGGGTTTGAACTTATTTTCCTCTTCGTATCCTGGTGTATACATTGTTGGTGGGAAGAAGATGTGGATGTCAATGCCATATAGCAACATTTCCGAATGGAGAGTATCAGCAAGACCTTTTCAATACGTGAATGTTAGTAGGCCTATCCTCAACCTGGGACCTACCTCTCAGTGCGTGCTTCGCAGGCGAGTACGAAGAATATCCTACGAAGGACATGAGTCCGAGGGTCGAAGAAACGAAAGTGATTTTCCCCTTTCTGTTCTGTTTCACCATCATCTTTGAGACTGCCTTTGCCTCTTATCAGGACTTGCAGGCTAACACAACGGATTACACTCACCCAAGCTGTCCAAGCCTGTATCCAATATCCGTTGGTCATTCCATTTGCCAAGTCCTTTTCTGTCATCTCTACAAAAAAGCCTGGCCGTGCAGCCCCCGCACAAGTAAATGTCGCGTCCGGTGCTTCACCATCATATGGTTCACAGACAGCTTCAAGTGCCTCTGTCGCTGCCTTGGCAGTATCGAGTGCAAATGAATAAGCACTCAACTTCTGGTTTGGCGATCGTCTTTCTGTCTGAAAACAAGACTCAGCTCGGCACGATCAGACCATGGAACTAGCCCTGCTACATACCTCAATCTCTTTTAGTGCTTTATCCAATTTGATTTGATCTCTTGCAACAATCGACACATTTGCACCATGTCGTGTAAGGAGCTTCGCAAGGGATAAGCCAAGACCTTGGCTACCTCCTGTTACATAGCAATGCTACATCACAATAAATAAGCGAACCAGTAAGGATGCGGAAACTATAGACTTGCCAGGCCATCAGGATTCCATTTTTTTGAAAAAATCATGCCAAGGTCAATTGTGATTGGCAAAAGTGGAGGGAGGGTAGGACCACGAGCGCTACTAACACAATTTCTGATGGCATCGGACTTCATGAAAACCTTTACACAAATCCGTGTTAATAGTGTTAGCTAAACAATGGCCTATAATCCATAATAAAGAGACAGAGACATATCACAAGATGGACATCCTGGACTCTATTCTACAACTTTCTCCTGTATACGCTTAATTTCTATGGTTGGATGTGAATAACTCCAGTAGTAGTGCCCTATTTATGATCTATCGCCAGGTTCTCTCTAGGTCCTCAGATTGAAATCAAAGCCGCCGTTTCTTCCATCCTGCGTCTCAGAGATCCAACATCCTGTAAACGGGCTTTCCTCTTCTGTTCGACAGTGCCAGTAAAGGCTGAGTCCCACCACCTCTCATCCTCGGGTACGTTGCGCCAACCTCGAACTAAAAATTCCCTCAAATTCTTCATGCTTCCACCAAGAGAAGTTGACACAATAGCCTTGACTTTTGTCCAATGTGGAGGGGGATTCGCCTTCGAATACTGAGTAAGGCTCGAGCCAAGGTCAGACGGAGGAGCAGAAAATCCGCTCGTGGCACAAGCTATCGCAGGTGGAACGGTGATGCGGCCCATCTTGAAGCAAGCTTCTGAAACAACAACGGCATGAACAATGGCACCATCTGGTTCTTCTGTAAATGTAAGCCTCGCAACAGCAATAGAGGTATCTTGCGAAGTAGCGGAAAGAGGGAGAACGGATGGTGCTTCTACTCGACTAGGAAGGGAAGTATGGTGCCCATTCTGAGCTTTCTGATGTGGACCATCACTTTGTGGAGCTTTCGACTTGGATGTTTCCGACCTTTTACTTTGAGACTTTATGACGAACTTATGGACACAAAATATCTATTGCTCAGATCTAAGCCTTTGATTTCACAAATACTAATGCTATGAACTTGCCCATTTGTGGTCCCAACAAGCAATCGATGACCTCACTTCATATTGTGCCATCCAGGGTATTTGTTGCAGATAGAGGAAATGCGTTCCTGTGTCCTAGTGAGTGTCATTCTACGATAAAAGAACACGACACCTACCTCCGAGAGCTAAATAGCCCCCACATCGGAAAAACATCAAAAACATGTCAAATATCAGATAGGAACGAGCGCAGTCTAGAGCCTGCGATACCGTCAGAGACAATATGAGACAGAATCGGCGACAGATACACCTTAGCGTAGCTGGAGTTGCTCAAATGTCCATTGAAGTCACTGTCATCGATGGCTGTAGAACAAGAACATAAGTCTGTCTTGACATGCTTTCCGGACCCTGAACCGATTGCTTACTCGACCTTGTCCTATAAACCGACACTTTTTCAAACGGATTTTCGCCAATGGGTAGATTACTGTCCGACCAGTCGTCGATTTGTTTTTCTCGAGCCCTCCTCGAGCTCAACGCAGTACGGCATAACAATAGAAGATACTCTGCTCTGATCCGGAAAACAGGTCGGAAAACACGTACTATTCATCTAGTTCGAAATTCAAGTCGTGGACAGCTAAGAGTCAAGACTTACTATGCCACATTAGAGGCCACGATTTCGCATTGATGACGAGTAGCAAGATAACAAGCCGCTTGACTATTAGTCGTATATGTGGGGAACACCGATTTATTGTGTTCCAAGCGGACATATAGGCGGACGTGGCCATGGAATCCAGATGAGAAAACGTAGCTCTACTTCAATATGGTCACAATTTCATGGACAACAGACTATCCCATTTGAAGGAGGATTTTGCTTTGTCATGATGGCTGATTTTTGAAATGTTGCCCTCCACTTCCATGTAAAACATGCGACATCTCGTGAGAATTTGGGAAATTCTGAGAATGTATTGGTGGAGAAGGTTTTTTCTAATTCGACAATTTATTACACGGTGTACGTACAGTCCGCAGGAGAGGATAACTATATTTTGTATTTTTTTGAAGTAGCTCTAAATAAAAAAGGATTATTACTACCTTTTTTTAAAATCGCCAATCTATTACACGGTGCTCGATCGCAGTCTGTGGTCAGGGATTAAAATCAGATAAAATCATCTATGGTCATTAATCATCTACTACTTTGCAGGATAGCCATGATAGCCATAGGGTGTGCAAAGTGATACAATTATACAGAGTTTGACCAGAGTTCGAACTCCTTCTGTGTTCGAGAGGTGAGAGGGCTGAGTAACTCATGAGAGCGTAGTCCAAAGAGGGAAGATTGAATGACAACAGATTACAGGTTTCATTTGAAACTAACTGATCTTGCTTGACAAATATAGCACACCCTTATCTGTGGGCCCTTACTTCTTTTCCTTTTTCATCCATGACCACAACTATCGATCCAAAGTCCATCGGAAAGCCGAAACGGCCTAGGAGGCACGTCCGCACTCTCACAGGTATGTCCTTATCCGTGACACACGCTTTAGCTAAGCTTAGCTAGGCTACCTCCCGGACACCGACGCGTCTGGTAAAGAAGTATGGCCCAAGGGAGACGAGAAAACCTGGAAGGCCGGTTTGCGTGATGTTGATAAGGGTGCGTCATCCGCTTATATGTCTCCGTGTGATTGTTTATGTTATCTAGACGTCTCCAGCATCACCAAGGGTATCATTAACCATGTCCAGACCTCCCTTGCACGCCAGGCTTATAATCTTGGTATGCCCATGTGCGATGACTTCAAAAACTATCAAGATTGACAAATATAATAGATAACCTTGGTGCTTATCAAGCTTCAGCATTGTCCGTCAGGGACAACCTGTTGGTGGGATACACACATTCATCAATTGGTCCAAAGTATTCAAAGGGGGTTGTTGTAGGTCAATTGGAATGAGACTCAGCTCAATTATACTCGTAAAGCTCCTAAGCGAGCATACTACTTATCTTTGGAGTTCTTGATGGGCCGAACACTCGACAACGCCGTATGTTGTACTACGTAGATCTTGATGATCTTTGCTGATCTGGCGATCTAGCTACTCAACCTCGATCTCAAAGACAAATACAGGACTGGTGTTGAACAACTCGGCTTCAATATGGAGGACCTCCTTGAGCAAGAGCGTGATGCTGCTCTTGGAAATGGCGGTCTCGGTCGTTTGGCTGCTTGCTATCTTGATTCTGGAACTTCTCAGGTGCTTCATCCGCGATCAACTTGCTCTATGATGACTCAATGAACATCTATTTCTCCAGGAGCTCCCACTTTGGGGTTATGGCCTTAGATACAAATATGGTATATTTCAGCAGCTTATCTCACCTGAGGGTGACCAGCTCGAGGTTCGTCAGCTCTTGCTCTAAATCCTATCCGAACCTTGAGTGCGTCTTCTTAGGCTCCTGATCCATGGCTAGATAACCAGAACCCCTGGGAGGTATAGAAATTAATCTACCTATGACCTTTTCTGACTATGATGACAGCTTCCTCGCCTGGATGTCACCTATGAAGTAAGGTTCTACGGCAATGCAGAGCGTCTCAATGATGGAAGTGGTCGTGGGACCTGGACTGGAGGTCAAGAAGTCCTGGCAATTGCATATGATGTTATGATTCCCGGTTATAAGACGAAGACTACAAACAATCTGAGACTCTGGGAAAGTAAGCCCAAGCGTGGATTCGATCTCAATTCCTTCAATGGTATGTCTTCCTCGCACCAATGGAACTCACTCCGATTTCATGACACTGTCAGCCGGGAATTACGAGGGGGCTATTGAAGCCTCGAATAGCGCGGCAGCTATCACTTCAGTTTTGTATCCAAATGACCACACGTGAGTATCTCCACCCATCCAAGCACTCCTGTCTGTGCTTACCAACTTTCGAAGGTCTTGTAGGTATTTCTCTCTCTCTTCGTACCGAGGTTAATGAGGATCAAGTTGGCAAGGAGTTGAGATTGAAGCAACAATAGTAAGATAAATATGAATAAGTAAAATCTTTTCTCAGTATCTTCAGTTTCTGGACTGCGGCCAGTTTACAAGATATTCTCCGACGCTTCAAGAACATCGGGAAACCAATCTCTGAATTCCCTGACTGTAAGGGGCTTTCAACTAGGTGAAACGAGTCACGCTTCTGACGACCCTTCAGATGTTGCAATCCAGCTTAACGACGTATGGGATTGGCTTAGCTCACCTCGAATTAAGTTCACTAACTCGTGTATAGACCCATCCAACTCTCGCAATCCCGGAGCTGATGCGTATTCTCGTCGACGAAGAGGACGTCTCGTGGGATCAAGCATGGCAGATCGCAACCAACACTTTCTTCTACACAAATCATACCGTTTTGCCAGTGTGTATTGCGCCCAATCGACTTTGACTCTGCCTCAGATTTAATGTCTATAGGAAGCCCTGGAAAAGTGGCCTGTCCCCCTTGTTGAGCATGTGCTCCCTCGGTAAGCCGACGTCTGATGTAGTGTCTTGTGTCCGATATTGATGCCCAGACCATTCTAATAGGCATATGGAGATTATCTATGATATTGTGCGTAACACCTGTTCACCATTATTAGTTGACCATTAACGGCTCGTCAGAACTTGTATTTCTTGCAAGGTATGATCTAATTTCTTAGATTTGAGGTCTCTGTAACGTTTTATAAGCTGTTGAGAAAAAATTCCCCGGTGATCGCGACCGACTAGCAAGAATGTCCTTGATTGAAGGTGTGCTACCCTTTCTTCTGACCAATGTGCAGTCACTTACCTTTTTATAGAAGGATACCCAAAACAAATCAGGATGGCTCACTTGGCCTGCATTGGTATGTGAACGTTTTGCTACAGATTGGGTCTGATGTCGGTATAGGTAGTCGCAAGGTCAACGGAGTTGCGGAGGTAGGCTAACTATTCTTCTGTATCTGTATCATGGATGTTGCTCAATTTGTGTAGCTTCACTCTGAGCTTGTTAGAACGACGATTCTCAAGGATTTTGTTGAATTCGAAGGTCTTAGCAAGTATGTCGCCACACTATATCTATCATAATTTCATCCCTTTCTTATGCACAATAATCAGGTTTGGAAACGTCACTAATGGAGGTGTGTTTCTCAACATTTCGACCACAACTCAATTTGAGTCTCCCCAACAGTCACCCCCCGTCGATGGCTCGATCAGTGCAATCCGGAATTGAGTGATCTCATTACCAAGAAATTGAAGCTAGACAAGAGCGTTTGGCTCAAGAATCTGACTAATCTGGAGGACCTACTACCTTTAGCAGAAGACAAGAAATTCCGTAAGGAATGGGCCACTGTCAAGCAGCGAAACAAAGAACGCCTTGCTAGATATGTCCAGTTCACTCTCGGATTTACTATCCGAACAGATGCTATGTTTGATGTACAAATCAAGGTCAGATTCCTAGAGGATTCAAGGATAGAAAAATTTGTCTCATTGATGTGACGTGATTAGCGTATGCATGAGTACAAGGTACTTGATGCTTCATTAGAAGAGGAGAATCAGAAACTCACACGTAGCAGCGTCAAACATTGAATATTCTTGGTGTCATACACGTAAGTGGCCATATCAAACCTCTTTCTGTTTTCTGACTTTATTTAGCGATACCTTACCTTGAAAGGCATGTCTCCTGCTGAAAGGAAGAAGAGTAACCGTAAAGTCGTCTTCTTTGCCGGGAAAGCTGCTCCTGCATGTGAGGTTATGTTTGATATAGGATGCTTACTGATTTGATATTGAGCACGTATTAGATTACATTGCCAAGCTTGTGGGTCTTCTCTAACTTGTTGTTTTCTGAGACCCACTTTCATTTTAGACGATCCGTCTCATCGTGAACGTTGCACGTGTCATCAATGCTGACCCGGATACCAAGGACTTTTTGCAGCTCTACTTTTTGCCAGATTATTCTGTTTCTCTTGCTGAAGTCTTGATACCTGCTTCTGATATCAGCCAACATATCTCGACTGCTGGAACTGAAGCTTCTGGTACTTCGAACATGAAGTTCTGCCTTAACGGTGGTCTTCTCCTTGGTACTGTTGGTAGGTAGTCTTCATCAGCCCCGCTGTTGTTACGCCCTTAAGGCCATTTCCAGATGGTGCCAACATTGAAATTGCTGAGGAAGTTGGAGAGAGCAATGTCTGTGAGTATTGTATTGTTTATTCATATTCATTCATCCATTGGTACAATGCTATTGACACGCTTCTCCAATATAGTCTTCTTCGGTCACTTGACCCCGTGAGTCGCCTAATAAATATTTAATGACCCCAGGCTGATGACTTTGCCTTCAGAGCTGTAGAGGACCTGCGCTACCAACACACCTACCGCCCTGTTTCTGTTGAGAAGAAATGCCCGGCGCTAGCAAACGTTTTGAACCAGATCTCTGCTGGATTATTTGGTGATGCAGCTCCTTATGAGCCGTGAGTGACAATGGTCTGAGTTTACCAAGTGAGATGACTGACAATTCTACCAGTCTCCTCAATACGATCCGCCAGGGCGATCACTACCTGATAACTGACGACTTTGACTCTTATATCGCTGCTTTGGCCATGGTCGACGAAGCCTATCTAGATAGAGATGAGTGGATTAAGAAATCAATCAGGACTACCGCCAAGGTGAGTAGTAAGGTCTATATGATGATTCCAGTTCATCGTCATTGACGTTGATCTCAGATGGGCAAGTTCAGTTCTGACCGTGCGATTCTCGAATACGCTGAGAGCTACTGGAACTTGGAACCGACATCCGTCGTTTAGGTATGGTCACTGAGATTGATTCGATGTAATGTGGAAATCTTTCTCTCTCGATCCATGTGCCTCGCTCAAGGATAGATGTAATAAAATGAGCCATAGATATCTAAAAGAGTCAATCTCTCCCTTGGTTATGTTATAACAAAAAAAATTGATGTCTGTTATCCAAAAAACGATTGTTGAGAGCACATGAGAAATGAAGCGAGACGAAATCTAGGCTCAATACAGAGATTAATGAAAAGAAAAAAGAAAAAGAAACCAAGCAAGGGGTATACCGCCGTCTAAATACCGGATGACGATCTCGTGGATAGGAGAGTGACAGATAAGCAATCCAAATCAAAGCAAAAATGAGTTAGTAGTGGTGGGGGTAAAAAGAGAAAAAATAGTCCAGATGGCGTGAGGAAATGACAGGTCAATGCTTTTTTTTTCCAATTGGTCTTTTCTTCAATCTTGGCGAGGAATCGGATCGATAGCTTCTCGTGTGCACACACATCTTTCGGAAGATCAGGATTTGGAACTAGACACGGGTATATATGGTCAGCGAGCGGACCACATGAATGTTTTGAATGTCTCTCACCCGGATCCGGGTTCGTCACCATACTTGGCTAAGCGGAACAATCACTTTTTAGGCCAATCAAAAAAGAAGCGACATACCATCCAGATGTCTAGGGAGTGCTTCTTCACTACTGACAGAAACCGTCTTCGTTTCATGATCTCCTTCAGTCTGTTTGGTAGTATCAATACTTGATCCTTGGACGGCACCCGTCTTTTCGGCAGACTCCTTGACGTCACGAGCGGAAATATCTGAGTTTTTGGGAATGAGTACTTTTTTTTTAGCTCTAGACGCTTGTACAACATACCTTCTTTGCTGATAGCTTCAGGTCCAGGAACAGTCATACCTGTCCCTTGAATCTCAGATGTCCGAACTGCCGATGCGCTACCAGACGGCGCGTCTTCGTACGTCAATTTTTCGACAGCAGCGGGAACAGATGTTTCGGTAGTAGCAAGTGCTTCTTCAGGCACAACCATAGTCTCAGACTTTCCTTCCTGTATAGCTTGCTCCGAGACTCGCGCAGCCTGTTGATCGAGATTCTTGCCGATAGCTATTCTCGTAGATGCCCCTCCACGCAAAAGCTCATCTCGAACCTCAACAGCAGCATCTGTCACAGTGACAGCAGCATCGACATCCGCACCGACTACATCGCCATTCAAATTTTCCTTTCTAGTCTCTTCCTTCTTCTCCTCCTTCTTCTCCTTCTCCTTCTTCTTCTCATTCTCAGAAGCTTGCTTATCATTCCCGGCACCCTCTTTCCCCACCAACTCAGATTCATCATCAATGGACTTTTTCAATTCAGGCTTGGTGACAGCTAAAAGTAAAGAACCCGACTTGGTCTTTTCCCCATTGACAGAACCTTCGACCACTTCACCCACATCGCTCACATGATGCGCAGACGATGTCTTCTTCCTGCTGTTGCTGTTGCTGTTGCTGTTGCTGTTGTTACTGCCTCTGGTGTTCATAAATGCAATCGGTGATCCGTACGAGCTATGCCGCCCCGACGAAGAACTAAACAACCCAAAAAATCGACTTCGCTCAGAATTAATAGACAATCTACCCAAGGACGAAGCAACAGTAGACTTGTCCAGGCTCATAGCTCTTGCCATCTCAATCGGCTGAGAATAGGCAACTTCGATAGTAGGTACCTGAGGCACGGGCTTGGGAACGAATACCTGCTCAACAACAACGTATTGAACGCGCTTCTGCTCGACGCTGAGCTCAGACAGAGAAGGCCTCAACTTGCAAATAATGAACTTGCGCCAGATAGATGCAACAGGGTCCAGAAGCGCGTCCACCCAAAACTCAATAAACGCTTCGTCAATCTCAACCACGGACAAAGGGTACGATCTCGACGCCAACTTGATAGGAGATTCAGATTGAGAGGGATCGGAGGGGCGACGTTGATACGCCATGTCAGGAGATTTGTGGATTTCACTTGGACTGCGAGAGGGTGAAGAGATCATCGAATGTCTGCTTGTCTTGCGCAACGGTGGGTTGGTCTTCTCGACGTCCTGACCGAATAGCGTCGAGGCTAATGGTAAGGGAGCAGAAAGATTAGAGAAACCAGCAGACGAGAACTGTGCCCAGTCAGTTGGCAAAACCGACTTGGCAGTAGTTGGGAGTGACGAGGGAGGCTCGCGATGGCCATTGGTCACCGTAGTGCCATTGAGGGCTCGATCGCTACCAACAGTCTCGGAAGAACCGGGAGATGATACATATCGACGTGTTGGAATTTGCTGAGCTCTGGGGACACTCAAAGTTGACGAAGCAACTCTCTTGAGAGGGTGATCACCCGGAATGAGGGTGAGGTAACGGATAGTCTCGTCTGCAAAAACTTGACCAAGCCCTGGTAGACCTCCTGGAGATACTAGATTCTCATCGTTACCCGCGTTTCTGATCTTTTCCCAAAGAGTCGACAACTCGCTTTTTCCAGCCACAACATCAGCAGCGAGAGCATCTTTGAGGAATCGGAGAGGATGACAGTGGACTTGGTCTCGTGAAGAGGAAAATTCAGTTTCAACCCGAACGAGTAGGGCGTCAAAGTTTCTAGAGGACACACGCGGTGGAAGGAAGACGTCATTTGCGGGTGTTGCACCCCTGACATAGGGATACTGCACAACAAGCTCGGTTAGACGCGTTGGCATCCTGAGCCTCAAAGTTTCGTCCCTAAAAGTTGACCATCATGAGA
>Ga0153920_1001179_pt1 | contig 11130 bp, 7 predicted proteins | sample TSNJ004MetaG_FD_104713 | JGI IMG/M metagenome (GOLD analysis project Ga0153920, IMG submission 104713) | Attine ant fungus gardens microbial communities from New Jersey, USA - TSNJ004 MetaG | ecosystem: Host-associated > Fungi > Mycelium > Unclassified | place: USA: New Jersey, Brendon T. Byrne...
ATTAGTAAAGTAGCGAGAACACCTTATTCTAACGGTAAGGACATGATATAATCTATTGTTCCTTGATTCGTTAAAGGAAACGTTGAAACCCAATTTCCGTTGTTGACAATAGCAACGTCATTATCCTCCTTCGTAATGTATTACTTCTTAAATGCAGCAATTCCATTATGAAGGCTACAATGTACTATTGAAAGCTTATACTACCGACCGCTCGCTCCGCATCGCGATCGTTTGGCTCCGCCAAACCGGCCGTTGGAGTTCGCCGTATGCAAAATTCCACTGGGCTGCCGACGGGGCAAGAAAAAGGCCATCGTTGCCGTGGCACATTCCATGTTAATCGCAATCTATCACGTACTCTCCGATGAGCCTTTTGTTGATCTCGGCGCAGAATATTACAACCAATTCGGCACGGAGAGAAAAATCGACAGTTATCTTACTAAGCTTAAAAAGCTGGGGTAGCTTCCGCCTCCGGCTGTTTCTGATTTTTAAGGCTTCTTTTATTTGCTGCTTTCCTGGATCCTTAACGGGGACCTTAGAGCCTTGCGCCCTTTTTTATCCTCTTATTCACTATGTGTTTTCACGGTAAAAACCTCTAAGAGTAATGCCTTTTACCTCTTACAAAGGAGTTGCTCGACCAAAATCTGTGAACGGAAGTGTTTCGGCCATCAAAATAGAACACTCTGTTACTTGAATTTCAAAAGGAAGATTCTTTTCTCCCATCAAGTAATCGTTAAGCGTATGAATTGCCAAGTTCCACTGCTGTGCTGGTTTTTGATATATGGTAGCCGTAATGTCTCCGCCTTTAATAAAGGTTTCGATTAGTTCTGTGTACTCATGACCAAAAACATAGATCTTTCGAGAAGGATTTACAGCCTTAATAGCCGCCGCGGCCCAATGAGGCAAGCCATTTGTCACATATATTGTATTCAGTGTTGGATGGGTATCTAATGCCCTTAACGTGGCTGTATATATCTCATCATACGTTTTTTCCTCAAGTGTTTCTGAGATGTTTACCACTTCCAGCAATTCATTCCCATTTATACTGCTTTTCATTTTTGCAACAAATCCCGCAATACGTTGTTTTGTTCCGTGCACATTGGCGTTAGGAGCCAGAATGACTGCTTGCACATTATCTTTTGCGTACAAGATACTCAACTTTGCCAACGCTTCTCCCAAAGCATAATCATCCGGGCCAATATGAAAAAGCCTGTGATCAGCGGGGATATCGTCAATAACCGTGGCATAGGGGATTTCTTTCGGAATCACTCGATCAACCCATTCTATAGATTCTTCAAATGGCGTGAATAGAATTCCGTTCACCCCTTTTTCCAGAAGGCGCTCAATAGACGCCTTCTGGCCTTCGGAGCCGTGAACCATACACTGGTCAAGAACTACCTCTACCCCGAAAGGTTCCAGACTATTTTTAGCATACTGAATTCCCGAAAGAGATTCGTTCCAAAATTCATGATGGTAATCAAAAACGGAGATGCCTATGGTGATATTATTTTTCTGCCTTACAAGTGCTCTTGCAATCTGGCTGGGAGTATAATTCAGAGCACTGGCTGCTTGCAATACAGCGGTTTCCTTTTCTTTTGAGACACGTCCTCTCCCATGTAGCACACGGTCTACTGTTCCAATTGAGACACCCGATAAACGGGCGACATCTTTTATAGTGACTTTGATTGCCATATCCAGCACCCTCTGATTTCTTTGACGAATTCTGATCGTACATATTTTACTACATATTTTTTGAATCCGCCACATTTTTTTAATGCAGTAAGAAGATACTACAATTAATTACCTCAACTATAGCATTGACTCAATGACGACTCTTCTTTTTGACTCCAAAATAGTTTCTCTCATAAAGTTTGTCATCTACTGGCATGATATAAAGGTTTTCAGGCACAAAATCCCGAGGCGAAATAATGTACTCCTTTCCCTTAACAGTATCAAATACTAATTTGCCATCCGCTAATTGTGACTGAATTACTAGTCCTTCGCAATGAACCACTGATTCTCCGTTATATTCGGAAACGAGTCTTACGACTCCCCCTTGCTCAGAATAAATAGAAATAAAATCCGTCTTTCCGGTACGACGCTGAGCGCTGACAAGGAATGCGCCTTCTGCTCGAAAGTGCCAGAAGCTTACATTATCCCATGCTTCCGGCAGGCTATCCAGCACATAAATTGTGCCGTTAAAACTACGGCAAGCAAAATCCTGTAAAGCAGAAGCAAATATGCCATCGCCCTCTAAGGTCATACCGTAGTGGCCGTGCATAGTCATGCCACAGTCATAATTAGAACCTTCCGTGTCCATGCTGTTTTCATGCACCACTTTATCCACCATCTCCATAAGCAGCATCCGGGCTCGCGCCGGCTGATTAGCAAGGATACAGATTTTTGCCACTTCGCAAAACGTCCAGCCCATCCACTCTCCCATACCTCGCAATTTCAGGACATATAAGCTGTTTTCGATAATTTTCCGTTCGTCAGGTTCATCAAAATTGATTTGATGCAATAGGTGGATGGGGAAGAGATGTGCCAAATGGCGATGGGACGATTCCAGAGCCAAATCACCACGAACCATAAGGCCACCGAATTTATCCAGCTTGAACTCCACCAAATCATTTAGCGCCTCTTGCCAAACCGCCCGATTCGGATCTTCGACGGAAAGCAACTCAGAGGATTCCAGCAGTGCTTCACATAAGAACCTCAAATATCCTATGTCACTGCTTGCATCAGGCCCATATCGCTTTGACCAGTCGGTAGGTATACCAAGTGACCAACGATAGGATTCCTGCTCCCCCTGATACTCTGCAGACATTGTCCAGCGAAGGTGAAGCTTTCCATCATCCCAACGTTCCAGATTGCTTAGTATTGGCTTAATCTGCTCTCGCATCATTGGATACAGGGTATCGCGCAAAAACTCCTTATCCATTGAGTATTTATAGTGCCACCACATAAACTGGCACATCCACGGTCCTGAAAGGAACTCAAACTGATCTGGATTGCAATTGAGCGCTTTACAATCCAATGTAGTAATATGCGGCAGGAATTCCCCTTCTGTTTTGAAAAAGTATTCACAGTATTTTTTCATCCCCTGACGGCCTTTTTTGAGCAGCTCATAGCTGGATCTACCGAATTCCAGTCGGTTTGCTGTATAAATAGGCATCAGAATACCCTGTTGCTGCTGATTCCAAAAATAACCACCGGTTACAAACTGAGGCAGACCATCATCTGCGCACCAAGGCCCATTGGCTGGAGGCGCAATGGCATCCGGACGAGCCACACATCCGAGTTTATATATCTCCATCCAATAAAGTGCTTCCAATTTTGTATCCGGGAAGGAAAAAAATGACCGGGGATAGTAATCGTGCCACCATCGTTTATGGTTAGCCAGATCATAATCCAACTGCGGTAACTCCGAGTAATTGCTTACCGTAGTTAAAGCTTTTTCTACAGATTTGCCATTAACACGGTCGTGAGCGATGCTCACTACAAGCATATTCTCATTCTCTGTGATAGGAATAGTTCTCCACACTACTGCATAATCGCCATTCTCGGGAATGGTTTGTTGGAAATATAAACTCCCATTTTTTTCTCCATATTGTGGGTCAGGATATCCCCAGTCTCTAAGAATTTGAGCAAATTCCGGCAATCCTTCCGGGTAGCCTTGTACAAACTTAAACTCACGAAGAATACGGAATGGATTTCTTTCTCCAACCTCCTTCATATCTTGAAGATATGCCCCAAGCTCTGAGACAAATTTGAACGAAATATCTACCCTTTCCTTGCCGGTGACTTTATACCGGAATGCAATGATTGGGCTGTCAGCACTCACATAGCAGGACCACTCCAGTCCTCCTAATTCGGTAGTGTAATAACCGCTGGCAAGAGCATCATGCAATGCCAGACGCATACTGTAATCTTTTATTTCGGAGCCTTTTAGATTTACTTGAAAGCGGCCCACCGGAAGCCTTTGCGGTGTCGGCCCCGATTCCTTCTGTCCAAATATTCCAAAGTCCTCGACGTTTCCGGATTCCATCATTTTGCAAAAATTATGCCATGTAAAGCTTTCTGGGTTTGGTTCATACCTACGTATCTCCCAAAGGTCCATACGGTCAATGGTAACATTTAAGGGATTCTCTCCCCAGATCATTGCCGAGAGATTCGAATTAGCCAGAGGGAGTCCTTTGTCCCAAATTACCGGTGGTTTTTCATAAATCATGTCATGCTTTGATAGGAATTCCGCCATTTTCCCTTCGTTAAAAAATGCTTGCGTATTCATGCAGCTCTCCTCTGTTCAATTTTATTAAAGCGCCAGCTTCATGTTATTTGTAAATCTGATTGACTTCCTTCAAGGCATAATAACCAGACTTCGGCGTTCCATCGACACGCACACAGCCCCATGCACATTCTGCCGGACAATCAGGTGCTCCGCACTGCCAGCAATTTGCTTGGTCCTGCCACTGGAAGAACATTTGTCCCATGCAATGAGGATGCTCGTAGAACAGCTTTGCACACTCCCGTATATAATCGCATTGCGTTTCTTCGGAGTGCGGTAGCCCTTTCCATCGATGCTTACTATCAGCACCCCAACTCTTTTCTCGGCAGACAACTGTATTAAAAAATCTGTCCTTGTCTTCTGGAGTACGCGGATTGCCTTGCTGTAGCGTAGAATAGCCCCACTCTTGAATCAACACAGGTTTACGGCTTATCTCATAAGCTTCATCAATATACTTTTTCCAATCTCCTGTTCCTCCGGGAACCCAAGAGCCAAAATACCCATCAAGGCCTATGAAATCATAGACTGAATCCGGACAGCCATACAGCTTATTCACCAGCTCTTTCGTATAACCGCTAATACTTTGCTCGGTCATATAATCATTTGTGCCGGCAAAATTTGTGCCGCACAAAGCATTCGAATTCCCTTTTTTCACTGCCTGAGCCGCTACATTCATCCAACGCTCATTTTGCTCAATTGTGAGATCACCAATAAAGGTTTTCATGTCCTGCTCATTACCAATCTGCCAATAGGTAATGTCATCTTTTAAGTCATACGCCACAAATTCCGTGGCTTTTGCCAGAACTTCATAATAATAATCCTGATCCGTCGGCCCCATCCAGTCCGGATACTGCCGCAGATAGCTGACATTTCCTTTGCTGTCACTGCCCATTTGACCCGGATTCAGAATCATGCCCAACGTACCAATACCATAACTGGCATATTTTCTTACACTATCCCGAAACTCTATATAGTCCTGACTCAGTTCAGTCATTGTCTCATCAGCAAAAGGAAATCGGCCATAATGCCGAACGATATTTAGCTCTGCTTCTTTCATTTGCTTAATGCATTTTTCCGTCTTACCATACTCGTTTATAACAATTTCCGGCGGTGTAAAAGGAACTGTTGTTCCAATAAGATAATTCTCTTTTTTCATTACGCTCTCCTATATTCTGGATATAGTCAATGTTTACCAAGAAGATCAACACCAATATTGTGAAGCTTCCCGCCGACAGCATCCCAAGCCCAGTCGAATACTGAAACCCCGTCTGTTTTATACTGATAAAAGTGCGGACCTATCACCGTGCAATGCACAGTTCCTGCCGAGCCATCCGGCATGGCATAGTTATTATAGAAATAATGAATATTCGGACATTCCTGAGCCAGACGTACATACTGCTTATGTAGCCATTCATTAACTATATCGCACTCTTTTTCTGTTACCTCCAGACTCCCGTCTCTCTCATATCGGCGAAACATTGCAAAAGCCGCGTCTCTGACACTGCAGGCATACAGAATTTTCACACGCTCACCATATTTTTTGCTTAGTGCACAAAGCCAGTCGCCCGCTATATCCTTTGTGTGAACAGACTCACAAATATGCTTTGGCGCACACCAGAAGTCTTTTGTAATGTACTTCCAGTTATCTCGGAAATCAACTGCACTATCACAGAGTACAGTGATGTTTTTGCAGCTAGAATATTTGTCTATGATTTCTCCGGCTAATGCCGCCACACCGAAGGCACCGGCACTACCACCCACGATCAGCAGGCGCTCCGGGGACGGAAACCTCTTTACTGTTTCCTGTAAGGCCGCCTTGAAAATCTCATAGCCATCAAAATATATCTTTCTCTTTTTCCCGGATATATCTATATAATCTGTATTTCCATTTCCGACATGGAAATCTGCACTGGCGTACTGAAATAGAGCTGTATTCCAGTCAAAAAACGGGCTTTTCCTCTTATCTATGTCCAAAATACCCATATCCGTTGGCGCAAGAAATGTTGTAAATACAGCAATTTCATTCATATTGGGTATGTAGAGACGTATACCTTGCCCAAAAAGACTTGAAAACGTCGTCGGATAGGCGCAGCTTTTCTTATCCCACGCCATCCCGCCACCGTTAAAAAGAATTAGCAAATCTTTTCCATTCCCTTGTCGCAAATATGTCACCGCGCCTTTTCCGTCAGTGGTTTTGCCATTCGGTAAAAGGATCTCACAAAAGACCCCTTCTACCAACTCTTTATTACTTGGAAGCGAGACAAATGGCTTTTTTATCAGAACTTCTCTTCTCGTTATTTCTGCATAGTGTGAATCAGTTGTTATCATGAGAATTCCCTCACTTTCTTCAGGCAATGGATCCCTACACAGCAGCAATGGCGGCTCGCATAATATTATCCTGAGTAATGTCGTTTCCCATAAATTCACCTGTGATACGACCGCCGCTGATTACAATACAGCGGTCACTCATAGAGACTAACTCCGGCATATCTGAAGAGACCATAATGATTGAAATCCCTTTTCCTGTGAGCTCACGCATAATATTATAAATCTCCGCCTTTGATCCCACGTCAACGCCCTTTGTAGGTTCATCCATCAGCAGGATTCTTGGACCTTTCATTAGCCACTTACCAAGAACCACCTTCTGCTGGTTGCCGCCGGACAGATTGATGATCGGTGTCTCCATGGACGGAGCCTTAATACGGAGTCTTTCAAAAACTGAGCCTGCTTCTTTTTTTTCCGTTTTATGATTAAGGAAAAGGTGCTTATAAGGTAGTCTTTTCAAAGCAACGAGGCTCAAATTATGAAGAACAGAAAACGTTCCGACAAATCCGGATATTTTTCTCTCCTCAGTAATAAACCCGAAGCCCTTCCTGATAGCATCACGTGGACACGTGATTTGAACAGCCTTGCCCTCTATATAAATCTGCTTCTGAGCATTTTCTGTAATCTGCCCAAATAGTACTCCGAGGATTTCGCTTCTGCCCGCTCCGACAAGACCGCCAATCCCAAGAATCTCCCCCTTTTTCAATTCAAAACTGATTTTTTCAATTAGATTTCTTCTTATATTTGTCGGATTTGGAACAGATAGCTCCTCTACGCGGAGAACCGTCTCTTCCCCGTGCCCTCTTGCTGCCGGATACATATTCTCGATTTTTCTTCCGATCATCTGCTCTACAAGAAGGTCGTTGGTATAATTCTTCACTTCATCGGTTGAGATAACATATCCATCCCTCATAACAGTAATCCTGTCACATATTCGAAATATTTCTTCCAATTTGTGCGTTATAAAAAGACATGAGACACCGTTTGCTCTCAATTTTTCCAAAAATTTAAACAGAATATCAACTTCCTTGTTGGAGAGCGCAGTAGTTGGCTCATCAAGCACTATGATCTTAGGATTTCTGACCAGAGCCCTCATAATAGAGAGCATCTGCATCTGTCCGCTGTTAAGCGTTCTGATACGGCTCTTCGGAGAGAAATCCATTCCGATTTCATCCAAAATTTCCTGCGTGTCAGCATAAAGCTTTTTCCAGTTAATGAAACCGCGACCCGGAAGATTGCCTACAAATACATTTTCCGCGACGCTTGCATCAAGCAACATGTTTAGCTCTTGATACACCATTTCAATTCCGCATTCCTTGGCATCGGCAACAGAAACAAACTCCTGCTTCTTACCGTTCATCCATATCTCGCCCTCGTATTCCTTGTTATTGTAAGTCCCACTGAGAACTTTCATCAATGTGGATTTCCCGGCTCCATTTTCACCGCAGATGGCATGGATTTCGCTTTCATTAACACTAAAAGATACATCTCTTAATGCAACAACGCCTGAAAACCTTTTTGTGACGTGTTTCATCTCAAAAATTGTTTTGCCCATTTGTTATACCTGCCTTCTATTTGCCCAGCAACTTTTTACAGATGAACTTAAAGTCAAACATCTTTTTGCCGGTCGTTCTTCTGAGGCGAACTTGATCTATAAACAGCGCAATTACAAGAATAAGACCAAAGGCCACCCTTTGCCAGCTTGTAGAAACGCCCATAACCGGCAGTGCGTTGGTAATTGTAGCGAACAGAATACAACCGAGGGCTGATCCTACAATGGTACCGGCCCCCCCAAACAGACTGGTGCCTCCGATGATAACAGAAGCCATAATCGTAAGCTCCGTCCCACTTCCCGCATTGATTTGCGCACTGGAAAAGCGTGAAGCATACAGAACTCCCGTCAGGGCTGCAAAGAAACCTGTAGCGATAAAGAGCTGCATATGCTTTTTGCGGTTATTGATGCCTGAGAGAAATGCTGTCTCCTCGTTGCCTCCAATTGCCAAGACTTCTCTGCCGTACTTTGTTTGATTCATCATTAAGTAACCGATTATTCCAATAACCAGAGCGTATATGACTGTAATAGAGAGTCCTCCAAAGATCCTTGTCTGCGCGATGCCTCGAAAAGGCTGTGATAGATCGGTAATGGCATTATTTCCAGTCATAACAGCAACAAGACCGTTCACAAGGTACTGCATGGCCATCGTCATAATGAAAGCAGGCATTTTGCAGTATTCAACAAAGAAACCGTTTATAAAGCCGACAATAATGCCGCTTAAAAGCCCAAAACAAATTGCTAAAGCAAGCGGCACTCCATTGATCTGAGCTATTGCTGCGACTACTCCCCCAAGGGCTGTTGTTGAACCGACAGACAAGTCCATTCTGCCCGATGCCATCAAGAAGGTAATTGGCACTGCCAGAATAAAGTTAAAGCTGGTGCTTCGAAGAATATCGAATATATTTCCGGAAGATAAAAAACCGGAATTAACAAAGTTAGCAACAATTGCCAAAATAATAAGGGGCAGAACCGCACTTGATTCCTTAGCATGAAAAAACGATTTCATTGCCCTTGCCAGCGTATTACTCTTTTTAACCATTTTCTCTAATAACCTCTTTCTTGTGGTTTTGAAAATCAAGACAGATTCTGCCACCTCTTAATCCTATCCTTTAGTTAATTCAGTCGATCAGCCCTTTTTCTTTTATCTCGTTCAATGTGAGATAGCTTGTGGCGCCTTGAGCTTCAAATTCCTGCCCCTCGCGAATCGCTTTTGCTGCCTTAACAACTTCAACGCCGAACTGTTTGACGTCCATATAAGAAGTTCCGACCAGAATACCATTTTCCATCCATTCAATCATGTCATCACCCAGCAGGGCACCCACTGCATAAAACTTACCCTTCAGCCCATTTTCTTCAATAAAGACAGCTGCGCCCACGGACGCATAACTCTCTAGACACCCGCAGACATTCAATTCAGGATGTGCAACGAAAATAGCGTTTAGTTTATCCTGAGTGGTGGCTGCGTTAGAGTCATTTGTTTCCTGTGCCAAATCATTAATCGGACCATTAAAGGCTGCGGCAAGCCCATCCATGAATCCTTGGCGCTGTGCATTTTGATCTGTTGCCATTACCGTCTGCACAGTTACAACATTCAATTCGGTTACTCCGTCATTCTTTGCTAAGCTAGCAATAAATTGACCATGGTTATATCCAAGTTGGTATTGATCAAATCCAACAAATGCATCCAGCAAGCCTTCCGCAGGCGCTGTGGTGCCAATCACGGTAATGCCGGCCTCGCGGGCGCGGGTCAGAACGTCACTAAAAATATTGGCATCGGTCACACAGGTGGAGATTACATCATAGCCCTGTGTAATGGCGGTTTCAATCAGCTCCACCATTTCAGTGCCAGAATTCGTAGTGACCGGTGACCAGTATTCTCCCGTCCAACCGTAACTCTCACATGTCTCTAAAAAGCCCTCTTCAATGGGCCCCCAATAGTCGCCGCCGTTCATTACAGAAACCATAACAGCTTTGATTTGCTCACCGTCTGAGCCGCTCGCGCTGTTTGGACTATCTGTGTTGCTTGAGCTGGTGGTTTGACATCCCGCCATCGCGGCGATTGCCAATGCCATAATCAACAATAGTACTGATGCAAGTTTCCCTGACCGTTTCATTTTTTTGCCTCCCTTATAATTCGAATTTGTTTTACAGATACTTCATCATAGGTCTTAATCTTTGGTTTCTTACCCTTTTGGCTAATTTAAATTAGTCAGGGCACTTTAGGATTCCCCCCCCTTTTTTCAGAACTATGGTTCACATTTAGGAAAATCTTATGTTAACGTACACACATATTTATAATAAAAAAGTAATTCTTTCTATAAGTTTTAAGTAATAATTATCTTTAATAATAAATAATATAAAATAACTTTAAAGATTAGCAGAATTTTTAGGCTAAAGTTATAAAAAATTGTGTGTACGTTAACATAAATATATATTATCAGTTATCACAAAATATGTCAACCCTTTATTAAGTTAACTAACTTTTTTGACAACGCATTTGCTCAGTTAACGTTCAAAAGCGCCTGGCCCCCTCAATTATTATAGATTCTAAAAGGAGAAACCGACCAGAAACAGGGGCTGATACATAGAAAAACAGCCAACCAACGTAACTGCCAGCAAAAGATGACATTAGCAGACAGAAACATCATATTCCCGGAGAATACTGAAAATGTCAACCGTATTTTGTGGTGTTCTGAATAATCTTAGTTCTTTTTATGAATATATCCTGCTTCTTGTATTGAACAGACTCTTATATTATGGTCTAAGCATCAAAGATAGTAAGCCCATCTCTGCTATTTCCGTTTATATCTTATAATCAATCCCCACGAACCGATCTGTTACAGTAACTCTCTCAATCACCTGGTCCACCAGCACCCTTCTCTCCAGTGGCTTCATCTCCGACCAGATATCCGCCAGACTGCTAATTGCCTCCAGCGTTCGTGTTCGTTTCCTGGAAAGCGTTTTC
>Ga0153920_1001181_pt1 | contig 11105 bp, 8 predicted proteins | sample TSNJ004MetaG_FD_104713 | JGI IMG/M metagenome (GOLD analysis project Ga0153920, IMG submission 104713) | Attine ant fungus gardens microbial communities from New Jersey, USA - TSNJ004 MetaG | ecosystem: Host-associated > Fungi > Mycelium > Unclassified | place: USA: New Jersey, Brendon T. Byrne...
ATGCCGCGCTGGCGCGAGGGTGCCGTCGATCTGACGTTGGTCTGCGGGCAGTGGGATGAACGCGAGGTGTCGCGTGCGGAGGGTGAGCGCACGACGTTGTTGCAGCTCGATTGGCGCGACGACGCACTGCGCACGCTGACCATTCCGTGCGATGGCCGCCGTTGGGTGGCGTTGATCTCGCAGGGCGAGGCGGCGCTGGCCGGTCACGCGTTGCGCGCGGAAGGTGGCGGGGCGGAAGCCGTGTTGCTGCCGCCGGGGGCGTGGCAACTGGCAGGGCGCACGGGGGCTCGTCTCATGCTCGCAGGCGGTGAGCCGCTTGCGGAACCCGTGGTCTATCGCGGCAACTTCGCCGCGCGAGACGAGAGCGATCTCGTCGCACTTACGCGTCGCTATCAGCAGGGCTCGATGGGCACACTGACGCCCGTCACGGATCATCCCTGATTTATCACTACGTTGTCACCATCACCGCGTCCGCGAGCGCCTTGTTTCGCGGGTCGTTTAGCGCTGCATGTGAAAGCGGCGACCTAAAGCAAAACGGGGATCCGGCCACGATGGCCGGATCCCCGTTTCGGGCTTACCGAAGGGCGATTACTGATGGAAGTTCAGCGTCAGCATCGCGGTGCGACCCGGTGCCCAAGTGGCGTAAATCGGGTAGGCGCTCGAGTAGTACTTCTTGTCGAAGATGTTCTGCACGTTCAGTTGCAGATCGACGGAGCGCGACACGCGGTACGTTGCCATGGCGTCAAAGCGTGCGTAACCCGGCGTCCACTTGCGGGTGGTGGACGACACCGACGCATAGGTGAGACTCGAGAGCGTCATGCCTGCGCCGACGGTGAGTTTCGGCATCACTTCGTAGTCGGTCCACAGCGTGAGGTTGTGCTTCGGCACCATGACCATCGGCAGACCGTTCGAACCCGGCGCTGCGCCGGGACCGGCATCCGTCGTGACGGCGTTCAGGTACGAATAACCGCCGAACACACGCCAGTGGTTCGTCAGACTGCCGGCCCAGCCGAGTTCGGCGCCGCGCACGCGTTGGCTACCCGCGTTGATCGTGCCGCCGAGGCCGTCCGAGACGCGTGCATTCGTCTTGTCCGTCTGGAACAGCGCGGCGGTAAGCGACAGGCGCTGATCGATCACGTCCCACTTCGCACCGATTTCGATGTTGCGGCTACGTTCCGGCGAGAGGTTCGTGTTGGTCGTCGTGAGCTGGTCGGTACCGCCCCCCAGACCGCTGTTCGCGCCCGGCGGATTGGCCGACGTACCGTACGACGCATACAGGCTCAGCGACGGCAGTACCTTGTAGATCACGCCCAACTGGAAGCTGAACAGATTCGAGGTGTTCTTCAGGTCCGGCGCGCCGGCTTGCACGGCGTTCACGTCGAAACGGTCGAAGCGCGCGCCCGCGTTGATGAGCCAGCGTTCTGACAATTTCACGCTGTCGAACAGGTAGGCCGAGGCCACGTTGGTGCGCGTGTTGGTCGCCGCGCCCGGGAAGCTCTTGTCGCCGTTGAGTGCGATGCTGCCGGTCCAAGGATTGTCCGGATTCCAGTTGCCGATGGTCGTGCAGTTGTACGCCACCGAGCACGGGCCGCCCGAGCGGATGTTGTTGCCGGCGCTGTCGGTAACCAGATAACCCTCGTAGCGGCTTTGCTCGTTGCTGAACTCCACACCGCCAGTAAGCGTGTGCTCGAAGCCGAACAGCGTGGCCTTGCTCGTGAGTTCGGTCTGGTTGGCGATGCTGTTGGTCGCGTACTTCCCGCTCTTGGCTTGCAGCGAAATGATGTTCGAGGTGGCCGACTGGAACTGCGGGTTCGTGGCGATGTAATCAAGCGTGGAGCGGCCGACCATCGTGGTGTTCTTGATCTTCCACGTGTCGTTGATGCGGTGCTCGACCTTGATTTCGCCGGTGTCGGTCTGGCCACGACGGTAGTCGCGGTTGTTCAGACCGTAGAACTGATTGCGCTGGAAGCCACCGTCCGGCGTGCCGCCTGCCGAGCGGAATGGCGCGCTGAAGTCCGGCATGTCATACGAATTCAGGTGGTAGTAGCTGACCGTGACGGTGGTCGGGCTGTTCAGGCCGAACGCCACCGAGGGCGCCACGCCCCAGCGCTTGCTGTAGACGTTGTTGCGACCGGCTTGATCGGCATCATGGCCCATCACATTCAGGCGCACGGCCGTCTGGTCGTTGACCTGACGGTTCACGTCCATCGTCAGACGCTTGTAGCTGTTGGTGCCCAGACCCAGGCTTGCGTTGGTGAAATCTTCCAGACGCGGTGTCTTGGTCGTGATGTCGATGCTGCCACCGACCGCGCCGCGTCCGGCGTACACCGAATCCGGGCCCTTGATGACGCTGATGTTCTCGATGTCGAACGTCTCGCGATTCTGCACGCCCGAGTCACGCATGCCGTCGACGAAGATCGAGTTGCGCGATTCGAAGCCGCGAATCACCGGACGATCCGCCGACGGGTTCGCGGCGGCATCGCCACCGATGAACGTGATGCCGGGCACGGTCTTGAGTGCGTCGGCGAACGTGGTGGCGTTCGTCTGCTTGATCAGTTCTTCCGGAATGACCGTGATCGAGCGCGGCGTGTCACGCAGCGGGGCGACGAACTTGTACGACGGCAGCGTCTTCGTCTGCATGGGCGACGGCACGGCGTTGTCGTTCACCTGCGTGGTCGGCAGGGTGACGGCGGGCGTGGTGGAGGAATCCGACGGATTCGACGGTGCGACCGGTGTCGACTGGGACGTTTGTGCCTGGGCGGTCAGGGAGGTGAAGCTGCCGGCGACGACAAGGGCGCAGGCTGAGGCGAGCAGACGCTGACGCGTCTGGAAAGCGGTGGACATACGTGTGTTCCGGCAGTGGCGTCACCGTCGGACACTTCGCAGGCCGGGCAACGCACGGTTATAGTTTTTGATAATGAGACGGATTCTCATTACGGGCCGGAAGTGTAATATTTCCAAATAAATATGTAAATGCTTAATCTCGTGTACGACTTTGTATATCTCGTATCGTGGAAAGGACAGCGCGACTTGTCCCAATTTCCGCAGTGTTGGACGATCAAAAATCGGGACGAGCGCGGACATGATCGCTAGCGCAATCGGGGCCGTCGGGGCTGTGTCGCGCAGATAAGTGAATGGGGGCGGGGAGGCGCGGGTGAACCGCGCCAGGACTCATTCCGGCAACTGCCAGTCGATGGGCGTCTTGCCGTGTTGCTTGAGGAAGGTGTTGGCGGCGCTGAAGTGTCCGCAGCCGAGGAAGCCGCGATGTGCCGAGAGGGGCGACGGATGCGGGGCTTCGAGCAGCAGATGTCCGTGACCGGCGAGCAGCGGCGCCTTCGCCTGCGCGTGGCTCCCCCACAGCAGGAACACCAGCGGGCCTTGCTGCGCGGCGAGGCCGCAGAGCAGTGTGTCGGTGCACGCCTGCCACCCGCCTGTCTTGAACGGTTTCGCGTGACTCGCCGCGTTGGCGGCTTCCACTGTCAGCGTGGTGTTGAGCAGCAGCACGCCCTGTTTCGCCCAGGCGTCGAGATTGCCGTGCGACGGGGCGGCGATGCCGAGATCACGCTCGATTTCCTTGTAGATGTTGCGTAACGAAGGCGGCACGCGCACGCCCCGTTGCACGGAGAACGCCATGCCGTGCGCCTGAGCGATGCCGTGATCGTCGCCGTGATAGGGATCTTGTCCGAGGATGACGACCTTGACGTCCTTGGGCGACGTCATGCGAAGGGCGTGGAAGATGTCTGCGGGGTAGACGGTCTTGCCTGCGGCGACTTCGGCGTCGACGAAACGGCACAGCGGCGCGTAAGCCTCGCTCTCGACGAACGGCGAAACCAGCGTCTTCCAGTCGCCGGGCAACGCGTCGAACTGATCTTCGACGCGTCCTTTGAGCGGACCTGCCGCGTTCGTGCTGTCCACGACGGGCTTGGGGGCGGTGGTGACTGGCTTCGAAGCTGATGGCGACGACGTGGCCGACTTCGGCGGACGCCCGCGACGGCGCGGAGATGTCTCGGCCGCAGCGGCGGGCGCTTGCGACGGCGTTGCTGTGGCGTGCGCGCTAGCGTGGGGCGCCGGCGCCGGTTCGTCGAACAGCGAGCCTTGCCGTTCATCGTTCTTCTTCGGGGATGCGGCGCGTGATGTCATGCGATGGGTCTGTCGAATAGGGCGAGGGGACAAGGGGACAAGGAGGCGTGCGACGCGAGAGGCCGGCGCTTCAGGAACGTTGGTAACGTCCATCGTGCCAAGCATCCAGGCGAAGCGATCAGTGACCGAGCACCTTCTGCCGCAGACGATAGCCTCGCTGTGCCTTGCTTACGTTGTCACTGTGCAGTTCAGGCAACACTTCGCGCAAGTTCTGCGCGAGGGCGTGGAGAATGCGCTCGCCCTGGCCTTCGCGGTCGTCGTCCGGTGCGTCGAGCAGTTCCAGTTCAACTTCGATGAGCGGCGCCGTGTGACGCTTGCCGTCGGTCTCGACGGCAACGTCCCCCCGATCGAAAGCGATCTCGACTGCCGTGCCGTCACCCGCGACATAGCGCCACAGACGTCGCACGAAATTCGTCTCGAACTGTGCGACGACATTCGCACCTTCCGCACGCAACAAATCGGCGGTGGCGGGCACATCGCAAGCCGCGATCAACTTCGGGAGTTCGAGCGCTTCACCTTGCACGGCTTGCTCCCACTCGTGGCGCACATGTAGCCCGTCACGAGCTTCGCCGACCGACTTGAGCGTTTGCAGCCATTGTCCGGTGTGGCCCTCGCGCGCTACGAAACGCAGTCGCAACGCGGCCTTGGCGCTCGCGAGGGCGAGAGCGGGGGTATCGAAGTAGCGATTGACGAGATGGCGTTCCCCGCGTGCGTCGGCACCGGGCAGACGGTCGAGGTGAGCGATCAGTGCGTCGGCGCGTGCCGTGGGGAGGTCGCCCGGGAGGGCAAGTTTGAGTTCGCGTTCGATGGCCATCGGGCCGCTCCTGTGAGAGGGGACGCCGGGCGTGCCGGGCGCCGCAACACCGTGCAGGAACGACGCATCTCGCCAGACATTGGACGGTGTCTCGCGTGAGACACCGTGCCATCGATCGCTTGCGTAACGCGCCTGGGTGCGTCAGCGGGGCATGTCGAACAGCGTGGCGAGGGCATCGCCCGGCTCGGGCGCGCGCATGAAGGCTTCGCCGACGAGAAAGGCATTGACGTTGGCCGCGCGCATGCGCGTCACGTCGTCACGCGACAGGATACCCGACTCCGTTACGACCAGACGATCGTCCGGAATGTGTTTGAGCAGGCCCAGCGTCGTGTCGAGCGACACTTCGAAGTTATGCAGGTTGCGATTGTTGATGCCCAGTAGCGGCGTGCGCAATTCGAGACCGGCATCCAGCTCGCGGCCATTGTGCACTTCGACGAGCACGGCCATGCCCAGTTCGTGAGCTTGCGCTTCGAGTTCGCGCATATGGGCCAGTTCCAGCGCGGCCGCGATGAGCAGAATGCAGTCGGCCCCCATGTCACGCGCTTCATAGACCTGATAGGCGTCGATCATGAAGTCTTTGCGCAGCACGGGCAGATCGCAGGCGGCGCGCGCGGCCTTCAGATACTCGGGCGAGCCCTGGAAAAACTGCACGTCGGTCAGTACCGACAGACAGGCGGCGCCGCCTTGCTGATACGACTCGGCGATTTGCGGCGGAACGAAGTTCTCGCGAATCACGCCCTTCGACGGGCTGGCCTTCTTGATCTCGGCGATCACGCCGGACAAGCCGTTGTCGATCTTCGTGCGCATCGCGCCCACGAAATCGCGCGTGCGCAATGCGCTGTCGCCGACGGTGGCTTCGGCATCGCGGCGCAGGCTCGCGAGGTCACGGACGCGCTTCGCAGCGGCGACTTCTTCGGCCTTCACGGCCAGGATCTTGTCGAGAACGGTAGACATATCGATGAATGACTCGGGGGCTGCTGAAAGTGGCGGGCGCTCGAAAAGCAGGCCCGCCGTGGTCGTGTCTGAGGTTAGGCCTTGAATCGCTGCGTGAAGGTCACGAATTCATGGAGCTTCGCGCGTGCCGCGCCGCTGGCGATCGACTCGCGGGCCATGTCGATGCCGTCGCCGATCGATGCCGCGCGGTTGGCCGCATACAGCGCGGTACCGGCGTTGAGCGTGACGATTTCGCGGGCGGTGCCGGCCTTGTTGTCGAGCGCTTCGATGAGCATCGTCTTCGATTCCTCGGCGCTGCCGACTTTCAGGCTGCGATTACTCACCATCTGCAGGCCGAAGTCTTCCGGATGAATTTCGTATTCGGTGACCTTGCCGTCCTTCAGCTCGCCGACCAGCGTGGCGGCGCCGAGCGACACTTCGTCCATGCCGTCCTTGCCGTAGACCACGAGTACGTGTTCGGCGCCCAGACGTTGCATCACACGCACCTGAATGCCGACCAGATCAGGGTGGAACACGCCCATCAATTGGTTCGGCGCACCGGCCGGATTCGTGAGCGGCCCGAGAATGTTGAAGATCGTGCGCACGCCCATTTCCTTGCGGATGGCGGCGACGTTTTTCATTGCCGGATGATGATTCGGCGCGAACATGAAGCCGATGCCGACCTCGCGCAGGCACTCGGCCACTTGTTCGGGCGAGAGCATGATGTTCACACCGAGGGCTTCGAGTACGTCGGCGCTGCCCGACTTCGAACTGACGCCGCGATTGCCGTGCTTGGCGACCTTCGCCCCCGCGCCGGCCGCGACGAACATCGAGGCGGTGGAAATATTGAACGTATGCGACACGTCGCCGCCGGTGCCCACGATATCGACGAAGTGCTGGTCGGCAGGGGCATCGACGTGATTCGCAAATTCGCGCATCACTTGTGCGGCGGCGGCGATTTCACCGATGGTTTCCTTCTTCACGCGCAGGCCGGTGATGATGGCGGCGGACATGACCGGGGAAATCTCGCCCTTCATGATGAGACGCATCAGATGCAGCATCTCGTCGTGGAAGATTTCACGGTGTTCGATGGTGCGCTGCAGGGCTTCTTGCGGGGTAATCATTGCGTGTTCTCTCTTCTGTCGGATCGGCTCAGGCGGCTTGTGCTACGCGCGGGGCGGCTTGCAGGAAGTTGCGCAGCACGGCGTGGCCGTGCTCTGACAGAATCGACTCGGGGTGGAATTGCACACCTTCGACGTCGAGGGTCTTGTGACGCACGCCCATGATTTCGCCGTCGTCCGTCCATGCGGTGATTTCGAGGCAGTCGGGCAGCGATGCGCGCTCGATAGCCAGCGAGTGGTAGCGCGTGACGGTGAAGCGTTTGGGCAGATTCGCGAACACGCCTTGTTGCGTCGTTTCGATCTCGCTCACCTTGCCGTGCATGATTTGCTGGGCGCGGATGACCTTGCCGCCGAAGGCTTCGCCGATGGCCTGATGGCCGAGGCAGACGCCGAGAATCGGAATTTCGCCGGAGAAGCGCTTGAGCACGTCGAGCGTGATACCGGCGTTGGCCGGACAACTCGGACCCGGCGAGAGGCAGATGCGCTCGGGGGCGAGTTCGGCGATCGTGTCGAGGGTGATTTCGTCGTTGCGAAAGACTCGCACGTCTTCGCCCAATTCACCGAAGTACTGGACGATGTTGTACGTAAACGAGTCGTAGTTGTCGATCATCAGCAGCATGATGGTCCCTGTTCGTCTGGTGACAAATGATTGTCGAACGCATGGAATTTGCGAATGTCCCCTGAGCGTGCCCCCACATTGATTTCGCGATCCGCGGGGGAGGGCGCTATGGGGATGAAATAGACGTGGCGGGTTACCGCCACCAGCGCAGGGCGGCGGTCAGGGGCGACCAGAGGAGGGAGGAAGACTGATGCGACTTCATAGTGACGCCGATTGTAGCAGCATCTGCCGGGTGTCGTGGGCGGGGCGGCGCGAAAAGCGGTCAATCGGCGAATTTCACGCGTGAACGAGGCGTTTCTCGCAAGAATGTGCGCGCCGTGGTGGTCGTCGTTAGACGATTCTGCAACGGCGAACGCGAACGGCCTCGCCCCTGATGGCCGTTCGCCAAAGACGTCAGAGAGGACCCATGACCGTCGCCAACGCCTCGGCGCGCGGCATGCCGTTGACGCGTTGAAGGCTGCCGTCTGCGTCGCGATAAACAATGCCTGGTGTGCCGCGGAAGCCCAGTTCCGCCATTAGTTGCTGATGCGTGTCGAGCGTCCGGGCAATGTCGGGTGACACATGCGGCGCGGGCGCGATGCCGCCGTTGTCGAACTGTCGCTCATTGTGCAGCAGCGCTGCGGTGCGGTCGTCCGCGCCCAGGATTGCCGCTGCCTTGGTGCTGCTATTGGCCTTGATGACACCGACCATGATGTGTCGTAACTGCACTTTGCCCGAATCGACCCACGGGCGCGCCGAAGTCCAGAATCGATGGCAGTAGGTGCAATTCGGGTCGCTGAACGTATAAACCACGCGCGGTGCGTCTGTGTTGCCATCCTGTACCCAGGTGGAGGCGGCGAGTTTCGACCATATGGCTTCGCCCATCGGCTGGGCGACGAGGCGGCCGACGCGCTCGTCGTCCAGCGGTTTGCCGTCGGCGCTCAGGCGCGCGCCGACGATGGCGCTGCCATCGCGTAGCACGTAGACGGCGATCGGCTGCTGCCCGGCGACACCGGCAAAACCACGCAGCTCCGTGCCGGTGTCGAACGGCTGCAGATCCTGCAAACCTTCGCGCGCCAGCGCCCGGATGACGGCAGGCGTGTCACTGCCGAGGGTTGAGGTGCCCGAGGCGCCTGAGGTGCCGAATGTGCCGGGTGCGAGTGCATAGACGAGCACCGCCAGCACGGGCACGGCGATCAGTATGGGAACGAGAAACTTGCGAGCGGACATAGATAGCTCCTATGGCTTACGAGGTGCCGGGGGTTGATGGAGATGGCCTTGCAGCGTGTCGCGCAGACGCGCCGCCGTCAGTTCGCCCAGATGGGCGTCGACCAGACGGCCATTTGTATCGAAGAACAAGGTAGTGGGCAGCCCGCGAGCGCCAGCGGCCTGCATGGCCTGAGAGGTGGGGTCCAGCAGCAAATCGTCGAACTGTAAGCCCTGCGATTGCACGAACGCTTCCAGCGTAGCCGCGCTTTCGCCCTGATTGATCATCAGAAATCGCACATCGGGATAGTCGGCTTGCGCCTTGGCGAGCACCGGCATTTCACGGCGACACGGCGGGCACCAACTCGCCCACAGATTCATCACGACCGGACTGCCGCGATAGGTGTCGAGTGAGACGGGCTGCCCATCCGGTCTGGAGAGCGTTAGCGACGGTAACGGCGGTGCGGTGCGTTGCATCAGAGCCAAGCCCGCCTGTGCGACAGCCCAGATTGCCACGCCTGCGACGAAGCCGGAAAGCATGGGTCGCCGTTGCGACGGCTGACGTCTTACACGCCATAGCGCCCAGCCGAGGGCGGCAGGCAGGCCGGCCCAGACGTTGAAGCCACCATCGCCAATCGCGACGATGGACAGCGGTGAGGCGACGTAATCCGGCCACCAGCGCAACACGTAAGCGAGGCGTGCGGCCAGCAGGCCGACGAACAGCGCGTCGAGGAGCGTGCTCGCGCCTGCGCGGCGCGATGCGGCGTCCGAGCTACGCAGCAGGTAGCGCGCCACGAGCCATGCCGCCAGCATCGCGAGTGCAACGGCGACGGTTTGTATCGAGAACGGACCGAGGCCGGTCATACGGCCCCCGCAGCGTCGAGACGGCGCAGGAAGCTACGCGCATCCAGTTCCCCGACCATGCGTTGTGCGCGCACTTCCTTGCCGTTCGCATCGATGAGAATGAGTGTGGGCGGGCCGAGTACGCCCCAGCGTTTCATCAGGGCCTGATCGATCTTGTCGTTCTTCGTCACGTCGGGGCGCAGCACTTGCATGCGAGCAAGGCGCGCCGCGACCGCCGGATCACCGAACACATTGCGTTCGATGACATGACAGCTCACGCACCAGTCCGCATAGAAGTCGATCAGCGTCCATTGGCCTTTCGCGGCCGCCTGAGCGATGCGAGCGTCCACATCCTCTGCCGACTTGACGCTCACATAGTCGACCCCATTGCCGCTTCGTTCGGTTGTGCCACTCACGACGGAAGCGTTCGCCGGTGCCAGTGGCTGCAACACCGAATCGCTGCCGGACGCCGCTCCCACGAGCATCAACACCGACCAGACACTGGCCAGTGCCGATATGAACGTGAGCATCCAGCTTGCCGAGGTTCCACGCATCGTCCATGCCCAGGCGCCGAGTCCGACGGCGAGTCCGAGGCCTAGGGCACCCCAGAGCAGAAGACTGACACTACCGGGCAGGAAACGGCTCAGCATCAGAATGGCCATGCCCGTCATTACGTAGGCGAATGCAATTCGCACACGCACCATCCACGGGCCGGGACGCGGCAGAACTCGTGAGCCGAACAGAGCAATGGCGAGCAAGGGCAGTCCCATGCCGAGCCCCAGCGCGAACAGGGCGATGCCGCCCATCCAGGCGTTGCCGGTCTGGCCGATGTAGAGCAGTGCACCGGCCAACGGGGCGGTCATGCAGGGGCCGACGAGCAGCGCCGAGAGAAAGCCCAGCGCGGCCGCGCCGGCGAGGCTGCCGCCGGTGCGTTGGTGTCCGGCGGCGTCGAGTCGATTCGTCACGAAGGCGGGCAGACGCAGCTCGAACAGGCCGAACAGCGAGGCGGCCAGCACGAGGAAGAGTCCTGCGAAGGCACCGAGGAGCCAGGGGGATTGCAACGTCGCCTGCAAATTGGCACCGGCCAAGCCTGCCGCGACGCCCACCGCCGCATATGTGAGCGCCATCGCCAGCACGTACGACAGCGAGAGTGCCAGCGCGCGTAGCGGTGCCGGACGATTGCCTACGATCATCGTCGAGACGATGGGGATCATTGGCAGCGTGCACGGCGTGAAAGCCAGCAACAGGCCCAGGCCGAAGAACAGCAGCGTGGCCGTCACGGGGCCGAGTGTGGCGAGCCGATGTGCCGTAGCTTGATCTTCCGCGAGCGGAACCGCACCGGCGGCGTCGGTATCGGCAGGGGTAGACGTTGCCGAGATCGCGGCGCCAACCGCATTCGATGCCACGCCAGTGGGCAAAGCGATTGCCATCGCCTGCGGCGGATAACAGA
>Ga0153920_1001185_pt1 | contig 11093 bp, 9 predicted proteins | sample TSNJ004MetaG_FD_104713 | JGI IMG/M metagenome (GOLD analysis project Ga0153920, IMG submission 104713) | Attine ant fungus gardens microbial communities from New Jersey, USA - TSNJ004 MetaG | ecosystem: Host-associated > Fungi > Mycelium > Unclassified | place: USA: New Jersey, Brendon T. Byrne...
GCGCATACAAGAAATGGTTTTTGCCGATAAGCGTGAAACGCTTATAAAAGAACTCAACGAATTTTTAGAGGAAAACAGGGAAATGAACTGGGAAGGCTATTTACATTTTCGCCTTAATGAATTTACGGAAAAAATAAACCTTATATTGTACTCAATTATAAAAAAGTCGCTGCTGCGCTTGCTGGCGATGTAATTTTGACCGTCACCAATATTATAAGTTGTACATATGATAAGGATAGGAGAGGTAAAGTCCATGCGCTATACGCGCATTAAATCAAAAATATTTTTAAGGAGGATATGTATAGAATGGCAGCTTTTGAATTAGGCAACAATGAATTGCAAGACAGCGGCGGCTGCGGAGAGTCCGGAAAACGCAAAAATGACAGTATCATTGCACTAAAGATATACGATTCCTGTAGGCAGCAGGATTGTCTTACCGCTGATATACTAGGCCCCCCCAGGGCTGCGGAGGATGTTGAAATAGGCGGCGTTGAATTTTTGGAAGGGGATGTGCTGATCCCGCCGGAAAGAGCGGCTACGGTGAGCATAGAGGATCTAAAAGTAAAAACTGTAACAATCGTTAATAAAAAGCCCTGTGCTTTCAGAAAAGGCTACTGGGATATTAACCTGAAATACGTATTTGAATACTACCTTACCTTCTATGAAAGTGACGGAACGCCTATAAGCCCGAGCCGTATCAAGACAAATTCCTTCTTCAACAGGAAAAGCACTCTTTTCGGCTCCGATAGCTCCGATATTACTATTTCTACCGATCTGTTCAACAATGAATCAATCCAATCAGGACCTTATGTTGAGGTAGAAGCCAAAGCGGTTGCGCTATCGGCGGAAATAAATTTCTGCGGCTGCAACCGTAATGATGACGACGCAAGCAGGATAGATGTTACTATCGGGTTGTTCTCAATAATCAAGCTCTTCCGCATAGTTGACCTCTCCATAGAATCCAGCGGATTCTATATACCGGAAGAATGCGAATACAGCCCCATAAATCCATGCGACTATTTTGACTCGCTGGATTTCCCCACGGATATCTTCGCGCCTCCACTAAGGCCCAATCCTCGGAGCGGCATACGCTCGGAGATTGACAAGGGCGAAGAGAACAGCTGCTAACGATAAGCCGAAAATTGAAATTTCCAAAAAGATTAGACTGTGGTGATTTGCTACAGTCTTCTTTTTTTGATATTATCTTAAAAAGCAACTAATGATTAAGGAGGATACAAATAATGATACGTCTTTATGACGCAGGAGTATATCTCTTAAACGGAAGCGATATAATACCCGACGATAATGATGCTAAGGCAATGTTAAGGCAAAAAACCGGCAGTGAAGCAGACAGGGATACGGCTCGCAAGGGTACAATGACCTATGGGATACTACAATCTCACAACAGCGGAACCGATAAAGAATTACGAATCACATTTGATTCATTGACCTCCCACGATATTACTTATGTAAGCATCATCCAAACCGCCAGAGCCAGCGGAATGGAAAAATTCCCCATGCCTTATGTTTTGACCAACTGCCATAACAGCTTATGCGCTGTTGGCGGCACTATTAATGAGGACGACCACATGTTCGCCCTTTCCGCAGCCAAGAAGTACGGCGGTGTTTATGTGCCTCCCCATATGGCGGTGATCCATTCCTATAACCGGGAGATGATGTCGGGCGTCGGAAGAATGATATTAGGCTCCGACAGCCACACCCGTTACGGCGCCTTGGGCACTATGGCCGTAGGAGAAGGCGGCGGCGAGCTGGCCAAGCAGCTGGTAGGAAGAACTTATGACCTTCAGTATCCCGGCGTAATAGCGGTATATCTGACCGGAAAGCCCCAAAACGGCGTCGGGCCCATGGATATTGCCTTATCAATTATCGGTGCCATTTATGAAAATGGCTATGTCAAAAACAAGGTTATGGAGTTTGTAGGAGACGGAATAGACTGCCTCCCGGCGGAATACCGCAATGGCATCGACGTTATGACTACGGAAACAGCTTGCTTGAGCTCCATTTGGAAAACCGACAGTACGATTAAGGATTATTACCGTATACACGGCAGGGAAAATGCCTATAAGGATTTGGAACCGGCCGGGTTAGCCTACTATGACGGCATGATATATGTAGACTTGTCAAAGGTAGAGCCTACGATAGCTCTGCCCTTCCATCCCAGCAATACATATACCATACGTGAGCTGAAGGAAAACGGCGCGGATATTTTAGCCAAGGTGGAAAAGGAATGCCTTAACGCGTTAGGAATGCCAGGGCTTTCTATGAAGCTGGCGTCTAAATACCATAAGGGTGAAATATATGTAGATCAGGGAATAGTGGCTGGCTGCGCCGGCGGCACATTTGATAGTATTGCCGCCGTCGCGGACATGCTTGACGGACATTCCGCGGGCAACGGAACCTTCAGGATGAGCGTATATCCCGGCAGTCAGCCCGCTTACCTTGAGCTTGTTAAAAACGGTTCGGTGGCGAAGCTGATGAGCGCGGGTGTCATAGTGCGCTCCGCCTTCTGCGGACCATGCTTTGGCGCGGGGGATACTCCCGCCAACGGAGAGCTTTCCATACGTCACGCTACCAGAAACTTCCCAAACCGGGAAGGCTCCAAGCCCGGTGAAGGTCAGATTTCTTCCGTGGCGCTCATGGACGCCCGCTCAATTGCCGCCACGGCCATAAACGGCGGCAGGCTTACCGCCGCCACAGATTTGGATATGGAATGCTCAACGCCAAAATATTATTTTGACAAGAGCATTTATGAGAACCGTGTATATGACGGAACCGGCAGACCTAATGCCGAAGAGCCTCTTTTATTCGGCCCCAATATAAAGGATTGGCCGGAGATTCCCGCCTTGCCTGAAAATATTCTGCTAAAGGTGGTAAGCTATATCACTGACCCGGTAACTACTACCGATGAGCTTATACCCTCCGGCGAAACCTCTTCCTACCGCTCCAACCCGCTGCGTCTGGCGGAGTTCACCTTAAGCCGCAAGGATCCGGCTTATGTTGGTAAAGCCAAGGAGGTGCAAGCCTTGGAGGAAGGGCGAAGAAACGGCATGCCGGCAGATTTGGATAGAATACTTGAAAGCATCAACAATATAGAAGGCTGCAAAGGAATAACCCTTAACAATATAGGCATTGGCAGCGCTATCTATGCTCATAAGCCCGGAGACGGCTCCGCCCGTGAACAGGCAGCCTCCTGTCAAAGAGTTCTGGGAGCCTCCGCCAATCTCGCAAGGGAATACGCCACTAAGCGCTACCGCTCCAACCTGATAAATTGGGGTATGCTTCCATTTGTTACGGAGGATTCAGACAAATTCGGGCTTGATGATTATATTTTTATACCGAATATAAAGACCCATGTCATAGAAAAAGCTGAAAAAATAACGGGATACGTTATAGGCGGCGAAGCCAAGCCTATAAGCATATCCCTTGGCAGTCTTACAGACAGCGAGCGGCGTATACTTGTGGAGGGCTGCCTGATAAATTATTATAAAGCCGATATGGCATAAGCACCGTCATTGCGGGCTTTGAGCCCGCAATCCCTCCAATTCTGTCATTGTAGGCTTGACCCGCAATCACCCCAATTCTGTCATTGCGGGCTCGACCCGCAATCCCCTCTCTACAGATAAAAGGTTTTTGCCAGACGGAATAACCAATTTGTAGGGGCGGCATTCTGCCGCCCGTTGTCTGTGGGCGGGCGGCAAGGATGCCGCCCCTACACCGGTTTATCCAGGTTAGGGATTGCGTGTACGTCGACAATGGCGGATTAAGGAGGAGGATTGCGGGTCAAGCCCGCAATGACGGCCAAGGGGCGAGAGGATTGCGGGTCAGGCCCGCAATGACGTCGAAGGGCGCGGGGATCACAGATGCGTCCGCAATTACAGAATTTAATCTGTGTCGATCGCGTCCACCGGACAGCTTTCCGCCGCCTCCTGGGCCTTATCCTCATTGCTTTCGGGCACTTCCTCCCGGATAGCGGCGGCAAGACCGTCGTCATCCATTTGGTATACCTCCGGGGCTATGCTTGGACATAGGCCGCAGCCGATACATAAATCCTTTGAAACACTTGTGGTCATAAGATTCACTCCTGTTTTGTATGTTATTTTTATAATGATAGACCGGTTTTCTAAGTTTTATACAGCTGCGCCACAAAGGAGCGAAGAACATAATGAAGCTATATACAAAGGCCGGAGACGAAGGAATGACTTCTCTATTAAGCGGCGAAAGAGTTTCAAAGAACGATAAGCGTATCTGTCTGACAGGGACCTTGGACGAACTGTCCTCCTACCTGGGTCTCGTAAAAACAAAGCTGCCTGAGGGAGACGGCAAACAGTTCGACAAACAATTCATTGAAGAAATACAAAAAAGCCTGATGACGGTAATGGCGCATTGCGAGGACAGCGGAAATGAAAAATATCTGCTTAATGAAGCTGAAGTCCTCAAGCTCGAAAAGGAAACAGACAGGCTTTCTCAATTCCTGCCAAAGGAATTTTCCTTTGTGCTGCCAGGAGAAAACGAATTATCCGCTCATATCCACATCGCGAGAACCATTGCCCGAAGGGCTGAGCGTGTCATGACGGGGCTTAATGAGGAGCGGAAAATATGCCGCGCCGTCCGGCAATATATTAACCGGATGTCGGACTATCTTTATGCCCTCAGCCGTTATTATGGGGATAAGTAATAGTTTGGGTGCATCGGAGGTGGCGCGTTGGATTTAATGGATTATCAAAGACAAGAAATATTAAAAAAGGAAGCTCCCCTGGCGGCCAGGCTCCGGCCTCGGAGCCTGGAAGAATTTATTGGCCAGGAGCATATCGTTGGTAAAAACACCTTGCTTTACCGCGCTATAAAGGCGGACAAGCTGACCAGCATCATATTGTACGGGCCGCCGGGAACCGGTAAAACTACCCTGGCAAAAATAATTGCCAGCACAACAAAGAGCAACTTTATTCAGCTTAACGCCACTACCTCCGGGATCAAGGATATAAAGGAAACGGTAGAAGAAGCGCGGCGTATGCTTGGCATGTATGGAAAAAGAACAATTCTTTTTATAGATGAGATTCACCGGTTTAACAAGACACAGCAGGATGCTCTTCTGCCTCATGTGGAGGAAGGAACCATAATATTGGTGGGAGCAACCACAGAAAATCCTTATTTTGAAGTAAATAAGGCGTTGATCTCCCGGTCGATAGTTTTTCAATTTAAGCACTTGAGCAAGGATGATATAAAAAATCTTCTTAAAACAGCTATTCAAGATGAAGAAAGAGGCCTTAAGCATTATAATCCGGAGGTAACTGAGGATGCTCTTGATTTTTTGGCGGATCAAGCTAACGGCGATGCCCGCGCGGCGCTTAACGCCTTAGAACTGGCCGCGCTTACAACAGAGCCGGAGGATGGAATAATAAGGATAGATTTACAGGTGGCTCAAGAATGTATACAAAAGCGCGCCCTAAACTATGATAAAACCGGAGACAACCATTATGATACTATTTCAGCCTTTATAAAAAGCATGAGAGGTTCAGACCCGGACGCCGCTCTGTACTATTTGGGCAGGATGATCTATGCCGGCGAGGACCCCAAGTTTATAGCCAGAAGAATAGTTATCTGCGCCTCGGAGGACGTGGGGAACGCTGACCCTCACGCCCTCCAGGTGGCCGTTGCCGCTTCCCAGGCCACACAATTTATCGGCCTTCCTGAATGCCAGATAATTTTGGCTCAGGCCGTAACCTACATTGCCTGCGCGCCTAAAAGCAATTCGGCCGTCATAGGCATTACGGCCGCTATGAAGGACGTTGCTGAAGTGCAGATAAGCGGAATTCCGAGACATTTGAAGGATTCTCATTATCCGGGCGCAAAGAAATTGAAATCCGGCGAGGGTTACAAATATGCCCATGATTATCCCGGCCACTATATACCTCAGCAATACCTGCCGGACGAGCTTAAGGATAAAGTATATTACCAGCCCAGCGATAACGGCGTTGAGAAAAAAATTAAAGAATCATTAGCACGGCTGCGCCGGAGATAATGAAGAAGGAAGAGGTGAGATTTTGACTAGTATTCCATGTTGTACGGCGATAATAGTTGCCGGCGGAAAAGGACTTAGATTGAACAGTCAAACACCTAAGCAGTATTTACCGCTGGAAGGAAAGCCGATACTTGCGAGAACACTGGATATTTTTGAGACAAGTCCGCTGATAAGCCGGATAATCCTCGTAATAGGAGAAGGCCAGCAGGCGCTTTGCGCCAGTGAAATATTATCATTAGGTTATAAAAAGATAAGCGGCCTGGTCATAGGGGGGCCGGAAAGACAGGATTCAGTTTATAAGGGGCTTAAAGCCGCGGAGGGAGATGAGCCTGTTGTACTTGTACATGATGGGGCCAGACCCTTTGTAACACAAAAGGAGCTGGAAAAGGTAATCACTGAGGCTGTCTCAACAGGGGCGGCCATATTGGCGCGCCCATTGAGCGAGACAATAAAAAGCTCCGACGCAGAAGGCCGTATAGCCGCTACCTTGGATCGAAACACGCTTTGGGCGGCCCAAACACCTCAGGCTTTTTCTTATTCCATTTTACTTGAGGCATATGAAAAAGCAAGGAGTGACAACCTTGCCGCTACGGACGACGCGGCTGTTGTCGAATATTTAGGACATCCCGTGAGCCTTATTAAGGGAAGCTCTATGAATATAAAAATAACCGGGCCGGAGGATCTGGCTTTAGGGTCAGCGATCATCAGATCCGGCTGGCAGAGCGGATTGCAATTAAGAGAAGAAGATAAGGAACCCGCCTGTGTAGAAATCTATACCGACGGAGCCTGTTCAGGCAACCCCGGACCAGGGGGCTATGGAGTGGTTCTTTTGTATAAAGGAAACAGAAAGGAATTGTCAGGGGGCTTTCGCCTTACCACCAATAACCGAATGGAGATATTAAGCGTTATAAAAGGGCTGGAAGCATTAAAGGAGCCATGTAACGTATGCCTTTATTCGGATTCCCGGTATGTGGTAGACGCCGTTGAAAAAGGCTGGGCCAAAAGGTGGAAAAAAAACAACTGGATGAAGAACAAGAATGAGCCGGCCCTAAACCCTGACCTGTGGCAAAGGCTGCTGGAGCTTCTGGAAGTTAATCAGGTTTCTTTCCAATGGGTCAAGGGCCACGCAAACAATCCGGAAAACGAGCGCTGCGACCAATTGGCCCGGGCTGCCGTACAAGGCGAATTAGAATCGGATGAATTTTATGAGTCCATATAGCGGAAAAGGTCTTGTTAACTTCATCGGCTTGCGTTATGATACATAATATTTGAGAGTGTGAGCCTGATTGAAAAGATTTGCCGTTGATCGACTGCGATTACAGTGATTTAATGCAGTTCATGCCGGACAAGCCGAAGGAGTGAAAAATAGTGCCTATAAACAAATTACAAAATATCCTCTCCGTCGGTGAAACCGTTGCGGTGGAGTTCAAGCGTTGCGGCGGAGGTATCAGCGCGGATACCTATGAAACCGTATGCTCGTTTCTGAACCGCTACGGCGGCGACATATATCTCGGCGTTGAGGACGACAGCTCCATTGTAGGCATACCACAAAACGCCGCACCGGATGTCGTCAAAAATTTTATCAAAATGGTTGGCAACCCGGAAGTCATCTCACCGACGGTGTACCTTTCGCCAGAGATTTTGGAGTACGAGGGTAAGCTGATTGTACACATCCATGTCCCACCGTCCTCTGAGGTTCACAGTTGCAAAAAAGTTATTTACGACCGTGTTGACGATGCTGATGTTAAAGTCACGGCAACAGGGCAGATTGCGGCGATGTATATTCGCAAGCAGAACGTGTTCACAGAAAAGAAAATATATCCATACGTTCAGGAAGAACATCTGCGGTTCGGCCTTTTGCCTCGTGTTCGCCAAATGGCTGTAAACCGCTACTTAGGTCACCCTTGGAAGAATATGAGCGATACGGAACTCTTGAAAAGTGCAGGACTGTTCGGAGAGGATATGGCGACAGGCGACAGGGGCTATAATCTTGCGGCGGTTATGCTGCTTGGTCAAGACGATGTTATCCGCTCTGTGGTTCCGGCGTACCGCACTGATGCTATTCTCCGTAAGGTGAATCTCGACCGTTACGACGACCGCCTAATTGTTGAAACAAACTTGATTGAAAGTTACGAATTGCTAATGGGCTTTGCCGAAAAGCATTTGTGGGACAAGTTCTATCTTGAAAATGACGCGCGAATCAGCCTGCGCGGCGCGATTGCCCGCGAAATGCTTGTGAATACACTGATTCATCGTGAATTTACAAGTTCGCAGATTGCGCGGTTTGTCATAGAAAAAGACAAAATGTATACTGAAAATGCAAACCGCGCTGTGACAGGCGGCGTAATAACGCCGGAAAACTTCGAGCCGAACCCAAAGAACCCGATTATCGCGTCTTTCTTCCGCAACATCGGCTTGGCGGACGAACTCGGCTCCGGCGTGAGAAATTTGTATAAATATAGTCAGCGTTATTCCGGCAAAGCCCCGGAATTAATTGACGGCGATGTGTTTCGCATTATCGTGCCGCTTGATGATAACTATTCGTTTGATGTGGAGACAGATAAAGGGCAATTAAAGGGCAAATCTTGCACTTTGAATTGCACTTTATCAGAAAATGCTATTATAGACTTTCTCAGAGATAATCCGAACGCGACACAAAACGCAATCGCAACCGCAATCGGCAGGTCGCTCCGAAGTGTCAAGTCGGACATTGCCGCGCTGAAAAACAAGGGATTGCTGGAACGCGAAGGCGCAAAACGAAATGGGCGTTGGGTTGTGAAGCAGCCGGATTAACTGATTAACCTACGCAACTCCTGATAATTGTTTCCTTCATCTTTTCAGTTTTGTTCGTTAAATATCTCGCCTCCCTATTATTTCCAGATAAGGGGTGGCATTTTCATCTGTTAATCACACGTTAACTTATTAACTATTGATTTTTTATTGGAACCGGTGCATTATATAGTATGTAAAGAACAAGTGGTACCGAACGAGGAAAACATTAACCTCCTCTGTCGCCGATTAGTCGTTGAAGCGTTCGCCGAATCGGCTCGTCGTTGGTAAATGTTTTCACCGTTCGGTATAAGTGAAGGAGGAATATCGTGACAAGTAAAGAGGTTATTGAGGCAAAAAAGTATGCGGCGCGGATACGGCTGGAAACTGTCAAGCAAATAGGCACCAGGGGTTTTGGACACATTGGCGGAGCCTTATCCGTAGTGGAGGCTTTGGCGGTATTGTATGGCGGAGTAATGAAAATTGACCCTAAAAATCCGACCTGGCCGGAAAGGGACAAGATTGTAATGTCAAAGGGTCACGCAGGCCCTGCTGTTTATTCGGCGTTGGCCTTAAAAGGATATTTCCCTATAGATTGGCTTAAGACCCTTAACCAGCCTGGAACAAGGCTTCCAAGCCATTGCGACAGAAAGCTGACGCCTGGCATAGATGTGACCACCGGCTCGTTAGGACAAGGCGTATCATTGGCGATTGGGCTGGCTCTGGCTCAGAAAATGGATAAAAACGACGCCCGTACTTATCTTTTCACCGGTGATGGTGAGATGAACGAAGGCCAGACTTGGGAAGGGGCATTATTCGCGCCAAACCACGGACTGGATAATCTGACATGGTTTGTTGACTACAACCGTAAGCAGCTGGACGGCACCACCGAGGAAGTTATGGATTTGGGAGATGTAGCCGCTAAGTTTGCGGCCTTTGGCTGGCATGCTCAAAGCATCCGGGGAGATGACGTAGAGGCTATTTCAAACGCTATAGAAGCAGCGAAAGCTGAAAAGGAAAAGCCCTCCTGTATTGTATTGAATACAATAAAGGGAGCGGGAGTACCACTGGTTGAAAGCGTAGAATTAAACCACCATATAGTAGTTGAAGGAGAGATACTGGAAAAATCCATTGCTTACTTAGAGAATGTGTTGGCCGAGCTTGAAGAAAGGAGTGATGGATAATGATCATATATGATGGCACCATGGATAAGGAAGTTTATAAAACCATATTCGGCAGGGTGATAGAGCAGCTTTGTAATGAGGACAAGGATGTTGTCTATCTGGACAGCGATTTGATGAATTCCATCGGCACCCGAGGGTTTTGGCAAAGGAATAAGGCTCAGGCCATAAACTGCGGCGTGGCGGAAGCAAATATGATCGGCATAGCGGCTGGTCTTTCCGCCGGCGGTAAAAAGCCTTATGCCCATACCTTTGGACCCTTCGCGTCAAGACGTTGCTTTGATCAGGTGTTCCTTTCCGTAGCCTACGGAGGCAACAGCGTCAGAATATTTGGTTCAGACCCGGGAGTTACGGCTGCTTTTAACGGAGGCACTCACATGCCCTTTGAGGATATGGCTCTGATGCGTGCCGTTCCGGAAAGCACGGTGATCGAAATTTCCGACGGTGCCATGCTGGAAGCCGTAATGCGGCTTATAAAGGACAGAAAAGGTCTCACATACGTCCGCATGAGCAGGAAGAACTACCCTGCTGTATACAGTGGAGATCATAATTTTCAAATCGGCAAGGGCGAGATTTTGCGGGATGGAAAAGACGTGACTATCATTGCCTGTGGCCTGATGGTGGGAGAATCCATGAAAGCCGCGGCCGCGCTAAAAGAAAAAGGCATCGACGCCAGAGTGGTTGACATGTTTACTGTTAAGCCTCTGGATGTGGATATGGTGATTCGTTGCGCAAAAGAAACAGGCGCTATAATAACGGCTGAAAACCATAATATAATCGGTGGCTTAGGAGACGCCGTAGGCGCGGCTCTCCTGGAAAACGGCGTTATGGTTCCCATGAAAAAAATTGGGGTTAACGATACTTTTGGTTCCGTAGGCCCGCAAGACTATTTGCAGAAATTTTATGAGTTGACAGCGGAAAGAGTAGCAGACGCGGCACAGAATATACTTAAATAATATACTTAAATAAAACGCGAGGCTGCCCGTAAAGGGCAGCCTATGCTCTATCAAAGAGGTGGCGAAATGGAAACGATTCATAAGCTTAAAATCCTGACGGATTCCGCCAAATACGACGTGGCCTGTACCTCCAGCGGAGTTAGCCGC
>Ga0153920_1001189_pt1 | contig 11080 bp, 8 predicted proteins | sample TSNJ004MetaG_FD_104713 | JGI IMG/M metagenome (GOLD analysis project Ga0153920, IMG submission 104713) | Attine ant fungus gardens microbial communities from New Jersey, USA - TSNJ004 MetaG | ecosystem: Host-associated > Fungi > Mycelium > Unclassified | place: USA: New Jersey, Brendon T. Byrne...
AATACGCTCTCCTCTTTCATAACATTGATAATAATACAAATCATTTTCCGAATATATGACTGGTATGCACTCAGGTTTTCCATTTCCAAAGCATACACATAACTTTAATTCATCAAAATCTTCTGTTTTTGACAACAAACCAATAGCGCTATCCCTCAGTTGTTTTGTATCCACATTTCACCTCCGCTGTTAAAAACATAATATCAAATTATTTAAGTAAATACAACAATATCCATGCAAATATGAAGATAGATTCCTGTAATCCATCCCCTTTTCATGTGCCATATATGCAGGACTATCGTTCCATGAACCCATTACACCAAGAACATCGGCGGTACTGGCATCCTCAGAAAGATGCAGATTTTCTTCAGAAATTTCCGGAAGAGGTTTATTTTTCACGTTTCATAATAAACAGCTTCATTACCGGATAAATAATAATTACCTGAATCAAAATATTTACCATATTTGCAATATAAATCGCAAACCCACCAAAAACAACAGCCAGAGGCTCCAGAAGCAATGTGGGGATATACAGGCATATTGCATAAACAACAAGAACCGTAAGAATATAGATCACAACTGGTAAACCAAGTCTGTTATCAGCATGAAAAACCACTTTGCGCTGTACTATAAAGTTTACAGTCTGCGCACAGGCATAGCTAAAAAGAAAAGAAAGGAAACCGCATAAACCACCATTCTCAACTGAATAGTTAAAAGGACCCACGGAGAAAGGAATATCGGCCAGCTTGTAAAACAGCAGGTTATTGCCAATCACCAAAATCAGGAAATTAGTGATGGTCGCGATATTGGCCATAATGTTAAACATAATAAACTCGTATATATCAGGATGATCGGCACGCCATTTCCTTATTGCAGATATCATAAAATCTCTCCTTGCCTTTATATTGTACTACATGTTACTGCTCACAATCGCCATTATTGAACACTTTGCAGGCCGGAGATCCTTCCTGCGCGGAAGCTCCGGCCATTAAAGTACTACGCAGTGCATTAATTCGGCAAATCCTTAGTCTGTTGTTCCGGTTACTTTCCAGGTCCGCGAGACGACATAGAGAATATTTTTACAGGACTGGTGCAGATTTATCGCCATACCAATCTCTGTATCAGAATTCTGGGCAGCTTTTAAAAGAAGTCCTGCATGTCCTTCAAAAGGAGTCATTGCTCCCATGGCATCCAGCGACAGGTTTCCGCCTGCATAGCTTGCCAATACAGGATCCATAAAACTATATACTCCGGCATCCGATACCACAGCCCCACGAAAACCCCATTCGTTACGCAGAACTTCAGTAAGCAGGTTGTAGTTTGCTCCGGACCATGTAGTTCCTATGTAATTAAAGGAAGACATTGCTCCCATGGCCCCTCCGTTCTTAACCGCCATCTCAAAAGGCTTGAGATAAATCTCACGGATTGCCTGCTCATTAGACCATGTAAAGAGCTGGGAGCGGCAATTGGATTCCCGATCATTCATGGCAAAATGTTTTATGAAGCAGATGACCCCTTTCTCCGTAACACCGCGGACTACATTTCCGGCGGTTATACCGGCCAATACACTGTCTTCACTGTAATACTCGAAGTTACGGCCATCAAACGGCAGACGGTGGGTATTCATTGCCGGTGCATACCAGCCTGTAAACCCCATTGCCTGTGCCTCGTTGCCCACGCTGGTTCCCATCATATAGGAAACCTCTTCATTCCAGGTTGAAGCAATGACTACGGGACAGGGGTAAGTGACGCCATTGGCTTCATAACCCATCATGGCTCCTGAGTAAACAGAAGTACCCATACTGGTGGGGCCATCCGGCGCATAGGTACGGGGGACACCTAAACGATTGATTTCCTCAATGTGATACCCGCCATTACCATTGAGCAGGGACATTTCGTTCAAGGTCAGCTGAGAGACAAACTCATCCCATTTCGGATCGTCATATTCCACACCAACCATGTCACTCAGCATGATGGGTACATCAAAAGTAACTCCTACCGCGGGCATGTCCTCTTTCACCAAACCCAGTTCGGCATCAGTAGGAGGATTCTTGCCAGCAATGGCATCCAGAACCTCTTGAGATGCGGTATAATCCTCAGCAAGGGGACCAGTAAATGCACGACTGCTCAAATCCCAATCCCGGGTCAAATAATCGTCTGCACCAAGGGCATCATCGAACCGGTTGACGGCTGCCTGCATGTCACTGGATCGTTTTCCGTCATTCCCGTCATTATAGATTATATCACGGCTGAGTATGAATTTTTCGGAATCAAGCAAGGTGTGGGAATCCTCCCGAAGCATAATTTCGTACTCGCCTTTCTCCAGAACATAGGCATTATTTACTTTATAATCAAAAGAAGCCATGTCTTCCACATTAAATTCAATTGAATAATACTCGGTTTCACCCGGCTGTATGATGTTGGTTTTCCTGAAGGCTGCCAGATTGACAGTTGACTTCTCTATCGCACCTGTGTAAGGCGGATTATAATAAATCTGAATAACGTCCTTGCCGGAAACAGCGCCGGTGTTGGTCACCTCCACACGGACCGTTATTACTCCATCCTCTTCATTCATGGCCATGATTTTCTTGTTAAAAGCAGTGTAGCTTAAGCCATGTCCAAAAGGGAACATCACATCGTTTTCATAAATATAGCCGGGATCAGTGTCATGGCGGGTCTCGAAATACTTATAACCCACATATATACCTTCGCTGTACTTTACAAAGTATCCTTCAGCCTCCGGGGCATTGGTATAATGGTAATTATCCGTGCCGAAGGGATTGGCGGATGGCGTACCCCAAGTTCCGTCAGCCTGAAGTTCCAGATAGTTATTTGCAGCGGGAGATGCCATATTATCCTTCAGCCAAGTATCTGCCAAATGCCCGGAAGGGTTTACCGTACCATTGAGAATCCGTGCCAGGGCATTAATTCCCGACTCTCCGGGATACCCAATCCAGATAACGCTCTTAATGGAAGGGTAGTCTTCCAGAAATCCCAGTTCCATTGCGTTGGCACAGTTGAGAACCAGAATAACCTTATCGAATTTACCACATACCGCATCTACCATGGCAGCCTCTTCATCTGTCAGTTGAAGCTCGCCTGGCGTAAAATCCATCATCTCTCCGCCGCCGCGTCCCAACACAATCATGGCAACATCTGAGAAGTCATAGGCATGATCCAAAATAGTACGTCCGTCATCATAGATACCGGTATCGGTAAATGTCTCTGCGGGAAACTCCGGCAGGAATATATACCGGTAAGCCTGTTCAATAAATTCAGAATCTGTGACATTGGTAGGTGCAGCAGTTTTATCAATAGATAGTCTGCCTTTTTGGAAATAATTATAATATAAGTGGAGCAGGTCTTCGTTTAGTGCGAAGTTACCCTGATCCCCGGTCAATGCATCCTCCAGCCGGACACATCCGCTGACATCGGAAGATGCGGATCCTCCCGCATTGTACACAAGCTGAACACCGCGCATACCAAAGATATTGATGCCCTGCCGGTTATCAGCAGAAGTGGTCAGCGGCAGGAGATTCTCATTATTCTGCATGAGGACAAAACCTTCGTCTGCAATTACCTGCGTGGTATCACTGGCTGAAGTATATGCCATTTTTTGCTCCTGGGTATCGGGTGTCAGCTTGGAAAGAAGCCAATAACCGGATTTCGTGATGACGAAACCGTAGATCAGTGCGATCACTACAATCACTGCAAGGACAGCACCAATGATAATGCCTGCCTTTTTCCCTTTATTCATTTTCTTTTTACCAGTAACATCTACAACTTTTTTCATATCTTTTCCTCCAATAAATTAGAATTTCCAGAAAAATTTTTATGTAACTAACTCAAAAGCATAAAAATCTATATTTCCATTCATGCAGCGAAAATATAACGGGTAAATCCCATCCACTAATGAACAGGAGCACTGAAACCGCGAAATTTTCCCACATCGGGTAATATGTATTTTAGCAAAAGATGTCTTAAACTCATAGTCTGTGGAGATTTCCATCATACCGGCCCGCCTGACCCGGACATCTATGGCAATCCCCTTCAAACTGTTTAATTCAAAATACTTAAACCCAGCCACAGCGCCGTCCCTCATATTGGCAATGTACTGATCCGGTTCATCTTCCCTGTCTTTGCCGCTTTGTGTGAAATATGGGTGCTCCATATAACGCAATCGCGGTAATAAGACATCATATCGTCCTGCACCGCTTTGAGACCATAGGTTACATGCAATACGCGCTTCATATTTTCCTTTTCCTTTTAAGGGTCCCTTGTTAAGTCCGCAGCTTGTGATTTCTGCCTGCTTGAATCTGCCATCCGGCAGCAGTTCAATTGGTTCGGCACAAGCCTGACGCGAATAAGAATGGCGGTTTGTGTGCCGGTGATAGAACACATACCATTCCTCCTCAATTTTAACAATGCTGCCATGTGTATTACCCAAATAATTTTTACCACGGCATTCATCAGTATTGCCATTTAAAAAGAGATCCCCAATACTGATTAAAGTACCGCCATAAGCAAAAGGCCCGCTGGGGCTCTGTGCGGCAGCATAACAGAGTTCATGGTTATGCTCGGATGAATAAATAAAATAATAGACCCCGTTATGCTTCCGAATAGAGCTTGCTTCAAAAAAGGCGTGTCCATCATAGGCACCTTGCATTTTTTTCCTGGGAAAGAGCAGGGTTGGTTCTGACTTGATCGTCAACATATCCTGTTCCAGTTCCACCATCACACCGCCGGAATTTTCCAGATTATGAAAGCCGGATAATACGGACGGCACTTTTGTGGCAAAGCCGGCGTAGAGATATACGCTGCCGTCATCGTCAACCAGAACACCGGGATCAAAAGGGAATTGGTCACCTTTTTTCCTTCCCCAGATTTTTCCGTCCGGATAATGTATATGCCCGATAAATTCATACATCCCTCCAGGTGTTTCACTCACTGCCACTCCCATGATTCCCATAAAGTCCATGGCATAATACAAATAAAACCTTTCATCCGGCCCTTGTATCACGTCCGGTGCAAACAACAGACGAAGACCGGACTTGTTTTTAGGATCTTGTTTTTTTCTGTAAATCACCCCCTCCATTTTCCAATCCGAAAGGTCATTTACCGGCGCAGACCAACAGACATAATCATTCGTACAGAAAATGAGAGCATTAAATCTGTCGTGAGAACCAAATAGATAGACCCTGTCCCCAAATACACGCGGTTCACCGTCCGGTATGTATTCATTACTTGGCAAAAATGGATTAAATGCCTGTTTTTTCATTGACCCCTCCTTGTTCCTGATTTATTTATTAAGTATAATACTTTCATTTTCATCCGTTATATTTCTTACATAACCTGTATTCACAGAGTCATAATTTGCAATTTTAACCACTACAATCCATTTTAAAAATCAAAAAGCAGGATATCACGGAAATCCTGCTTTGGCAAACATCCTATTACTTTTTCCCATCAATCCCTGTTTTGTCCGGAATTGGAATTAACACGTTTATTTGAAACCATTGTCCATTCGTATTGATTGCTGCTGTTCCTCCATATTTTTCAGCCGTATAGCAAATGCTTTTTATTCCATAACCATGGTACTTTTTGTTCTTCTTTGTCGTTACATATACACCGCCATCAACCTTCAGCTGCGTTTCAAAATAGTTTTCAATACGTATCATAAGCAAATCATTTTGGGAAAAAACTGCCACACGGATAATCCGTTTATCAGCATCTTCCATCTTTTCCACACTTTCAATGGCATTATCCAGTGCATTCCCAAAAATGCTGCATATATCCATGACCTCCATAAAATGAAGCTTTGTTCCATCCACAACACTTTTCATTGTAATATCATGCTGCAGGCAATAGATATTCTTCCCTGTCAATATAGTGTCCAGAACACTGTTTCCTGTCTTATTTTGTGCTTCATATGCTTTGATACCTTCTTCAATCTCATTCAGGTATTTATCCCGCATTTCCTGGTGCGGCTCCTGCCGGATAATCTCAATCTGATACTTCAGATCGTGATATTTCTGATTAATCAGTTCAATACTTGCCTTAGACTGAAGATAGTATTCATGCTGTCTTTGTAAAATCCCCTGAATGGAATTCAGTGTCTGCCTGACCTGCAAATCCTGGACACGGTCTTGAAAGGCAAGCAATATCACAACACCTGCAAAATCCACCAATGTTCGTATATAAAATATCTCGGTACTCATGCGGCCGCTGAAAGGTGTATGCGTATAAACATAACTGATGTTGCTGATTAAAAAAACACCAACCCCAATAACCACTGCACTGCAGGCCTCTTTTACGGTAACCTGTAGTTTTTCCTGTTCTTGAAACCGTTTTGACTCCAGGTGAAAGAACAGTATAAAAGTGGTCAGATAAAAAACAACCAGAAATCCGTATTTCACCCAACCTGCTCTGAATCCCATACCATAAAAAAAGGAATATACCTGCCATTCCAGAGCCGCTGCAAACTCCCCTGCCAAAAATGCTATTGCCCATATAAAGCCTGTATCCGGCAATGACAGCTCACAGCAAATCAACAGGCTTAAGAACATCAGACCCAGGGCAATTAACATCCCCGGTATCCAGAGGCTTACCGGCAATACCCCGATTGCATATTGCACCGCATAAAGCAATACCAGCAGGACTCCCATACAGCCTGTCGTCACCCATTTGGAAAATCTGGGCTTCAGTATCAATACAAAGGTCAGGCAGCCTGCCCATTCCGCAAGAGCAGTATAAACTTTGGGGATATCCATTATTTCATTCATCCCTTTTCACCCCCAACATAGATTGCCAGTTCATTTATAAAGTTTTTCCGCTTTGGCCTGCTTGTCTGAAGCATTACCCCTGCAACCGTGACCGTGTTTCTATCTACCTTCTCCACATGCCGCAGATTAACAAGATAGCAATTGTTACATCGGCTGAAATATTTCCCGGTTAATTTCTGCTCCAGATTCTTTAATGTGTCCCTGTTGGAAAAAGTTCCGTCTTCCGTATGATATAGTATGGTATGTCCCTGACTCTCTATATAAAAAATTCTGGAAACATCCAGCCTGATCATTTTGCTTTCCTGCATAATGTTCAGGTAAAACGTAGTTTTTGACTTTAATTTCTTTATCGCATGTAACAGCTCTTGGGAAAAGGCAAAAAAATTAACAGGCTTTAACACATAATTCATTGCCTCCACTTCATACCCCTGAATGGCAAATTGCGGCAAATTGGTAACAAAAATAATAATTACATCCTTATCCATTTTTCTTATACTTTTCGCCGTACTCATTCCATCCAGCAGCTTCATCTGGATATCCATGAATAGAATGTCATAGGAAGCATTATAATCCGAAACCAGGTCTATCCCATCACTAAATATTTTAATATCAAATTTTTCTCCGCTTTCTTCTGCGTACTTTTTAATATAACCGGTAAACTGCTCCACATATTGAGGATCATCTTCTATAATACCTATCCGTATCACTTTATCATCTCCAATGCATACGTAAAATCTCGTTTCTCTTAATGTACCAGATAACCCGAATTATTTCAACTAAACGAACAAAGCTCTGCACCCGTACCCTTAACCTCAAACCGTAATAATATGCTCCTTTCATGTGCCATATATGCAGGACTATCGTTATATGAATCCATTGCGCCAAAAAACATCGGTGATACTGGCAGCTTCAAAAAGAGGCAGGTTTTCTTCAGGAATTTTCGGAAGAAGTAACTTATATTCTGTATCGGTATAATTCTCTTGTATATTTTTTGAACTTCACCGGATAAACACTTCACCCTGTAAATAAAGTGCCGCTTTACCTGCTATTTTTACTCTATCTCCGCAATTCTCGCAATAAAGAGTCCCCCCGCGTTTTGAAAGCTGCATGGCGGTCATTTCGTTCTTATTCAGCCTTTCTGCCCAAAATGGAATCAATCCAGTATGTGCCGAGCCTGTTACGGGGTCTTCTGAAACTCCCATATTAGGAGCGAAAAACCTTGACACAAAGTCAACGGTATCTCCTTGCGCTGTTATCGTTACTGCGTGGCTTGCTAATGCTTTTAATATATCAAAATCAGGATTTACACTTTTAATCTGTCGTTCATTCTCCAACAATAATAATAAATCCCTTGCATTATTTAAAATCCATGCTTCAAGAATGGTCACGCTGATTGCCTGTTCCATTTCTGTTGTAATTGCTATTTGCCGGGCTTTTCTTGCAGGAAAATCCAACTCGTATAAATCTTCCTTCCTTTTGACAGTTAATACTCCACTTTTTGTTTCAAAGCGCACTTCATTTGTGATATCATCAATATAATTCATAATTACATAAGCGCTTCCCAACGTGGCGTGCCCGCATAAGTCAATTTCCACTTTAGGAGTGAACCAACGCAAATCGTAATATCCCTCACGTTTTATTACAAACGCTGTTTCCGAGAGATTGTTTTCAGCAGCAATGCTTTGCATTACAGTATCGTCAAGCTCACCTTCCAACAGGCATACTCCCGCCGGATTTCCCTTAAATATGGTATCAGCAAAGGTATCAACGACATAATATTTCATTTTAAACGCTCCTGTTTTGTATAAATTTTCTGAGTTTTCTGAAGGGATGAAGGGATCTTCTTTTATCTGTGAATAAATAAATTCGGGGCTTTTTTTAAGAAAGACTTACTTTTATTGACCACACAACTTGAATATAACTTCGGTGGAAATTTTTTCAAGCTGATTATAATAAGCATTGTCTTTTTTGATTTGATTGCACAAGCAATTTCCAAAATCCTCATGATACATCAGCGTGAAGACAAACTCCTCCTTTTGTAAGATGCAATGCCTGGAGTAAATGCCCTCAAGCTTTTCCAAAACCTGGCATCTCATTTGGTTGGTTAGTATTGATAGAAGATTATCAAATTCATCCCATCCATCATAGCCATCAAATTCAAAATATGTGTATATGTTTTCAATATCTGTTTCATTTTTTATTACCTTCATTATATCGCCCTCTCTTGACTTTTTCTATACCCAGATCTTGGCTTGTACTTTTTCCGTCCCATTCTTCATCATTCTATAAATGATATTCTTTTAGAATTAAATTAATTTTATGGAGGTGAAAACCAATCCTCTATCAAGTTTGTGTACGCATAGTATAGCACAGATACAGTATAAAGATAATAAAATCTAATCATCATATTTACTTTGACAGTGGAACGATACAGTCATCCAGACAAAATAATATAACAATTAACCTACAGATGCAAAGCCACCACCAGTACACTATATTGGTGTCTGTAAATTATTTATTTGCTTTTAGAAAGAAAACCTTGTATGCTCTTATAGAAGGAACGTGATTAATGCTGCTTTTGAGGGAATATTCACCCTCAACGATACAGGCAAAGAAATATAATCAGGTGGTTATCTGATAAGTTCGAGAACACAAGAAATTTATATAATGTTCATCAAAAACACTGGAGGAGATAAATCCATGGAAAATGAAGCGTTTAATGACTTTCCGCAAATTATTACAGAAAGGTTGAAGCTTAGAGAAATACAAACAGATGATGCAGCGTCCATTTATAAGATTTTAAGCAATCCCGATGTAATAAAGTATGATACATTTGATTTATTCACCGATATAAAGCAAGCATATGATTTGATTGATTGGTTCAAAAAACAATATAAGGATAAAAGGTCTATCTTTTGGGGGATTTCACTCATAGGTCAATCTGATATTATTGGATGGTGTAAATGTGAAATCGAAGTTCCGAAAGTGAGGGCAGATTTAGGGTATGACTTGAATCCTGATTATGGGAATAGGGGCATCATGACTGAATCATTGAAGGCGATAATTGAATATGTGTTTCGCAATCTTGAAATAAATAGAATTGAAGCAACAGTTTCTACTATGAATATGGCATCCATCAAAGTTCTTGAGAAGTTAAGTTTTGTTAACGAGGGTATACTAAGAGAGAGAAGCCTTTTTAACGGTACAATTCATGATACGGTGATGTTTTCAATGTTGAAGCGCGAGTATCATACAGTATAAGCATTCGCCCGTGTTATGGACTTTTCTGCCATAAATATATACAGATGTTATACCTCGCGGGAGAATGATGTGGAAACATGGCGGCTTTTGTTTACCTATCAGGCTGGACGGTATCTGCATGTGGAAGGTACAGCAGAGAAGGAAGGCGTTCACAGACTGCTCGTCCTTTTGAATACCCGGGGACCGGGTGGGTAAAATACCTCTGTCATGGTCTTGGTGACTGGAGATTTCCTGTCACGAGGGAAGACACCCGGAAAAACCAGTTCAAACTGATGGGAACAATGCTGATAAAACCCGTATATTCAAATTATCTCATGATTTCGAAATCCCTGAATAGTAAAAGGTATCAATAAACATATAATCAACAAATAAATTATTGGCACTAATTGTATTGGTGTAACAATATATTCACCAATTGAGAAAACATTATAATAACCTAATAGTATTAACCCTATTGTTGTTTGATGAGGCAGCAAAGTAAAAATTTTTTGGATGTAAACAGGAAAGTTGGATATATTAATCATTTGTGGCAGTATAATAATTAAAAATGGTACAATAATAGCAGAAAAAGATGTTTTAACTACAGATGAAATTAATATTGTTACAGATGACATAAGTATACAACCCATATAACCTATAAATACTACAACAGCCATTGCTTCTATATTGGTGAGATGATAAAAACTCTTCCAACAGTAATCGTTAGCTTGTATCGGACAATTATACCCATCAAAACCATATAATATAAAAATCGAACTGCAAAATAATATAATTGAGGTAAAATATATAACGGTTGCTATAGTATAAGCACTCAAAAATTTAGCATAAATTACTTTACTTCTCCCATATTTTGATGATAAAACGATATAGTCCGATCCACTTTGGTATTCTCCGCTAAAAGTAGGCGCAATTAATATACAAATAACTAATACATTCAAGATTATGATCATTGAACAATAATTTAATGCATTATTCCATCCATCCATATATGAGTATATAAATGGCGTTTCTAATTTTTCTGCTGATTCAACAAAATA
>Ga0153920_1001192_pt1 | contig 11072 bp, 10 predicted proteins | sample TSNJ004MetaG_FD_104713 | JGI IMG/M metagenome (GOLD analysis project Ga0153920, IMG submission 104713) | Attine ant fungus gardens microbial communities from New Jersey, USA - TSNJ004 MetaG | ecosystem: Host-associated > Fungi > Mycelium > Unclassified | place: USA: New Jersey, Brendon T. Byrne...
CTAAGAATACCAAATGACAAAGATCTCTTTAAGTTATCCACCAATGCCAGTAACTTTGTAACAGGAGCTGTCTTATTACAAAAGGACATGTAAACTAACCTGTGGCATCCAGTAGCTTTCTTTTCCAAGTTATTAGATGTCCATAAAAGGAACTACAAAATCTATAACAAGAAACTACTTGCAGTAATTTGGGGACTAGAGGAATATAGACACTATTTGGAGGAACATCTATATAAAGTTGATATCTGATCAGATCATCAGAATCTTACATTTTTTAGAACAGCTCAAAAGCTGACCAGGAGGCAAGCAAGATGGGTACTTTTTATAACTTGTTTTGACTTTGTACTCTATTATAAACTAGGAAAGATGATGCAGGCAGAAGACCCCTTGTCCAGACAAGCAGACTATGAGATGGGGATAGACCTTGACAATATAAACCAGGTATTGCTAAAACCTGAGTTCTTTGCTACCAATGCACTAGAGGCTACTCATGAGATGCCAATAAATGATGAGATAATCCTAAAGAAGGTCAAAGCAGCACTCTTATCAGACAAAGTCACCAAAGACTATAAAACGTTACTTAAGTCTAGTCCAAGAGAATTTGGAAAATTTTTGCAAGACTGGAACTATGAGAATGGACTACTCCTGTACAGAGAAAAGGTTTATATTCCCTATAGTGTGGAAGATACCTTGCGACAACAGATCATTAAGATGCACCATGATTTGCCATCTGCTAGACACCCAGGTCAGTAGAAGACCTATGAGTTGGTCTCCAGAAATTACTGGTAGCCTGGGATGACAACATTTGTTAAGAAATATGTTATAGGTTGTGATATGTGTTAGCAGATGAAAAATTGCCCACAGCAACCTTTTGGACCACTTGTGCCTAACGGACCTTGGGAAATAATCTCAATGGACTTAATCATGCAATTGCCAGAGTCAAATAGTTACAATGCTATCTGTGTTATTGTTGACAGGCTTACCAAAAGGGCCCATTTCATTCCTATCAATAATCAGTTCTTATCCAAAGATATAGTGCAGTTACTATATGATAAGGTCTATCTATTGCATAGACTGCCCCTATAAATCATTTCAGATAGAGGAGTACAATACTCAGCCAAGCTATTCCAAGAATGGTGCAAGATTTTAGGAATAGAATCTACAATGTTAACAGCATATCATCCACAAGCAGATGGACAAACAGAATGAGTAAACCAGGTGTTAGAGCAATATCTTCAGTGCTATGTGAATTATAATCTCAGTAATTGGTTGGATCTACTCCCCAGTGCAGAGTTTGCATATAACAATCAAGCATATGAAGGCATCAAAGAAAGTTCATTCTTTCTTGAATATGGCAGACACCCAAGAGCAGGCCCAATTTTAGTCAAAAAGTCACTGCAAAGGGACTTGAATGATCTAATGTATAAATGACAAGAAGCCTTGGAGCAGGCAAAAGCAGCTCTTACTCTTGCAGTAGAAAGAATAAAGTAGTACTATGACCAAAAAGTCCAAAGTGTCCCATTCAAAGTTGGTGACAAGATGCTACTCAATCTGAAGGATTACCAGACTACAGAGCAAGCATTACAACCCCGGTACAAAGGACCATTTGAAATAATAGAAAAGTTGTCCTTGGTTACGTTCTGGCTTAGAATGCTATCTCACTATCAAGTGCTGCATCCAGTCTTTCATGCTAGCAAGTTAGCACAGTACTCTGAATCCACCATCCATGGACAGAAATCCACACCTCCACCACCAACCTTAATACAGTGCCAGGAAGAATGGGAGATAGAGAAGATCCTAGATTCATGACAAAGACATAGAAAAAATGAATTCCTTGTTAAATGGAAAGGATATAGTTAAGGAGATGACACATGGGAACCTGAGGAAAATCTATATAATGTAGGTGAAAAGCTGCAGGAATATCTTCAGAGTTTACCAAAAATGAGATAACTTCTCAATAGAGCTCAAACCAAGAAGGAGAGTAATATCACAAACTTCATTCAGACCATAACTCCAGGAATACTTGACTGATTTCAACGATCTAAATGACCACCAAAAGCCCTTAAGAAGACCTTTTAAATGGTACTAAAAACATCTCAAAGCGATCAGAATTCACCAAGTTATTAGCAGATCAGTTAGTGATCACCAAGTTACTAGACACTAAATTGCCGACATCTCAGGAACTGCTTAACATAATTGTTTGCTTCAATGACCATTGTGAAGCTCTCTTCAATGCTCTTCTTTTGGCTATAAATAGAACCCAAGGCAATAAAATCCCATGGAGATACAAGGCCCTCAATGTTTGCACATAATACTGATCTTTACCCATAGATTATCATCTGTCCTAGAATAGAACAAAGGACTGCCCTAAAACAGTTAGGTTATCTCTATTTCAAGAACAATAGCACTCCTATATGTAGAACAATAGGTAGTGATCATGTTGTAGGCTGTTCTAGGTGCATAGACCACCACAATCATATATTTAAGGACTGTATGTCTGAGAATGAACCTCAGACTTAACAATATCTTTTGCTACTATCTAAACTTCACTTTTTTGAGCCTTTGATTATCAAATCATCAACTTATAAATCAGTAAGTGGCCATTTGTGATATAAGTGCTGAACACATACCCTGGGATGAGACTGAGATATAGGTGCTATGAAATATGTATCAAGGAACTTCTCTCCTTCTCAAGAACTACATTGACTAGGTGCTCAATGGAGCAATTAACCATTATAATGGTGCCTTGACTACTGCATACAACAGAATTGCAACTTTGAAGACAAAAGTCACCTGTCACTGACTGATCTGCTGATAACTCGGTGAATACTGATTGTCTTGAGATGTTTTTGGTACCATTTGAAAGGTCTTCTTAAGGGCTTTTGGTAGCCATTTAGATCTTTGAAATCGGTCAAGTATTCCCAGAGTTATGGTCCAAATAAAGTTTGTGACAGCATATATAAATGATAATACATCTCCAGTACAAGGTTTCTACTGATTAAAAAGGTACAGGTACTCTACTAAGCAACACCACCCAATTGCTAGGTCAGGTCTTGAATACAATACCTGGGTTTGGTACTAAGTCTCTACCAGCAGTCCCTAACTGACTACTAAGTCCCCTTTACAGCTAGGGCCCGCTATCCAAAAAGACCAGTGATTGAGCTGATCACCAATCAAGAATGATAAAAGAGTAAAGTTTAGACAGGGTTCGAAGCAAACAGTGCCTGGAGTATGGTATTAAGTTCTTCTATTAGTAACTGACTCAGAAACCTTAAGCTAGGGTTTACTCAAGGTGGTTCTTCAGGGTTAGAAGAGAACTTGATGGGGTTCTCACTTAATTGCAGTCTACTATATATACAGGTACACTATTTGTCCTTGTTTATACTACAAGTTGTCCATCAGCTACTGGTTCATCCAGTTCATGTCCAATCTATTTATAGTACTTTGTCATAGTCAGGGCAACTCATGACAGGTAAATTATCTTTTACTGTGATGGTTGCCATTGGTGTCTCAGTTAATACTGTTGATAGAACGTTTCCTGGGTTAAGGGAACTGTTTTACAGTAGATTAGTGATCAAATAGAAGGACATTTGATTAAACCCAATATTATAAGGAAGGATTCCTCTCTTTATTAGGTTACTATCAAGGGCTCTCGAGGCAACCCGGGGCCCATAACCTGTTGAAAATAATATATAGAGGTGTGGCTGCCATAGCAGCCACACCTCTATATATTATTTTCAACAAAACTTTTTGCCTACATATGGACCACCTTTTATCACATCGAAAGAGGGAAGATGGCACCAGGTCAACGAGATCAGCAATTGTTCTTATCAAGAGCCGTCCTTCTCGGCAGTTCTGTTCAGAAATATCCATAGAGAGTGGTTGCTATAAGTTGTTGAAGGTTCAACATCAAAATGTGCGCTACAAAGAACATTCACTCTAAGCTCATTGTCGTTTCAAAGTTTGATTTATGAAGTACCTCGACGAGCCCAGGAACAAAGTGTGATGTATTTATTTTCATTAGATTTTTCAATAGCAAAACAAAAGAGTACCATTGGTAGCATTTCGGCTCGCCTTTGGTTCAAATAGCTCAAAAGTCTCGTGAATACGTTAGAAGGAACGGAAGCACGACACCTCCCGCGAGACAACCGGATATGAAGAATCACATCATCAAAAGCAGGTCTTCGCAAGAGTTCAGAATCTTCACATTCTGATCCAGAAGTCTGAAAGCTTGAAACCATACTCTAGTATGGGTTGTTCGAACCATGGAAAAATTCCACGTGTTTGGGTTACTAAGGTGATATCCCAATCTGCATAAGTGAAATTCAAAGTCTTGGTGATTCATCAGTTCCACATTGGCAAGACCATAGCTTGCGTTAACAGTTGGATATCATTAAATTGTAGCAAGATACAGTTTCTTTTGATCGAGTTCAACCTAAGAGTCGTTTTTCGGGTCTACTGTCACTTTTGGAGGATTTTAGGGAGGTTTGGTCCAGCGGACAATCCCTTATCACCAGCATAGGTAGCACCAGAGGCGACGACCTCCTCTCTTAAACGGAAATCAGCATACAGAAGGCCCTCTAAGAGAGAATGACGGACTCAATACGGAGGAGGGCATTATACTTGGCAACACGCTCGCTGCGGGCAGGAGCACCAGTCTTGATCTGACCAACACCAAGAGCGACAGCAAGATCGGCGATGATGGTATTCTCCGTTTCGCCACTACGATGTGAGATCATAACACCCCAGCCGTCGGACTGAGCGAGCTGAGCGCTATCGGAGACATCAAAATCTAAAAAATGTCACAAGAACTTGAACCTCACTCACGCCTGAATGGATTCTGATATGGTACCAATTTGGTTAACTTTCAAGAGGAGGCCATTACAGGCCTTCTTCTCGATAGCAGTCTTGATACGACGCGGATTAGTCACTGTCAAATCATCACCAACAATTTGAATGCCGCTCTTGCTGGTGAAGTGAGTCCAGGCCTCCCAGTCATCCTGATCAAAGGGGTCCTCAATGGAAACAATGGGATATTTCTCGATATAACTCAGATAAAGGTCAGCGAGTTCAACACCCGAGATCCACTTGGAAGGGTCGGAGTTAGGGTTCTTGAAGTCCAAATCGTACTTGCCGTCCTTATAAAATTCGGAGGAAGCGACGTCAAGGGCAATTTTAATTTTCCCTTCATAGCCGGCTTTTTTGATGGCTTCCGACAAGAGTTCAAGAGACTCATCGGCACCAGAAACATTGGGAGCAAAACCACCCTCATCACCAACATTTACAGCTATTTTGAGTTAACACTCAGTTTTCTCGACATAAGATATCTGCCTACCGTCAATGCCATACTTGGCACTAATGACCTTCTTGAGAGTGTGATAAGTCTCTGTTCCGATCTTAAGGGCTTCCGTGAAGGTGGTTGCACCGGTAGGAAGAAGCATAAATTCCTGGAAGGCAAGCTTGTTACCGGCATGAGAGCCACCATTGATAACGTTGAAGGCAGGAGTAGGAAGAACGTAGGGAGGCTTGACTCCAGAAAGCTCGGCAAGGTGCTGGTAGAGGGGAACACCCTTCTCACCAGCACCAGCCTCGGCTACAGCAATAGATACGCCAAGGATAGCGTTGGCACCAAGCTTGCCCTTGTTAGGAGTACCATCAAGCTTGATGAGGAAATCATCAATGTCCTTTTGTTGGGTCACGGTGAATTCGCTCTTGATTAGTTCAGGAGCGATGATCTCGTTGACGTTATTAACAGCCTTTGAAACACCTTAGACCCTGTCACAATTTGCATGGCTGATAAGCTCTACTTGAAACGCGTACCCTTGCCGACATATGCGTTCTTGTCTCCATCACGGAGTTCGACAGCCTCATGGACACCCGTGGAGGCACCAGAGGGGACAGAAGCACGGTAGCGGCCTATAACATGCTGATAATTGAGGAAAACATGATCGTAGTGCCGGAAAGCGCTCACCCTTAGCGGTGTAGAGATCGACCTCAACAGTAGGATTGCCGCGAGAGTCGAAGATCTGAAAAGTAATCAGGAGGATCCAGACTGGGCGTAGTGAGGATATCTACCTGGCGAGCGTGAATTTTGGAAATAGACATGGTAGAACGTTGAGATGGACGCCTGAAGTTATCAGTCAAATTGATCTTAGTACTTTCTAGATTTTCTCACGAAGGATCCAGAACTCGACTTCAAGATCTTTCTTTCGCCTTAATCAAATTAAGATAGGTACGTAGTTTCATGTTTGTCTGAGAGTAGTATCACATACACAGATATAGGCTGGGTAATGATCTAAATCTGGACGACCGGCATGAACGTCTCTTACAACTTACTCTTTCCTCTCCGCAATGATTTCATGAGAGTTGCTTTTTCTCTGTTTTTGTTCTTCACATTTGCAGTTGTATAGAAGTTTGTTGCTTTACGCTGCGGCAAAGGCCATCGATAACTCAACAATGTTATGTAATGCATCAATCTTACCTTATTTGTTGTCATTCGTGAGCCTTTTTCATCGTTTAGTGGAACATTCACCGCTGTATCGTTATCTGTAGATTTAAATTAGCTTGAGTTAGCTTTCCGTTGGGGATTATTCGAGATTACATACCCTTCTTTGAATCTTCGGAATGCTTTTTCAGTGAACTATGTAGACCTTCTTTCGTTATTCCCTCGAAGACGTCCGCCCATTGGAGGTCGTCATTGCTGTCGTCATCTCCATTTTCAGAAGCCAGCGTGGCATCCTCTTCACGTTGGGAATCATGTTTCTCCACTTCAGCGTCGGCAGATACTTGCAAAGGTCTGATGTCCTCTGGTAAGAATGTGTTCTTCTGCATGATAGAGCCCAGATTTTGTTGGACATTCGGGACTTCCGATTTCTCCGAAACCTTTCCCTTTGCTTTCATATCTCTCGCGGCTTTTGCTCTAGCCTTCGCCTCCGTAAGATTGAGCTCCTCTGGTCTTTCAGGAGGGGCCACGAAAAATGGTATCCTACCGCGTACCCAGTCGCTTAGAACAATTTTGGCCACAGAATCTAGGTCTGGTTCTCCTTGTCTTAACAATCTTCCCTTTTTCCGGGCAAGTTTGTCGAGGAATTCTTCAGGATCCCACCCTTGAGTTGGATCGTGTTTGTCTGGTAAGGGAATTCCGTATGTTCTTGACAGGTACAATGGCCTGACTCGTGCCATTAACTGAGGAATGTGTTCTGATGGCGTTGGCAAAGCTTCGACACGGACAACACCTTTGAGTACCGTATCAGTTTGCGAGTCACTCGTGGCAGATGTGGGTACAATCCCAGGGCAATCGATAAGATAGATGCGTTTGGTCAGAGTAATATATTGCCAGACCTATTCGCATCATTAGAAGGTATCTACCGGGTAAGCACACTTTACATACTTTAGTTTCACCTGGAACCGGCGCCACCCTACAGACTTTGCTGCTTTTGAGGGTGTTAATGACGCTACTCTTCCCAACATTTGGATATCCTACGAGCCCAACTGAAATTTGTTTCTTGTCCGAGTGTAACTGAGAAAACTGGCGCAACAACTGAATTAAGGATCCTTTGCCAAAAGAATGATTAGGAGATGCGTGAAATGCGATAGTGGGATAACGAGGTGTGAGATGTTGTATATAGCGAGACTAGATGATCTCTGGGTGGGTAAATGGTTTCATGTACTAGTGGAGAACAAGGCGTACGGTAACCCAGCTTGGAACGAGATCACACTTGTTGATAATCAGCACGACCTGTTTATGAGCTTTTTCTTTTTTGATATAGTCCAATACCGATTCACACAAGGTACCCAATGGATCTCTGGCGTCAATAACATGCAGAATAACATCCGAGGAGTCGATGACTTTATAGAGTTCTCCATATATTCGACGAGATGTGCCCTTGGCATAGATGGGTTCAATGTGATCAGCATGTGTTTTTGGCTCAGCCGCGGCTGACGCCCCGAGTTCTGGAGATGAGACTTGACACGAATGAAGATCAGAAGATGGGTAAGTATCGTACCCTCGCCTGCTACATTTTTTGCCTCTTCTGCAGCGGCAGTCCCCGCTTTACCAAGTTCCTCGAATGAGCCAACATCAAGTCTTGGTCGTTTCCTCTGTGCTTTCAGCCCAAAAGTCTCAGAAAATGGTTCGGTTTCCACAATATGTGCACGCTGAGAGAAAAAGATAAGCTGCCAGTGGCAAACCGTGCCAATTTTACAAACCTTTCTCAAGTTAGGATTTGCAGCATCATCCAGCAGAGCCATGGGCAGTTTATTCCGTCGTAGAAGGACAGAGTAAGGATCATCCTTCTTTGATGCAAGGCTCGTTCGAAAATGATCAAGAGCAGTTTGAGAAATTACTCTCGTGTTTCCTAGTTATACAATACATTCAAAACATCATTCTGTCTCAACCCACACGCAATAGGCATGAACATACCAAACCATCTACGATCAGGTTGCACTCGCCCAGGCTTCGTCTCATCCTCTCCTTTCTGAAATGCAGCAGCTTCTATGACATTGCCATCCTTGTCTCTCACTGCTTTTCCTCCCTTGAGCATCTTCAATCGAGCGACTTGTTTTGCATTATGATAAAAGTTTTCACCCTTTACTTTTTTCAGGGATAGCGAGGAGCGGCTTTTGGACAACGAGGTGCCTTTTTGCGTCGGCACCATTCTAATGGATCTAAACTGTAGTGTGCAGTGGGTTGGGCGAAAATTCCATCAATCGAAAGATTGATTCCCACGATCGATGATCCAATTTGTTAATATAATACAAGGTTCCTGTAATTCGTCTCCTACTCCACTCAAGAAGAACCGACAGCTCTACGAAGGACAAGTAACTCCTCGGGAGAGAGTTTGTCCGCAGCATGATTAAAGTTGGGTGGATTCTGGGAGGCAAAACCCCGGAGGAATTCAACCAAGTAATCCTGGCATGAGGGTGAATAGACTTTCTCATGACTGGCTTGCGAGATCAATTACCTGCAAATTTATCTGCGACACGGGGTCATTTTTTAAATCATCATCATCATCATTGGCATCAAGCAGTTCGTCATTGTCGAATGCCACTTCTTTGGGCCCAAGCATCTCAGATAATAATGCATATTTTTCGTCTTTGAAGTCCTGTTTATCAGTCCCTTCCTCTGCCCATTCCTCATCCTGGAGGCAGGATTTTCAGATTAAGTAAAATTGAAACTCCTTATACACTCACTCCGTCGTCAGATTCCAATTCGAAGGTGTTGCATTGCGCTGTGATAATCGCTGAATCACCACCAGATTGAAGATCGTGAATGATAATTTTGAGGGCTTTGGTTGGGAACGGTATTGAGGTAAATTCGTGAGGAACTGTAATAGCTAAATAAGAAATTGACAAAAGTGATCATGGAATGGATAGCCTCACTTTTCTTGGTTTTAGAACGTGTCATTATGACTCAAGAATCGATGAGTATTATATCACAAACAGGGCGTTCATAAAATCACCATGTTTCGTCTCAGGCTTGACAATCAATTCGCCTCTGACCATCAAAGTATGAAGCGAGGATCTCTCTGACGCTAAGAGCTTTGTCAAACCCAAGGTGCTGATCCTTGACGACCAGAAACCTTGGAATGTCTCCGCATTCTCACACCAGGTCTGGATCAAGATATCCAGACCTGAACGTCCCTCTATATTGATGGACTCAAGAAGATCGAGGATGCTATCGCGTTGATTATTGATTAGGAATGCAAAGGGACAAACTAAACTCTGGGAAGCAAATGATTAGATGACCCATAACCAGAGGTAAACATACCTGAAGGAAAGTGGCCGTCTTAGCAGTCTTCATTCGAACGACCATTGCCCGAAGAAGTTGAGGGAGAACTGGAAGAATGGTTTCACCTGCTTTGCGGAACAGGTGGATGATGAGATCGCCTATGACTAGCCCTCCTGCCTCATCCTGGTTTTCAAGAAGTTTGGCCACAACGTTTAATACGTAGTCTAGACCGTTCCGCCCTTCACCATCCTTCCAAGACACCACTTGGTGGCAATCTTTCCTAATAATTATTGTAAGGCATTCGATACCATTCTGTAGGGCGTTGAGACTGGTAGGCCGAAAAATGAAGCAAGGCAGCATCATATACCTGGATTAAATCTCTGTCCTCTGATTTCCCCAAGGACGAAAATAAAGCAGGGGCAGCCAAGGCGAAGAAATCCTCACCAAGACCTGATTCTGGGGCACCCCTTGCGAGGCTCGTCATCAATTCGATAGCTGTACTGGCAATCCACGATTCCTCCTCTGTATTTGCAGTTGCGCTACTCAACAGTGGAAGAGCTGTCTTCATCATCGTATCGTAGACACCAGATGACATAGCACCGGCAAGCGTAGTAACGATGTCAGTGAGGATTGAGATAAAGATGGGATCTAATGGCATGGAAATCATGAATGTATGACCAGCTTGATTCATTCAAATACCTCTATTGTTCTTGTGCCAAACCTCCAAGATGGCGTAGATCATCGAAGAAGCGAGTTCAGGCGTGATCCATCTGCCCTTATCAACTCCAACGACCGCCGAGAGGGTTTGAAGGACGAGACCCAATGTATCATCTGTTGCAGCTGGAAGGAAGGGACCAAGATCCATCGCAATGCGATAAGCAAATGGAACTAATACACTGTCTTCTCCGGTCTGGAAAAAACTTCCCGGTGATGAAGATATCGGGGAATAGACAATGACAGATAGCTCACTTGTGTACAGCTTTAAGAGCAGACAATTTGACTGGTATAGCTGTTTCATTTGATTCAATGATGCTGATGGTAGCTTCCAGATACTGTCCTGTTGACGATAGGGGAAGATGTTGGGCGAATTGACTGGAAAACACGAAGCCACGGCCTTGTAGAAAGGGGTATTCTAAAACTTGTCAGTAACACCAGTAACAACAATGCCGCCAATACCCACCAGGGAGCCCAAGAATGGAGGGAACAATATTCACAAGAAGATTTTCAATATCTAGTGGCTTTTCTCTTCCAGAATCTTGCTCGTCTTGGATGCAGTCAAGAATGGATTCTGCGTGTGATCCGAGAGCAGCGAGAGCAGCTTCAAGATGCCTCCACCTGGTGA
>Ga0153920_1001194_pt1 | contig 11055 bp, 8 predicted proteins | sample TSNJ004MetaG_FD_104713 | JGI IMG/M metagenome (GOLD analysis project Ga0153920, IMG submission 104713) | Attine ant fungus gardens microbial communities from New Jersey, USA - TSNJ004 MetaG | ecosystem: Host-associated > Fungi > Mycelium > Unclassified | place: USA: New Jersey, Brendon T. Byrne...
CAGCCCTTGTGTCGGGCCCAGGTATTGTGGTTGGCCGAAAAGGCAATGTCGGCTCAGTGATTTGGTCATCCGGTGATTTCTGGCCAATCGATACGACCTATTATGTCGATACCAAATTGCCGTTGTCTTACATTTACCAACTGCTGAGACGCATTCCGTTTCAGAATACCGACGCAGCAGTACCCGGCCTCAATCGAGATTACGCATTGTCTCGAATAGTACTGGTGGCACCTGGCACACTGGTTCAGCGTTATGGTGATTTTGCTGCTCCGATCCATGAAGCAGTAACGGGATTGGAACAAGTAAACACCAGGCTCGCCGCCGCCCGCGACCTGCTTCTCCCTCGCCTGATCTCCGGCCAGCTATCGGTGGCGCAGTCCGAACACGAACTAGAGGTTGCCTGACATGCCCCTGCCGTCGCTCTCCAGTGAATACTCCGAAGACGGCGCGGTGGAGCAACCCGCACTGGCTCTGTTGCAGCAGCTTGGCTGGCAGCACATCAACCTCAGGGACGAAATGCCGGGGCCGGATAATCCGACCGGCCGCATCAGTTTTCATCAGGCATGGCTTCCCGCCCGGCTGCGGGCAGCGCTCGCCAAACTCAATCCCGACCTGCCGGCGGAAGCACTCACAAAGGCCGAGGCGGTGCTGGTGCAGGATCGTTCCGCCCTTTCTCCCATCGCCGCCAATCGCGAGTTCCACCATCTGCTACGCGATGGCGTACGGGTGGAGGTGAAGAACCCCGATAGCGGCAAAGATGAAACGCTTACAGTCCGCGTGATAGACTGGAAGGATGCGGTGGCGAATGATTTCCTTGTCGCGAGCCAGATGTGGATTCAGGGCCTGCTGCACAAACGGCGACCCGATACCATCGGCTTCGTTAACGGCCTGCCGCTGCTCCATGCCGAATGGAAAGCACTCTCCAAACCGGTAATCGCCGCCTATGACGAAAACCTGCGCGATTATCGCGATACTATCCCACAGCTTTTTCCCTTCAACGGCTTTGTGATTCTCTCTAACGGCCACGAGGCGCTGATGGGTGGGTCGCATACCGATTTCGACTTCTTTGGCCCGTGGAAAAAGCTGGAGGAAGGCGGGCCGGAAGACCCCAGCCTTTCCACCATGCTGCGCGCCACCTGCGATCCGGCGCGTTTCCTCGACCTGATCGAAAACTTCACGCTTTTCGATGAGGCCAAGGGCGGCTTGCGGAAAGTCGTCGGCAAATACCATCAGGTGCTGGGCGTGAACCGCGCCATGGCGGCGGTGGACCATATTGCCGCCAACCGGGGCCGTCTCGGGGTATTCTGGCATACGCAGGGGTCGGGAAAGAGCCTTTCCATGGTGATGTTCGCCGAAAAGGTGCTGCGTCGTCTGGGCGGCAATTACACCTTCGTGATCGTCACTGACCGCACCGAGCTGGACGACCAGATCGCCGGTCAATTCGCCAGCGCGGGGGCACTCACCAAGCAGATCGACCAGGCACAGGCTGGCAGCCGTGCGCACCTCAAGGAATTGCTGGCGGGAAACGAGCGTTACGTCTTTACGCTGATCCAGAAATTCTCGACCGCTGACCGGGAAGCAATGCCAGTGCTTTCGAACCGTTCCGACATCATCGTCATCACCGACGAAGCGCACCGCAGCCAGTATGACCAGTTGGCTGCGAATATGCGCGCTGCTCTCCCCAATGCGGCCTTTATCGGCTTTACCGGGACGCCGCTGATCCAGGGCGAAGAAAGCCGCACCCGTGAAGTGTTCGGCGATTATGTCTCGGTCTACGATTTTGCCCAGTCGGTCCGCGACGGTGCGACGGTGCCGCTCTATTACGAATCCCGCAAACCCGAGCTTCAGCTTAACGCCGACGAGCTGAAGGAAGAACTGGACGAACTTCTTGACGAGGTAGAGCTGAGCGACGAGCAGGAGAAAAAGCTCCAGCGCGAATTCGCCCGGCAATATACCCTCATCACCAATCCGGGCCGGCTCGACAAGGTGGCCGAAGACGTGGCGCTCCACTTCGCCATGCGCGGCTATTGCGGCAAGGCGATGTTCGTCGCCATCGATAAGGCGACTGCCGTTTCCATGTATGACCGTGTGAAGTCTGCGGTCGCCCGCCTGATCATGGCGGATGAGGCGGCGTTGAAAACCGCGCATGAGGCGGAAGGTGTCGCCATTGTCGAACGGCTCCAGTGGCTGCGCGAACTGGACATGGCGGTGGTGGTCAGCCAAGGCCAGAACGAGGTGGACAACCTTCGCAATAAGGGCCTCGACATCCTTCCCCACCGTGAGCGAATGCTGAAGGAAGACCTGGAGGCGAAGTTCAAAGACAAGAACGATTCGCTGCGCCTTGTTTTCGTCTGCGCCATGTGGATCACCGGCTTTGACGTGCCTACCATCGGCACCGTCTATCTCGACAAGCCGATGAAGAATCATACGCTGATGCAGACCATCGCCCGGGCCAACCGCAACGCATCGGGCAAGACCAGCGGCGTGATCGTCGATTACGTCGGCGTGTTCAACAATCTGCAAAAGGCGCTGGCGATCTATGCCGGTAGCGCGGGCAGCAGCGAGAATGACGAGACGCCGATCAAGGACAAGGCGGCGATGGTGCAGGCGCTGGAGGATGCGCTGGGTCAGGCGGGCGGCTTCGTGCAGCCGCTCGGCGTGGATATCATGGCGATCATGGCAGAGGATGCACTCTCCCGCCTCGGCCTGATAGCGAAGGCTGTGGAGGCGCTTGTCGCCCCAGATGAGCGGCGGCGGGAGTTCGGGCAACTCGCAGGTGCTGTTACCAAGGCTTACAAGGCGCTGCTGCCAGACGAGCGGGCCGCGCCTTACCTAAAGCCGGTCGCGGTGTTCCACATGCTGGCGGATGCTGTGAAGGCGAAGCTGGGGCCAGCGGACATCTCCGCCATCCAGGCCAGAATCGCCGAATTGCTGGACGTCAAGCTGGAAGGCGTGGCGATCCTGACACCTATCGTCGAGGGCGCGGGCGCTGAGGGGCGCGTCGATCTTTCAGGCATTGACTTCGACAAGCTCGCCAAGCTTTTCGAGAAAAGTCCCAAGGTTGCCGCCGAGCGGTTGCGCGAGGAGGAGGAGGGGAAGGTCCGGAAGATGGTCGAGGCAAACCCCACCCGCGTTGATCTGGTAGAGAAGTTGGAAAAGCTCGTTGCCGAATACAACACCGGCTCCATCGACGCCGAAAAATTCTTCGAGGCGCTAAAGGACTTCGCCGCTGGTCTCAGCGAGGAGGAACAACGAGCCGCCCGAGAAGGTCTGAATGAGGAAGAGTTGGCGATTTTCGACCTGCTTACCACGCCGGAGCCGAAGTTGACCAAAGCGCAGGAGACCGAAGTAAAGCGGGTAGCACGTGATCTGCTGGAAAAGCTGCGCGAGCTGATAGGTGCGATAGACTGGGTGCGCGGACAGGAAACTCGAGGCGCTGTGTACAGCGAAATCCGGGTGCGGCTGGATGAGCTGCCCGAGGAGCCCTATCCGAAGGCGTTATGGGACGCGAAGGTGGCGCAGGTATGGAATTTTGTGTTGCGACGGTATGCTGGCGGTGAAGCTTCAGTTTCGTAATGGCAGTGGGTGATTGCAATGACTGACGACGGACAGCGAAGGTCGAAGAACTAGCCCTGCCTGCTGCTACCGTCTGCTTTTCGCATCAGCGAAATGGTAAATGTAGAAGGTCAGTAATTTTGATCCGCATCGCGTGCGTTTCAGGTTCGCTTTTACTAAGCTTCGGGCCGCTTTCCCGCGCGAAACGTCTTCCCACCATCCCGCAAACCATCAATATAATCCGCCCACCATTGCCCCATGCGTTGGCGTTCCGCCCAGAAGTCTGTCCGGTTATAAGCACGGCGCACCGCGTTCTGATCGACGTGGGCGAGAGCGGCTTCAATAACGTCGGGAGCAAATTGGCCGCTTTCATTGAGCAGGCTGCTGGCGGTCGCGCGAAAGCCATGGCTCACAACTTCGTTCTTGTCGTATCCCATGCGCCGCAAAGCAGCATTCAGGGTGTTCTCTGAAATCGACTTTCCCTTCCCGCGCAAGCCTGGAAATAACAGCTCGCCATCGCCGGTATAGGCATGAAGGCTATTCAGGATTTCAATGGCCTGACGGGGCAGGGGGACGCGATGTGGTCGGCGCATTTTCATGCGAGAGGCGGGGATTTCCCATATCGCCTTTTCAAGGTCGAATTCATTCCAGCATGCACCGCGAATTTCGCCTGGGCGCTGAAACAGGATTGTCAGCAACTGCAAAGCAGAACGAACCACCAGTGATGAATAACCGTCGATCACTCGCAAAAGCCCGCCAAATTCAATAGGGTCGAGGATTGCGGCGCGGGGTTGCGGGCGGGGTGCTCTGATTGCTCCTTTCAAGGAGCTTGTAGGATCGACAGAGGCGCGCGCCGTTTGAACAGCCAACCGAAAGACTTCCCCGATTACTGCACGCAGCCGTCTGGCTGTTTCTAGGTGTCCGGCAGCCTCGATTTTCTTAAGAACAGCCAAAATTTCGATGGGTTGGACTTCGGTGATAGGCCTCGCGCCGAGAGCAGGGCATGCGAGATCTAGAAGCCAGCGCACCTTTCTCAGCGTTTCGGCGGCCTTTCCCTCTTTCACTTTTCGCTCGCATAATTCATCTGCCAGCATGGCGAAGGTGGTTTCGCGTGAGATTTTGGCTGTCAGCTTATCAATGCGTTTCTGCGCACCCGGATCAAACCCTTGGGAAATCAATTCTCGCTTTTCGTCGCGCTTGCGCCGGGCGTCTGCTAGCGAAACATCGGGATATACTCCCAAGGCCAAGGCGCTCTCCTTGCCGTCGAAACGATATTTGAGCCGCCAATATTTCCCGCCATTGGGATGAATCAACAAAAATAACCCCTTGGTGTCTGAGAGCTTAAAAGCCTTATCCCGGAGCTTGGCATTTCTGATCGCCGTGTCGGAGAGGATGGCAGCCATGCAAGTATCGCCTTATTTGGGGGTATATGGTTCTGGGGGTATATCGATGTGCCCCCAAAATATACCCCCAAATTTCGTGGTTGCAAGCGACCTCAAATGAACGGTAGCGAACGCTTTAGAGGCTGAAAACAAAAAAAAGCCATTGCAGAACAATGGCTTTCAATACGTTGGCGCACAAATATGAACGCTGATGAAATGGGATATGGTGCCGGTTGCGGGACTCGAACTCGCGACCTACCGCTTACAAGGCGGTTGCTCTACCAACTGAGCTAAACCGGCTCCGTCTGCCTCGTGACACCTCTGGCTGCACCATTAGGCGGCGCAGGTTCAAGGATGACACCCGGATGTTTGAGGGACCGCATTTGCGCGATTGTGCAGGCGGAGTCAAGCGCCGTTTTGTGAAAGTAATCTGTTCCAGCCCTGTCCCGGTTGATTTGGTGGACGCACGGTAATGGCCTAACCTTGTGCTATATTGGGAAAGAAATCCGGCAAGATGGGTTTTAGCACCATTTTTTTCTAGGGTTGAAGCTCTAGAATCAACACTTCTGATGTGTCGGATTACGAGGATCGTCATGGAAAAACCGCTGTTGATCTATTGCCCTTTCCCCGATGCGGAAACCGCATTGGCGGTGGGGCAGCGTCTCATCGAGGACAAGCTTGCAGCCTGCATCAATGTTTATCCTGAAATGTCTTCGGTTTATTCTTGGCAGGGCAGCATTGAACGATCCCGCGAAGCGGTTGCTATCATCAAGACGAGAGCGGGGTTAAAAGAGAGGGCGGGGCACGCTCTCAAAAGGCTTCATCCCTATGAGACGCCGGCGATCATCTATCTCGCGACGGATGGTGCCGAGGAAGATACATTGGCCTGGTTACTCAAGGAGACCGGTGGCGACTAGAATATCCGTTCTCAGGTGCAATATGAATCGCTGCGACGTTCCAATTTATTGTTAAAACACACTTTCTTATCGTTTATGGTCCGCAGGCATCATATGCTGACGAGATGAAGCGCAAAATGCTGCTGCATCAATTGTTGCCGTACACCTGGCGCCAGACCGGTATCTGAGACGATATCAGTCAGGTCATTGAGCGCCGCTGCTCGAAACAGGGATTTCAGCCCGTATTTGCTGCTGTCCGTTACCAGAACGCGCCTTGCGGCGTTTGCCGTACAGGCTGTCTTGATAGCCGACTTATCTTCGGTGGAGACCGTTACGCCCTGCTCCAGACTCCAGTAGGTGCAGCTCAGAAAAGCGATATCGGGATAGATCTGGGTCAGCAATTGTCGCCCGTGCTCGCCAACACAGGATTGGGCCGTTTCGTCAATCCTGCCGCCGGTGATGGTGACTTCGATCTGCTTGAACTCGGAAAGGAACAGGGCGATGTGCAGATCAGGTGTGATGACTCGCAAGGGCAGGTGAGTGAGATGTCGAGCCAGCTCGAGCGTCGTGGTGCCAGTGTCGAGAATGACAGAATCCCCGGCTCGCACCATTTGGCTGGCATGCTGGGCAATGGCCCGCTTTTCTGCCAGATGGCGCCTGACTCTTTCTGTGGCGACAGGTTGTTCAGGGACGAAACGATTCAGCGTCACTCCGCCATGGGTCCGGCTTATCAGGCCCTGCTGATCAAGCTTGATCAGGTCGCGCCGGATAGTGGCAGGTGATGCGGCGGTGATAGCGGAGAGCTCCTCGACTGTCACAAGGTTATGGCTCCGGAGATACACCATGATTTTGTCAGGTCGACTGATGGTGTTTCTGCTACCGTTCATGATTTCGCCCTTTAACTTGCATGGATATCCTTACAGACTTGATTGAGGTTGTCCATAATGATTGATATCAATCAGAACATGATAGCCACGAAACGTAAAACGCCCCGCTTGGCTGGCGGGGCGTTCAGTTGGATGGCGGGCAACCTCACTTATGAGTGAGAATGTCCCGATCTTTGGTCTCGGGCAGCAGGAATAGGCCGACGAAGAACGTCATCACTGCGATGGAGATGGGGTACCACAGGCCGTAATAGATATCGCCGGATGCTGCGACCATCGCAAAGACGGTTGCGGGCAGGAAGCCGCCGAACCAGCCATTGCCGATGTGGTAAGGCAATGACATGCCGGTGTAGCGGATGCGGGTTGGGAACAACTCCACCAACTGTGCGGCGATGGGGCCGTAAACCATGGTCACCAGCAGCACCAGGACGGTCAGCAATGCGACGGTCAGGAAGGTATTCGTCTTGGCAGGGTCCGCCTTTGCGGGATATCCAGCTGCGCGAATAGCTTCGACCGCCGTTTTGTTGAACGCCGCTGTCTGCGCCTTCAACTCGTCGCCAGTCATTTTGTTGCCTTCGAACGACATGATCTCCTTGCCGCCGATTCTGATCTTGGCCACGGACCCTGGGGGCAGAGCTTCGTTATGGTAGCTGACCGAATTGGTTGCCAGGAAAGACTTGGCAATATCGCAAGAAGTCACGAACCGCGACACACCGACCGGATTGAACTGGAAGGAGCATTCGCTCGGGTCAGACAACATGGTAACCGGGGCTGACGCCTGCGCGGCTGCCAGATCGGGATTGACTGCTCTGGTCAATGCCTGGAAGACGGGGAAGTAGAGCAGGGCAGCCAGCAGACAGCCGCCGAGGATGATGGGTTTGCGTCCGATCTTGTCGGATAGCCAGCCGAAAACGATGAAGAACGGCGTGCCTATCAGCAAAGAAATTGCGATCAGGATATTCGCGGTTGCGGCATCCATCTTCAATGTCTGGGTAAGGAAGAACAGGGCGTAAAACTGGCCTGTATACCAGACAACTGCCTGACCTGCGGTTGAGCCGAATAGGGCCAGAATAGCGATTTTGGCATTGGACCAGGTGCCGAACGCCTCCGTCAGCGGAGCTTTCGACTGGGTTCCATCTTCCTTCATCTGTTTGAAAGCTGGTGATTCCTGTAACTGCAATCGAATCCAGACGGAGATGCCGAGAAGGACGATAGAAATCAAAAACGGCAGACGCCACCAGGTTGTCGCAAAAGCCTCCTCACCGACAATGGTGCGAACGGCAAGAATCACCAGGAGCGAAAGAAAAAGGCCGAGCGTTGCCGTTGTCTGAATGAAGCTGGTGTAAAAACCGCGCCGCCCCTGGGGGGCGTGTTCGGCCACGTAAGTCGCTGCACCACCATATTCCCCGCCGAGTGCCAGACCCTGAACGAGGCGAAGAACGATGAGAATGACAGGAGCGATGATGCCGGCTGTTTCATAAGATGGCAGCAGGCCGACCAGGAAGGTCGACATACCCATCAGAAGAATGGTGATGAGAAAGGTATATTTACGCCCGACCAGGTCGCCGAGCCGACCAAAAAACAGAGCGCCGAACGGACGAACGGCAAAGCCGGCCGCGAAGGCGAGGAGAGCAAAAACAAATCCGGCGGTTGGATTGACGCCGGAGAAGAACTGTCTTGCAATGATGACCGAGAGCGAGCCGTAAAGATAGAAATCATACCATTCAAAGACCGTGCCCAGGGATGATGCCAGGATGACTTTCTTTTCTTCCGGGCTCATGGGTCGTGTTGTAGGTTTGCTTTTCGGCGTGGCCGTTACCGATGCCATTAATGTTTCCTCCAATGATCCGTTGAGGCTTTTTTCAGGCCTTCTTTACGGGGGCAGCAGAGAGTTTTTTCTCTGCCTTGAAAGGATCGGCCAGTGGACTTCCCCAATGTGCCTTCCCTGGAGGATTGAAGCTAAAGCAAGTAGGTTTTGAAACAATCGCCAATTGGTTTGTGAGACTTAAGTTATAAGGGAATTTGCGGTTCCTCACGCCGTTCTGGCGGGCAAAGGTTGAGCCTGCATTTCCGTGTCCCCGCTATCTCATTAACATGGGGCAGGCGACCAGGGATTTTCATTCCTCGCCAAGGCGTCTTTCCCAATCCTCCACCCGTCGGGTGGCGAGGCGATGCTTGACCAGGTTCTTCCAGCTTTCCGCCAGTTCTGACAACTGCGACAGGGCTTCAAGCGCATGGCGGTTGAGCTGGTCGTGATAAAACACATGGGAGATGCGGGCGATGCTCCAGTCGGGATGAAGACGCTGCTCCAGCACAAAATTCGAACCTGCCTCGACATGACCTGATTCGATGACACGAAAATACCAGCCAGTGCGTCCGCTGTCCTGCACGCGGCGGGCCATATCGGAAGTCTGGAAACGCTCGTTCAACTTCCAGCAGGGTTGGCGTCCCTGGGATATCTGCAGCAGGGCGCTACCAGCCCGCCAGATATCACCGAGACACACATCGTGCTCCGTCAATCCACGAACAGAGAGATTCTCTCCAAATGCACCAGGCTTCTGGAGGAGTTCCCGAGCAGTTTGCGAAGAGAGTTCAGTTATCCATGTCGCGTAATGGTCCATCGGGTAAATATGGACGGCTTTTTCAGGCCCGCCGTGATGCTGGGTATCGACCTGTGTATCACCCTCAAGCCCGAGCTCGCCGATCCATACGGGATGATGAACGGGTGATTTGGCTATGGCGCTCGATTTCCCCCGTGCCAGAGGCTGGGATTGTCCGACCATAACGCTGTCAATAATCAGGCTGGAGATCATGCTCTTCAACTTCTTTTCTGTTCCGGACAGATGCGTCTGTCAGGGTTTTAATGCCTGTGACACCGCATAAAGTGATATCGCGGCTGCGTTGGAGACATTGAGGCTCTTGATCTGCCCTGGCATGTCAAGCCTGCCAATCTTGTCACAGCATTCACGTGTGCGCTGGCGCAACCCTTTTCCTTCCGCTCCAAGAACCAGAATCAGAGGACGTTGCAAGGGCAGGGCATTGAGCTCAGCCTCGCCATCCGAATCAAGGCCTACCCGCATGAAGCCGCGTTTCCCGAGAGTAATCAACGCATCAGCAAGGTTTTTAACGATAAGGAAAGGCGCGTGCTCAAGCCCGCCAGAGGCGCTCTTAGCAAGTACCCCAGTGGCTGCCGGGCTGTGACGTGCCGTCGTGATGATTGCCTCAACACCAAAAGCTGCTGCGGTCCGGACAATTGCCCCGACATTGTGCGGATCCGTGATCTGATCGAGTGCAAGGACGATACCGTTGTCGCTCAGGGTCTCAAGCGTCGGTGAGCGCAACGGGTCTGCTTCAAGATAGAGCCCCTGATGGACAGCGTCCGGCTCCAGCAGTCGATTGATTTCATCTGGCCTGACGATTTCCGGCTTTATCCGCAGCTGTGGAAAGGTTTCTGCGAGCCGTTTCGCTGAGTTCTCGGTTGCAAGCAGGCGGCGGAGTTTCCTTTTCGGATTGCCAATAGCCTCCGCTACCGGATGCCATCCATAAATCACCGCACAATCAATTGTGCCGGGTCTGCTGAATGAGCGCCCGGCATCACGTCCGCCCGGACGCCAGGCCGGCTTTCCACTACGGTTCTTTGCCGGTCCACGGCCTGCATTACCGTGTCTGCCTCTACCGGAGGATGAATTTTTCGAACCGTCTTGCATCGATATCAGACCCTTGCGCGGACATTCTTCAACAGGAGAAGTACACGGCTTACACGAAAAAAACCTTTGCGTATCCCTCAAGATTTACATTTAGGCGCGCTTTACAGTTGACAGAAGGGCGAGGCGTCACCATAAGAAGCGCCCACGAGAGCCTGTCGCTCAACTGGCGGCGGGGTCTTTCGTTTGATGGCCTTGGCGATAGTGTTTCGGTCGGCGTGAGGGGGAATGTCCCGAGCGGCAAAGGGGGCGGACTGTAAATCCGCTGCGTAAGCTTCGTAGGTTCGAGTCCTACTTCCCCCACCACTCCGAATGAAACGAGGAGCCTGCGGGTGTAGCTCAATGGTAGAGCAACAGCCTTCCAAGCTGATGACGAGGGTTCGATTCCCTTCACCCGCTCCACTCCTTGCGACAATGAGCCTGACTAACGGTTAAGCGAGGGACTTTCCTCCGGATGCCGGAAGAGATACCTTGAACGAATTATTACGCGGACCAGGAAAGAGCGACGTCGATGGCCAAGGAAAAGTTTGCGCGGACGAAGCCGCACTGCAACATAGGAACGATCGGTCACGTTGATCATGGCAAGACGTCATTGACGGCTGCGATCACGAAGGTTCTGGCAGAGGCTGGAGGG
>Ga0153920_1001202_pt1 | contig 11012 bp, 16 predicted proteins | sample TSNJ004MetaG_FD_104713 | JGI IMG/M metagenome (GOLD analysis project Ga0153920, IMG submission 104713) | Attine ant fungus gardens microbial communities from New Jersey, USA - TSNJ004 MetaG | ecosystem: Host-associated > Fungi > Mycelium > Unclassified | place: USA: New Jersey, Brendon T. Byrne...
AATATCGAATCACTCAAAAGCATATCAAAACTTTTTTCGGTTTCTATTGATGATTTATTATCGGGAGAAGAACTCATTTCTCTTGCGGAATCCGAAAACCGTTCTAATATAGGGAAAATATATGGCTTGATTTTTGGCATTTTAGATTTAATGGTATTGACTTTTCTATTTCTTCCGCTGTACGGACAACAGGAAGGTAAGTTTATTGGCATGGTAAACCTGTTTGCACTTCGTGATACGTCCACTATTGTTACCGCGATATTTTTATTCTTGCCTATCCTGATAGCGGTATTAGGTGTTATGGAGTTATTTATACAACATTACGATAATGACAGGTGGCTGAATATTAGCAAAATATGTTCAATACTTTTGCAGGCGTTTACAATAGTTGCGTTTATTGCAACACGTCACCCTTATGCCACAGCTCTTATGTTTATCTTTTTTATGATAAAGATTCTGCTTTTGATAAAGAGCAGTCATATTAAATAAAACGGCTTAGAACCTTGGCAAAAAACCTCTGACACTAATAGTGTCGGAGGTTTTTTCTGTTGTGACGATAGGGTTCTTGCTTATTCCCGCTGTTTGATTGACAATAAAACTGCGGCTGCAAGCAGATGGTAATCTGCAAAAAAGAAAGGAAAATGTTTATGGAATATATCATTGAAACGGAAAATCTTATCAAACAATACGGAACAGCTACCGTTGTTGATAACATCAATATTCATGTGCCGAAAGGTAAAATTTACGCTCTGCTTGGCAGAAATGGAGCCGGAAAAACCACTGCAATGAAAATGATGTTACAGCTTGTCTGCCCGACAGCAGGAACAATTCGGCTGTTTGGAACAGATTACAGAGAAAATATTAGTAAGTTGTATTGCAAAATTGGCTCTATTATAGAAACACCGGGATTTTATGAAAATCTGACTGCCTATGAGAATTTGCAGCTCTTGGGTCGTCTGCGAGGTCAACGGAAAGTAGATTGTATACACAAGTCATTAGAGATTGTTGGTCTCCAAAATGAACGTACCAAACCCTTTTCAGACTATTCTCTGGGGATGAAACAGCGGCTTGGGATTGCTGCCGCAATTATGCACGAACCAGAGCTTCTCATACTTGATGAACCGATTAACGGGCTTGACCCAATTGGTATATCAGAAATTCGTTCGTTTTTATCTGAATTAAGCCAAATACATGGGACTACAATTTTTATCTCCAGTCATGTATTAAGTGAGATTGAACAAATTGCTGATATTATTGGCGTGATGCATGAAGGACGATTAATTGAGGAAGTGAATATTGTGGAACTTCATAAACGTAGCCGCAGGTACATTGAGTTTACTGTATCCGATACAATGGCGGCGATAAAACTGTTAGAAAACCACTGTCAGATTACAGATTATTTGGTACATGGAAATGCAATACAGGTTTATGATTGTACGCATAATTGCGGTGAAATCAATAAAATTTTTGTGGAAAATGGTTTATTAGTTACTAAAGTCAATTTATGCGAAGAAAATCTGGAAGATTATTTTTCAGACTTGATTGGAGGTGGTGGCATTGCTTGATTTAATTTATTGTGAGTTAATAAAGCTAAAACGTTCAAAAATGTTACCGCTTAGCATATTAGGAGCGTTGGCTACGCCAATTATGATGGCTCTGGAAGCATTGCAAACACATTTTAAGTATCCTGAACGCATTTTCACTCTAAACGATATATATGACAATAGTTTACTTTATGCGATGCTACTGATGAACATAATGGTCTTTGCAGCTATTACTGCTTATTTGTTTAGCCGGGAATATACAGAAAACACATTAAAAACAATACTTCCAGTTCCTATTCCAAGAGCCGGACTGGTTATTGGTAAATTTTTGACACTATTCCTTTGGAGTATAATGCTAACGATTGTTACATGGACTGGTAGTCTTATTTTATCTGGAATTTATCACGTTATATTTGGATTGAGTGGTTTTTACATTACCATTGCATTACAATGGCTTCTGAAATTGCTTTTGGGAGGAGTGTTGATGTTTCTAACGATTTCCCCTTATGCATTTTTAGCTGAGAGGTCAAAGGGATTAGTTGTGCCTATGATTACTTCAGCGGTTATGGTTATGGGGAGTGCGGCTCTTTGTAATCAAGATTTTGGTGCATTATATCCGTGGACAGCCACGTACTTTTTGGTAAAAGGTAGAATGGAAAGTACAGGATATCCAATATCATTAGCGATAGCAATTATCATCTTGGTATCCGTTATGGGTTTTTATGCAACATTTCACTACTTTAAGAAGGAGGATTTGAAATAATGACATTAGATTTTATAGAAGTTTTAAAAGTGATTTTTCTTGGTATTGTAGAGGGTATTACGGAATGGCTACCCATCAGCAGTACAGGGCATATGTTGATTGTAGATGAATTTTTACAACTAAATGCAAGTGAAGCCTTTAAGGAAATGTTTTTTGTTGTCATTCAGCTTGGTGCAATTTTAGCCGTTGTAGTATTGTTCTGGAGGAAAATGTTTCCTTTTCAGTTTAAAGACAGACAGAAACCAATTATTAAGAAAGAGACCTTTTCCATATGGTTTAAAGTAGTTGTAGCTTGTATACCGGGAGCTATCGTAACAATCCTGTTTGATAATTATATTGAAACTCATTTTCATACTCCTACAGTCATTGCATCGGTCTTAATTATTTATGGCATAGCATTTATATTAGTTGAGAATTGGAATAGAAAGCGTACCCCTCGCATCAATGAGCTATCAGGCATTACCTGTCAAACGGCATTTTTAATAGGACTGTTTCAGGTACTCTCGATTATCCCAGGCACCTCCCGTTCGGGTGCTACAATTATCGGGGCATTATTAATCGGAGTATCTCGTGTATCAGCGGCGGAATTTACATTTTTTCTTGCAGTTCCTGTTATGTTTGGATTAAGTGCGATTAAAATACTGAAATTCGGACTTTCTTTCTCAAGTACAGAGTTAATAGTATTATTTATTGGAATGGTGGTTGCCTTTGTAGTATCTGTTCTTGTTATTAAATTCTTGATGAACTTCATTAAAAAGCATGATTTTAAGGTGTTTGGTTGGTATCGGATTGCATTTGGTATTTTGGTGTTGACCTTTGCACTAAGATAAGTCTTTTGATGCCCGTCGAAAAGAAAATAAAAAAATTTGAAAAATAGCGAAGGATTTTGGAGATTTCTACGACCACCCTTATGAAGCGGTTAAATAACTGCTTAGAAAGGAGTGGTCACTTACATGAGTCAATATGTACTTCAGACAGAGAAGTTATCTAAGTCTTTCGGAAAAACTGAGATTTTGCACGATATCGAAATATCTACCCGGCAAGGTGAGGTTTACGGACTTATCGGACAGAATAGTGCAGGGAAAACAACTCTGTTGTATTAGTACAATATCTGTTTCCGTTATGGGGACATATCATGGTTTATGCTGCTATGGGTATATTGATTTCATTAATTGCACGTTCGTCTAAGGCAGCCCCTGGTGTAATGATGCAGGCACTATCAGAAGTTTCAGATACTTCTAAGTTTTCATTGGCGGCAATCATATTTGCAATCAGCATTTTGCTCTTTTTTGAAATTGCATATTTGACTTTTATCAAACAAGACGAATATAATTATGGAGAATAGGGAGGAACTATTTTATGAAAAAGGCTATTACTCTTTTTGTGGCTATTATGATGATAGCAACTACATTGACAGGTTGTGGTGGAAGTGATGATACCATTCAGACTGCTTTTAAAGTGCTTGGACAGGACGGAAAACCCACAGAACAGCAAAAAGATAGAATGCTTGATCACATCCTATTGGAATGCAATGAAGAAAAGGCTTTTGGCATCGGCAGGCTAAAAGAATTCATTATTGCCTATCCGTGGAGATTTGCATTTTCAGCGTCAGCGGTTCAATGCTAAAGCTTTTCAGAAAGGCAACAAGGCGGTTTCATGGGGACTGGTTATCGTTACAATTTTAATTAACGCGGTGTTTGAGCCTGTGCTCCGGCATTTTTTCGGTATTGCTGCATCTGATATTAATGTGTTGAAGATGCTGGAAGTTACAGGACTTGGGGTATTATCCTATGTACTCATTAGTTTTGCATTTTGGGCGGTTTGTAAATGCTTTGGAAGTAAAGCAGCTTTCACAGACCATATAACTGCATGGGGGATTTCGTATGCTCCAACAGCCGTTTGTTCCATTGTAGTGGCACTTTCGGAAGTGTTCTTCTTCATCTTCTGGAACAATGCCATTTGGGGTATGCTTCTCAATTTCGTATTTGTTGGCATTCTGATTTGGAAAGCAATGCTGTATTTTATTTATCTGAGGGAATTTGCCAAATTGAGAGGATGGCGTTTCTTTGGTGCGTGTGCTGTAATGGGTGTTATCATTTTAGTTATGGCAGCACTAAACGGGTATGTCGGATTAAAAACCCCTGTGTTATAACGGGAGGTGCGATTATGGAAGATGCCAAATGGATACTATGCCCTGTTTGCAAAAACAAAACCCACATTATGATACGAGAAGATACAGAACTTAAACCCCCCCCTTTATTGTCCAAAATGCAGAAAAGAAAGTTTTAGAAAGCCCAATGATTGCAACTTGCGGTTGACAAGATTCAAAGTACGGGTTGGTGGAACGCAACCATGCAAACAGGTATTATTTATTGGGAAAGGAGATGATCTAATGACCATCGAAGAACGTATTCAGGAGTTAAGAAAGAGAAAAGGACTGTCACAAGAACAATTAGCTGAAATGCTTGGTGTATCCCGTCAGGCTGTATCAAAATGGGAAAACGGACAGTCGTTACCCGAAGTTGAAAAGCTCATTACAATGGGTGAACTTTTTGGGGTAACGATTGATTATATTCTTAAAGGTGACTCGTTGCCAACAGAGGATGACCGCAAGCAACACACATCTCGGAACGGTTCACAAATTGTTTCTGCTGTGGCACTAATGTTGATTCTAATCGGTATTGTTGCCACTTTTGGACAACTAAGTGATGGTGTTTACACAATGGATATTTACGGCGGGCTGATTCTAGAGAGTGTGGGAATCATGCTCGTTATGATTAGTTGGTTTCTTGCCAGTGGGCGTGCATTAAATAAACCGTTGTTTATTGTGAATGTACTTCTTGCAGGAATATTGCCATCATTGCTTTTTTCGCAATTGTTGCTGGATTTGAAACCTAATGCAATTCCGGCTTTTAATCCTATGCTGATTCTTGTATTTGCGTTTCTTTATCTGGCTATGTGTGGAATAGCCATATATTTTACTGTCATTCGTAAGAAAAAACGCAAAAACATATTATAATTCAACTACTTATAAGATTGCGGCAGGACACAACTCTTATAAATTTCCCGTTATTCTGCCCTAAGTGCAAACGAGAAACCTTAGTGAATGTCCATCAACTATATATGTCAGTTATCAAAGAGTCAGACGCAAAGACGCAGATAATTCTAATGGGGTTTCGGGATATAAAACGGACTAAAGGAGAAAAAATGAAAGATTGGTTTACTATTGAGCAAATTGATGAAAATACATTCAGTATCAGCGAATACAGGCATTGGGAAGAATCCCATAATTACCTGCTAATTGGGGAAACATCCAGCTTGCTTATTGATACCGGGTTAGGTATTGAGAATATTCAGGAGCAGGTTGCCAAGCTGACTGATAAGCCTATCATTGCGGTGGCAACCCATATCCATTGGGATCATATCGGAGGGCATAAGTATTTCCCCAATTTCTATGCACACGAAGAAGAAATAAACTGGCTCAATGGGGAATTTCCCCTGACAATGGAACAGATTAAAGGCTTTGTAGTGGAGGATTGTGACCTGCCGGAAAGGTTTGATGTGGAGCAATACGAATTTTTCCAAGGTATGCTCACGAAGATTTTAAGGGACAGAGACGCTATTGACATCGGAGGGCGGCACATAGAAGTCCTACATTCACCCGGTCACTCGCCGGGGCATATGTGCTTTTATGAAAAGGAAAGAGGATATTTATTCACCGGCGACCTTGTATATATCGGCACATTGTTTGCGTATTATCCCTCAACCGACCCTGTTGCCTATTTGAAGTCGCTACAAAGAGTTGCTGCTTTGCAGGTTAAACGAGTATTTCCCGCGCACCACGATTTGAATGTTCCAGATACTATACTGACAGATATGGAAAAGGCTTTTCTTGAAATTAAGGCAAAGGGTGAGCTACGTCACGGTAGCGGTACGCATGATTATGGTTATTTTTCCGTTTGGTTTTAATCAGTTTAAGCTACAGTAGCTATTTACGCCTTTGTCTCCTAATGCGAGGTAAGCCGTATCCGTAGGATTGTGTTCGGGAATCCAACCTATATTGATTTTGGATGTTAAGTCTTGTATAATAATACAGTAAGGGCGATAAGGAGGAGGTGTCTGAAATTGTAAACAGTTGAAGAATACAAAAGAGAGCTATTTCCTAAGTTGATTAATAATTTAAAGACATGTTGCCCTAAAGAGGTTGCACAGCTGAAAAACTACTAAAAAAAATGAAGATTATATTATGAACGGAGATGAAATGATGGAAAAGTGGTTATATGTTATGTTCATAGAAAGAGGTAAAACGTATAACAAAATGACCAAAGACGTGGTCACGAAACACGTCGAGAATATAAGGGCACTGGATGACGAAGGGAAGATAGAACTTGTCGGGGCATTCAAAGGCTATCCAGGCGTCGCCGGTATGGTCATTTTCAAGACTCAAAGTTACGAAGAGGCCGAAGCGCTTTGCAAGAGGGAACCTCTTATTGCTCTAGGATATGCAACATATAAGCTGCGTAATCTGCAAGTGGCGAACAGGGATAACAACTATTTGCTGTAATAGAAAATGAGGTGATATCAATGGGTTTTACTTCAATACATGAGTATATAAATGGACTTAGCGAAAATGGCAATAAAGCAGTCTGTGAATTTGTGGATTTTATGGGAACTGAATTTCCTGGGATTGTGCCCAAAATTTCTTATGGCATGCCAATGTGGTGGACGGGAGCTAAGATGTATAATGGGTATGTGGCTGTTTCGGCTGCAAAAGCACATTACTCCATACATTTTCATGATGAAGAATGTCTGTTAAGCTTGTCAAAAATATTGGTTGGATGTACTTTTGGTAAAAGATGTGTAAACATTAAGTATGATGATAGAGAATCGGCTATTATTGTGAGACAAAAGGTAAAAGATTATTTTAATAGTATTTTGTGAGACTTCTTGGAATAACTGGTAGCAATTTCTTGGCAAAAGTGTTATAGTGAAAATATAAAAATTAAATAGATGTTAGCGGGGGAACTCTTTGAGTTGAGAAGGTAAAACCTGACCCTTTGAACCTGACGGTTAAAACCGGCGTAGGGAAGCGATTTTTAGAGTATCATTTTTGAGTCTTTTACCTACCGGGAAAGGGCTCTTTTTTTGCTTGAACGGTGTTAAAGAAGATATCATTTCAAGTAAGATTACCGCCCATGCTGCTGATATTGTAAAAAGGTATTATACAGGAGGAGGAAAACGATGATTGTAAACGGAAAGGAAATCATATTGCAAAAAGAAATTTCAGTAATGGATTTTCTTAAGAAAGAAGGGTATGATGCGACAAAAGTGGCTGTTGAGAAAAACGGCGATATTATACCTAAAAAGAATTTTGAAGCCGAAATGCTTTCGGATATTGACAAAATTGAAATAGTTAGTTTTGTAGGGGGCGGATGAGATTATGCACACTATTCTAAAGGGCGTTAGGCCAACTCGTGACGAATATGAAAGCCTGATGGCGGCGCGGCATACGCCGGAAGTACATGAAAAATTGAAAGAAGGAAAGGTTGCCGTAGCTGGGCTTGGAGGACTAGGTTCTAATATTTCGGTAATGCTTGCGCGAATCGGGGTAGGAAAACTGCTGCTGGTGGATTTCGATGTGGTTGAGCCCAGCAATTTAAACAGGCAGCATTATGATTTGACACATTTAGGAATGTTGAAAACGGATGCACTTAAGAGTCAAATTGACAAAATAAATCCATTTATCGAAACAGAAATTTGCACTTTAAAAGTATCGGAAGAAAATCTGATGACGATTTTTAACGACTATCCAATTGTCTGTGAAGCATTTGATAATCCCCAATACAAAGCAATGCTTGTAAATGCTTTACTGGAGCAAGGCGGGAAAAAGATTGTTGCTGCTTCCGGAATGGCGGGTTTTGACAGTGCGAATAACATCAAAACAAAGCAAAGGTTTAAAAACTTATATGTATGCGGCGATTTTAAAACACCGGTGCAGGAAGGCACCGGACTTATGGCTCCGAGAGTTGAGGCTTGTGCAGCCCATCAAGCGAATATGGTATTAAGACTTTTATTGAATATAGAGAAAGCGTAGGTGCAAAATGAAAGATAAATTGATAATCGGCAATAAAGAATTTAATTCCAGATTCATTTTAGGATCAGGTAAGTTCCCCCTTGACATGACAAGGATTGTGATAGAAAATGGCGGCGTAGAAATGGCAACACTTGCTCTCAGGCGCGCAAATATTGGCGGTAAAGAAAATATTTTGGACTATATGCCAAAAGGGATCACGCTGTTGCCAAACACATCGGGAGCAAGAAATGCGCAGGAGGCAGTGCGTATTGCAAGACTTGCGAGAGAACTTGGGTGCGGTGATTTTGTAAAGATTGAAGTCATAAACGATTCAAAATATCTTATGCCGGATAATTATGAAACGATAAAGGCAACTGAAATCCTGGCAAAAGAGGGATTTATTGTGATGCCCTATATGTATCCTGATTTAATAGCGGCAAGACGTTTAGCAGATGCCGGCGCATCGGCGGTAATGCCGCTTGGCGCCCCCATCGGCAGTAACAAGGGCCTTTTGACAAGGGATTTTATTAAAATACTTGTAGATGAAATAGATTTGCCCATTATCGTTGACGCCGGTATCGGTAAACCTTCCCAGGCCTGTGAAGCTATGGAGCTTGGTGTTTCGGCGGTTATGGCAAATACCGCAATTGCAACAGCAAATGATGCAGGGATGATGGCAACTGCATTTAAGTTGGCTGTGGAGTCCGGAAGATATGCATATCTTGCCGGTCTTGGCAGAGTGCTGGAACATACTGCGGAAGCATCAAGTCCTCTTACCGGTTTTTTGGAGGATTGATCATGGCAGATACGATACCAAAAACAGACCACATGCAGTATCTTGACTTTATGGAAGTGATTGAATCTGACATAATGGGAAAGGTGCTAAGTCAAACCAGGGAATATGACTATACAAGATTTAATGCAAGTGATGTCAAAAAGGCTTTAGACAAGGATATTTTAACTTTTTACGATTATTCGGCATTATTATCTCCTGCTGCGGAAGATTTCCTGGAGGAAATAGCCGGCAGAGCAAAAATTGAAACAAGAAAATATTTTGGCAGCTCTATTAGTATGTTTACCCCTTTATACCTGTCAAACTATTGCAGCAATCACTGTGTGTACTGCGGATTTAATTGTAACAATAAAATCAGAAGAGGAAAATTGTCTTATGCCGAAATCGAAAGTGAAATGGATGCGATTTCAAAAACGGGCCTGCGCGAAATTCTTTTATTGACAGGTGAGTCCAGAAGCCAATCAAATGTTGACTATATCGGAAAAGCTGTAAAACTTGCGAAAAAGTATTTTTCTACAATCGGAATTGAAATTTACCCCTTAAATTCTGACGAATATGCTTATCTTCATCAGTGCGGCGTTGATTTTGTAAGTATTTATCAAGAAACTTATGATACGGATATATATGAAAAAAACCATCTGTGCGGTCCAAAGCGGGCATATCGATATCGCTTTCATGCTCAAGAACGCGCTGTGACAGGCGGCATGAGAGGCGTAGGCTTTGGGGCGCTTTTGGGATTGGGCGATTTCCGTAAAGATGCTTTTGCAACAGGTATTCATGCTTACTACTTACAACGAAAATATCCTCATATCGAAATATCTTTTTCGGTGCCGCGAATACGGGCGTATATAAACAATACCGAAAATAATTTTTGCGGCGTTCGAGAAAAACAACTTTTACAAGTAATGCTTGCATATCGACTCTTTATGCCATTTGCCGGGATTACAATATCAACAAGAGAACGCGCCGGTTTTAGAGATAACATAATCGGCTTAGCGGCAACTAAAATTTCAGCAGGTGTAAAGGTTGGCGTCGGCGGGCACGGTTTGGAAGAAGTCGGTGATGAGCAATTTGAAATATCAGATTCAAGAGATGTTTCGCAGGTTCATACGATGATACTTGAAAAAGAACTGCAGCCCGTTTACACCGATTATATCCGATTGATTTGAAAGGCATGGTGATTAACATGAAGCAATTTGATTTAACCTTATATTTTGTAACGGACAGCACAAACAAAGCAGATGAAGATTTTTTGGAAATTGTAGCGCAGGCATGTGAAGGCGGCGTAACTCTTGTGCAGCTGCGCGAGAAAGAAAAAAGCAGCCTGGAATATTTAAACCTTGCCAAAAAAGTAAAACAAATAACTGATCAGCATAACATTCCTTTAATTATAGATGATCGAGTTGATATTGCAATGGCGATTGACGCAGCCGGGGTACATGTTGGTCAAAGTGACATCCCTGTTTGCGTTGCCCGTAAACTGCTGGGTGATAATAAAATAATTGGCGCAACAACAAAAACAATCGCTCAGGCAAAAAAAGCAGCGGAAGAAGGCGCCGATTATCTTGGTGTCGGTGCCATTTATCCAACCACCACAAAAGTGGTCACAGTTATTACGGAAGTTTCAACATTGAATGAAATTGCGACACATATTAAGCTGCCAATAGTTGCAATCGGTGGATTAAACAGTTCAAACATAGATGTACTATATAACAGTTCGGCTGCTGGTATAGCAGTTGTTTCGGCAATTATGAAAAGCCGGGATCCACGCAGCACGGTTAAATTGTTAAAAAAACAGGTGCTGGAAAATTTTAGGCCAAATGCTTACAATGAAGGTTA
>Ga0153920_1001204_pt1 | contig 11001 bp, 12 predicted proteins | sample TSNJ004MetaG_FD_104713 | JGI IMG/M metagenome (GOLD analysis project Ga0153920, IMG submission 104713) | Attine ant fungus gardens microbial communities from New Jersey, USA - TSNJ004 MetaG | ecosystem: Host-associated > Fungi > Mycelium > Unclassified | place: USA: New Jersey, Brendon T. Byrne...
CGTCGCTCAGTTGGTCCGCGAGCAGGTGCGGGTCATGTTGCAACGGCTCGTGGTGTCGCGTGCCGCGCCCCGGCAACTCGAGCGGGTGCACCGCCAGCCACGACGGTGCGGCCTGCGCCCAACGCGCGTAGACCGTTGCACTGCCCCCTGCGCAAGGCAGGCACAGCAGTCGGCAGGCCTCAAACGCCATTGCGCCCGTCGCCCTGGGTCGCAAGATGCTCGCGCAGGCTGCGTGGACGCATGTCCGTCCAGACCGTCTCGATGTGGGCCAGACACGTTGCCTTGTTGCCACTCACGCCGACTTCGCGCCAGCCGGCCGGCACGGGCCGGTAGTCCGGCCAGATGGCATATTGCTCTTCGTCGTTGATGACCACACGGAACACGCCATTCTCGTCGTCGAAACTCATCGATCGCTCCTCTAAGCATCTTGCAGCGGGACGGCGCGGTCTGCGCCCCCTCTTCGCTGACAGACGGACCAGCGTCCGTGCAATTTACCCCCTCGGCAACCACGCCAGCGCGGCCCCGTATCCCGGCGGCGCAGGAAGCAGTCTCAACTCGAGACCTTGCAAGGCCCGCGCCAGCCCGGCGTCGTCGGCCTGCCACGCAATCGCTGATGACGGCACGGTCGGCGGCCGGGTCGCGTCGAAATCGGTGCCGGGGTCGACGGCCACGCGCGAAATCGCCGCCACATCCAGACGCAGTAACGTCAGACCGTCCTGCAAGCCCGTGCCCAGCGCCTTGAACGCCGCTTCCTTGAGGCACCAGAGACGGTGAAACAGGGGGGACAGAGGTGACAGGGGCGGGATTCCGGTGTTCCGCCCGGCCGACGGGGCCGCCAGACGTACCAATGCGTCTTTTTCTGCCGCGTGAAGGCAGACATCCCACAGAGGCCCCGGATCGGCCACGGCATCGAGCCGTTCTATGTCGACGCCCACCTGCATGTCGCGGGCATACGCGAGCAAGCCCCACCGGCCTGCGTGACTCACATTGAAGTCCAGCCGCCCGCCCCCGGCAAGGCGCGGCCGCCCATGGGCATCGGTTTCAAGCGCGACGCTGCCCGGCGGCACCCCAAGCTCTCTCCCCAACGCTTCGCGCAACGCGCTACGGACGGTGACAAACCGCGCCCGGTCGTCTTCCCTTAGCAGCCGGGCCATCCGGGCACGTTCATCGGGGGTAAGCCGGGCCGCCAGATCCAGGAGGGATGCGGCTTGAGCCGAGGCTCCCGAGGTATCGGCAATCCTGACGAATTGCAAAGTGAGGCTCATTGGCATAACGAAATAAACGACTCCTCAATCGATGATCGTCTTGCGACTCAAAATATTAATTGCAAACCATTCTCATTTTCACTATCGTTTACATCAAATTTGCTGCCAACCCTACGTAAATTGATAGGCGTGTCCCTTTCCACGGGCGCCACGCCGTGGGGCGGCGCAGCAGACGATCTGCAGTCCTGTCTTTTCTCCCTGCACCGTTGTGTCGGAATACGCCAAGCGCGTTATTCCCGGCAGCGTTCGTCCGTCACTTTGTCATCGGCTGCGCTCACGCCCCTTGCCGGGCTCGCCAGTGTGGTCGCAAAGCGACAGTTGCACACTTAGCCACACAGCCGTGCCTTCGATGCCAATCTGGAGGCAAAAGCATGAGCGAGCAGTTGAGTTACGCCGGATATCCCGGCTGGATACCTGTGGGTACCGATGAGCCGGAAGATGGCGTCGTCGGGCAGGTCTTCGTGACACACCGGCGCGCCCTGGTCGGTCTGGCGATGCGCATTCTCGGCTGTCCGTGTCGTGCCGAAGATGTTGTTCAGGATGCCTACATCAAACTCTGCGATGCGCGCAGCACGTGCCCCGTGCGCCATCCCGCCAGCTATGTGATGCAGGTCGTGCGCAATCTCGCGCTCGACGGCTACCGCCGCCAGCAGATCGAAAACCGGGTGTTCACGGTGGAGGAAGAAGCCATCGACATGCCGGATCGTGGCGCATCGCCCGAGGCGCAAGTCACGGCCCGGCAGATGATCGGCGGCATGCTGGACCGGCTCAAGACACTGCCCGAGCGCACCCGCACCGTATTCGAGATGTATTACTTCCAGGACTGTACTCAGCGCGAGATCGCCCAGTCGCTGGGCGTGTCGACAACGCTGGTCAACTTCATGATGCAGGACGCGCGACAGGCGCTCACGCCCTGGATCAGCGGCGCCGCCGACGAGCCGGTCTGACGGCGCCCGAAGCGCCCAGGCACCCTATCGTTACCGCAACATCACGCCTTCGAAATCGCCGCTGATGGGTGCGATCACGATCTGATTCTTCCCTGAGCGCTTGGCCGAGTAAAGTGCGCCGTCGGCCAGCGCCAGCCATGAAGTCGGCGAAATCAGGTCCCCGTCGAAATTGGCAACGCCAACACTCAGCGTGACGCTGCCCGACGCATCGAGACCTCGCGTGGCCTCGGCAAACACCGCACACACCTTCTCCAGCTTCTTGCGGGCCTTCTCGGCGGCTTGCCCGTCGAACAGGACACAGAACTCGTCGCCGCCGTAACGGCCGATCACATCGTGACTGCCCAACTCGCTCGACAGCACGTCGGAGAGAATTCGGATCAACGAGTCGCCCTGGAGGTGACCATGAATGTCGTTGATCTCCTTGAAGCCATCGATATCGATCAGCGCAATGCTGGCCGTCCCCGACCGGCCGGTCCGCTTTTCCGTGTAGCAACTCGTCAATGCGCGCATCCACGAACGGCGGTTGAGCAGCGACGTCAGATCGTCCTGGTCGCTGATCCTGCGCAATGCGCGCTCACTCTTCGAGAGTCGCTTCGCCAGACGGAAGCTCGTCAGCCCGACAAGCGTCGGGTAGATCATCAGCAACGGCAGGCTCGCCAGCAACTCCGAGAATTCGATCTCGGTCTTGACCACGAAACCGATCACCGCGCCGGTAAGAACGCCGCCGACGATCATGGCCAGAATGCCGTCGCGCAGCAGCCGGAAGCCGCCCGCCGACGCATTGTGCATCAGCAACACCGAGATCAATACCGCCGACGGCACACCGCTGAAGTGCATCGCCACGACCCAGCCCCCGCCGAACGCAGAATCGCACAACAGATTGCGACGCTCGGCCCGGACAGGATCGACCGCCGACATGGCAATCGCGTGGGCGAAGGCCGGCCAAAGGAACGCGTTGAGCGCCCAAACGCCATAGGCGAGGTGCGACGCTCCCGTGTGTTGAAACACCGTGAAAACGGCGATGGCGCTCAGAGCGCAGCCCAGACTGCGCAAGCCGAGCACGCGACGAGAAAAGTCTCGTCCTCTTTGAGATTTGGAACGGGTACCCTGGTCTGTCGATTGATCCGTCATCTCGCCAACGTCAAAGGCGTTATTGGTTTAAGAAAGGAGCGTCGCCTGGCGGCCTGCGCATTATGCCTGCGCTCCTTTCTTTCCAACGACACAGCGCATCAATCAACGAATCGATTCAATTCACCAATGCATTTACCTGACTATTCAAATGCGCATTGGACACGCTCAATGAAAAAGGCCCGCGAATCATCGCGGGCCTCAAATGCTGACAGCGTACGGTTTTGCCGGTTACTTCGCCGCAGCGATCACGGCAATCTCGACGAGCAGATCGGGGGCTGCGAGACGCGACTCCACGGTGGCGCGCGTCGGCGTGTTGCCCGGGCTCGTCCACGCGTCCCACACGGCATTCATGCCGGCGAAATCGGACTCGATGTCCTTGAGCCAGACTTGCGCCGACAGCAGACGCGACTTGTCGATACCGGCGTCTTTCAGATAACCGTCGATCTTCGCGAGCACTTGCTGCGTCTGCCCGGTGATGTCCTGACTGCGGTCGTCGGCTGTCTGGCCGCCAATGTAGACCGTTCCGTTATGCACCACGACACGGCTCATCCGTGCATTCGTGTGATGGCGTTGAATATCGCTCATTAACCACGTCTCCAAAAGGAATAAAAAGAGTAGATGAGAGGCGCGAGCCGCCTCACCTACTTGGGGAAGCCTGCTCGCTCACTCAGGAAATCGGGGGCCTCGACCGCGGTGGCCAACTCGCCCAGCGTGACCGGCTTGATCGGCGGACGAATGCGGTAGTACCCGACTTCCGGCACCGCGCAACCCTGCGCCTGCGCCAGCAGCTCTGCCACCGTCATGCCGCAGAACCGGCCCTGGCATGGCCCCATGCCGCAACGCGAAAACGTCTTCGTCTGGTTCGGGCCGACACAACCCAGCCCCGCCATGCGACGCACGTCTCCCGCCGTCACCTCTTCGCAGCGGCACACGATGGTGCTGTCGTCGGCCGGTGCGCGGAACCCATCGGCCGGCCGATACAGCGCGTCCAGGAACGGACGAATCGCCGTGTGCGCCGCCAACTCACGGCGCAGGGAAAGCGCGCGCGAGTCACGTTTCGCGTCGTCGAGCTTGCCAAGCTTCACGGCGGCCTGTGCGGCCGCAAGTCTTCCTGACGGCTCAGCGGCCAGTGCACCGGCGATCCCTGCGCCATCCCCAGCCACGAAGATGCCGGGCAAACTCGTCTCGCCCCAGGCGTCGGTCTTCGGGCGCCAGCACAACTGCGCCTCGTCCCACTCGTGCTCGCAGCCAATCGAGCGCGTGACCTGCGTGTTCGGGATCACACCCTGATGCAGCAGCACCAGCGCCGTGTCAATGCGCGCCGTGCGGCCATCCACGACATACTCGATGCCCTCGGCCTGCTGGGCCCCGACCACGCGCAACGATTCCACATGCTTCACGTGCTGCACACCTGCCGCACGAATGGCGCGCAGCAGCTTGAAACCCTTCAGCAGATAAGACGGTGCCCGCAAGGCCCCGCCCGCGTGGCGCAAGGCTTCGCGCCGTCCGCCCGGCTCGGCCGTGTCGAGAATGGCCCGTACCGGCACACCGGCATTGATGAGCTGCCAGGCAAACAAGTAGAGCAACGGGCCACAACCGGCCAGCACCGCAGGCGAGTCCGGCACCAGCGCCGACGCCTTGAGCAGCGTTTGCGCCGCCCCCACGCCCATCACACCGGGCAACGTCCAGCCGGGAATCGGAAACGGCCGCTCCTGTGCGCCGCTCGCGAGTACGATCGCGCCGGCTTCGATTTGCAGCGTGCCGCCACCCGTACCCTGCCGGGTGATGGATACGCGTCTGTCCGCACCGATCTGCCATGCGAGCGTCTGCGGCCAATAGTCGATGCCCGCAGCCGTGAACGCATCGACGAGCGCACGTCCGCGCAGATAGTCCGGCCCGAGGACAGCCGGGTCAGCCAGCGGCGAACGGCTCACGCTGCGATAGATCTGACCACCGGGCAAAACGTTTTCATCGACGACCAGCGGCGCGAGCCCGTGACGCTTCGCCTCAAGCGCCGCCGCCAACCCGGCCGGACCCGCGCCGATCACCAGTAAATCCACGATCTTCGTGCTCATGCCACACTCCTCGCGCCATCCATGCGGCGCACCTGCATACCCTCTCGCACAGGCGTCATGCACCCTTGTCGGTTCGGCACGCCGTCGATCTCCACCAGACAGTCGAAGCACACGCCCATCATGCAAAACGGTGCGCGCTCGCTGCCCGTCACGGGCGTGGTGCGGCACGCCGTCACGCCCGCGAAGAGCAAGGCGGCCGCGACATTCATATCGGTCGGCACATCGACCGGCGTACCCTCGATAAACATTCGCACCGTCGCGCCATCCTTGCGCGCCAGCGACTTAAGCAGCGAAACGTTTGGCATAGAAATGATCCAGAAGCGCGGGACGCGATGCGCCGAGAATCCACGGCGCGATAGTTTCACAATGCGCGGCGGCAAGCGTCACGCCGCTGTGGCAGGTCGCGAGGAACGCGCCCGGGCAGGCCTCGGAGGCTTCGTAAATCGGCAGCCCGTCAGCCGTCATCACACGCAACGCTCCCCAAGCGCGCACCACGCGCACGTCCTTGAGCAAGGGGAACGGCGCAATGCCGCGCCGGGCGATGTCGGCGAGCACGTCCGGCGTCACGCCGTCGTTGAAGCCCACGTCTTCGGCCGAATCGCCGAGCATGACCGAGCCCTCAACGGTCTGACGCACATAAATCGTCGGATACGAGAGGAAGGGCTTGACGCGTTCGGTCACGAGAATCTGTCCGCGCAACGGCTTGACCGGTGCGTTCAGTCCGACCATCGGCGCGAGGTCGCGATTGCCCAGACCTGCGGCGAGCACCACGCGCCCGGCTTCGAACGACGCCTCACCCATGCTCACGCGAAACGCGCTACCCACTTGCCGAATATCGGTCACACGCACGTTCGGCGCGTATTCGCCACCGGCCTGTTCGAACGCCGTGAACAGCGCGCGCAACGTGTAGAGCGGGCTCACATGACCGTCGTTCGGAGAGTAGATGGCGCCGGCCACATCGGGACCGATGGCTGGCAGACGCTCGGCCAGCGCATCGTGATCGAGCACTTCGTATACGAGTGCAGGCTCGGCTTCCTGAAGCTTGCGCATGCTCTCGACCTTGATCGCCAGCTCCTCCGGCGTTTGCGCGATGTTGAAGCCGCCGGGCCGCTGAAAGCCGACGGACACGCCAGTACGCGCAAATAACTCGTCGGCGAAACCTTGCCACGTGTTGGCCGAGTGCAGCGACCAGCGCGCATAGTCGGTGCAGGTGCCTCCTTTGCCCTGCACCCAGACCAATCCGAAGTTGCCGCGTGCGGCACGCAACGCATTGTCTTCGCCATCGCAAACGACGACGCGTTGTCCGCGCTTGGCGAGCCCGTAGGCAATCGCCATGCCGACGAGGCCGCCGCCTATGACGGCGATATCGTATGTCTTTTGCATGTTTTAGTGATTTCCAACCAGAACCTTGTTCAGCCCATAGATGCGATCGAGCACCAGCATCACTGCCAGCGTCAGTCCGATGAGCAGCGTCGAGATCGCTGCCACGCTCGGGTCGACCGTCTCGCTCATATTCATGTAGATGCGCACCGGCAGCGTAATCGTCGTGGGCGACGTGACGAAGATCGTGGCCGTCAGTTCGTCAAAACTGTTGATGAACGCCAGCACCCAGCCCCCCGCCACACCCGGCAGAATCGCCGGCAGCGTGATCCGACGGAATGTCGTCCAGCGTCCGGCACCCAGTGAGCGCGCCGCACGTTCCGCTTCATCCGCCTGCCCCACCAGCGCCGACATGATCAGGCGCAGCGCATACGGGAAGATCAGGAGCGCATGGCAAGCCACGAGGCTCACGAACGATCCGCCCATGTCGAGCAGCGTGAACAGCCGCAAAAACGCAATGCCCAGCACCACCGGCGGAATCATCAGCGGCGAGAGCAGGAACGAATTGATCGCGTCACGCCCCGGGAAGCGGTAGCGTGCCAGCCCCATTGCCGTAGGCACGGCCAGAATCGTCGACACAGTGGCCGACGTCACACCCAGCCACAGACTCGTGCGCAGCGCCGACTGGAAATCCTCATCGCTCATCAGCGACGAGAACCAGCGCAGTGAAAAGTGCTGCGTCGGGATCGACAGAAAGTTGTCCGGCGTGAAGGCGACCAGACACACCACCACCAGCGGCGCGAGGATGAAGACCAGAAATACCACGTGGAACGCGAGCGCCGCCACGCCGTTGCGATCGTACTGAGGATCTTGCCGATTCATAGCCTCGCCTCCTCAGCCGAGACGGCGCGTAAAGCGCTTCTCGAGTGCACGGTTATATCCGCTGATGATGGCCACATTGACGATCAACAGCACGATCGCAATAGCAGCACCCAGCGGCCAGTTCAGCGTGCCGAGAAACTCGTCATAAGCCGTGGTGGCCACGACCTTCAGGCGCCGGCCGCCAATGAGCGCGGGCGTAGCGAAGGCGCTTGCCGTCAATGCGAACACGATCAGGCTGCCCGACAGAATGCCCGGCGTGATCTGCGGCAGCACCACGCGCCACATCACCGTCGCGCGTCCCGCCCCCAGCGAGCGCGCCGCATGTGCCACCGCCGGATCGAGCCGCGTGAGCGAGGTCCACACGGAGAGCACCATGAGCGGCACGAGCACATGCAGCAAGGCCACCGTGACCGCGCCCATCGTGAAGAGCATCTGCAAGGGCTGATCGATGAGCCCCAGCTTCGCAAGCACGGTGTTCACCAGCCCCTCACGCCCCAACAGGATCGACCAGCCCAGCGTGCGCACGACAACCGAGATCAGCAGCGGACCGAGCACCAGCACCAGACACAGCGAACGCCACGGATCGCGCATGCGGAACAGGAAATACGCCTCCGGCACGCCGACCAGCACACACAGCAATGTCACGCCCACGGAGAGCAGCAACGTGCGCAGGAATATCTCGTAAAAATAACTGTCGGTGAGAATGTCGACGTAGTGCTGTAGCGAGACCGTCGGCAGTATCCCGCCCAGATTCGGGTCGAAGCCATGCAGGCTCAACACGAACGTCAGCGCGAGCGGCACCGCCAGCAGCACGAGGAAGTAGATCGTCGCCGGCATGACCAGCGTCCAGGCAGCGCGCCGCTGGCTGGCGATCTCGGGTGAGAGCCCCACTGTCGCATTCATGTCCGGCACGGCGGAGACTCCCGATGGCGTAGACGTCGCGGCATTCATGCGCCCTCCTGCACGAGACGCAGCGCGTCGTCGGCCCAATCGAGCCCGACGGCCTCGCCATCGTTCGCAGCGACCACACCGTCATTCGAGACCAGCACGCGCAACTCGCCGAGCGCCGTCGACACCGTGAGCACCCAATGATTGCCATGGAAGCTGCGCTGGCCCACGCGGCCTGCGAGCCGCCCCGCCGTGGTCGACGTCAGGCGAATGCGCTCGGGCCGCAGGCTGAAGGTGGCCGGACCATTCGTGCGCCCCGCACTGCCCGCCGAGACTGCGCCGGCATGGGCGGGCGACACGGCGAGCCGGTGCCCTTGCGCATCGAGCACGGCCACGCCTGCGCTCACGTCAAGCTGACCGGTGATGAGATTGGTCTGTCCGATGAAGTGCGCAGCAAACGTGGCACGCGGGTCTTCGTACACGTCATGCGGCGTATCGATGCGCACCACACGTCCGGCGTTGAGCAACACCACACGATCGCTGATGGCAAGCGCCTCGGCCTGATCGTGCGTGACCATGATGGTGGTCGTGCCGACCTTGCGCTGAATCGCACGCAACTCGTCCTGCATCTGCTCGCGCAGCTTCGCGTCGAGATTCGACAGCGGCTCATCGAGCAGCAGCACGGGCGGCGCGATCACCAACGCCCGGGCGAGCGCCACGCGCTGACGCTGACCGCCCGAGAGTTCGCGCGGATAGCGTTGCGCATGCTGGCCGAGGTGCACCAGTTCCAGCGCGTCCTGCACACGGCGCTGCTTCTGGCCCGGGTCCACGCGGCGCATGTCCAGACCGAACGCCACGTTCTGCGCCACGGTCATGTGCGGAAACAGCGCGTAGCTCTGGAACACGATACCGAGGCCGCGCCTTTCCGGTGGCATCGGCGTGAGGTCGCGGCCTTCAAGCAGAATGCGTCCGGCGCTCGGCGCAACGAACCCCGCGATCATCTGCAACGTGGTGGTCTTGCCGCAGCCGGACGGGCCCAGCAGGGAGATGAACTCGCCCTGCGCAATCGAAAGATCGACGCCCTCGACCGCAACGGTGTCACCGAAGCGTTTGCCGAGTTGCTCGAGACGCAAGTATGGAGTGCTCATGACGCTTGTGATCTCCCTGCGCCTTAACGCTCGATCTGACGGTTCCAGCGCTGCGTCCACTCAGCGCGCTTGGCGTTGACGACGTCCCAGTCGACACGCACGAGCTTGTCGATCTGCGCCGGCGACGGCACACGTGCCGCGACGGACATCGACAGTTGGGTCTTCTTGTTGGACGGTGCTACGCCCTGGCTTTCGGCGAGGACGGCCTGCGTCTGCGGCGAGAGAATCGTCTGGATGAATTTCTGCGCGAGCGCGTCGTTGGCCGACTTGTCCACGACGCACATGCCCATGCCGAGGGCTACCGCGCCTTCCTTCGGATACACGAACTCGACCGGAATGCCCTGCTGGCGCAGCGCCTGCACGCGGCCGTTGCCCCAGACCGCGATACCGACTTCATCCGCCTGGAACAGCTCTGCGATCTTGCCCGGCGACGGGTCGAACGACAGCACGTTCGGTGCGATCTTCTCCATTTCGCGGAAGCCCGGATCGATGTTGGTATCGCTGCCGCCGTTGAGCTTCGACTCCACGAGCAGCGCGTGCAGACCGTAGGTGTTCTTGATGCTCGGCATCACGAGCTTGCCCTTGTACTTCGGATCGGACAGCTCTTTCCACGACGTCGGTGCGGGCCAGCCCTTCGACTGGAACAGACGCGTGTTGTAGGCGATACCCGTTGCGATCAGCCCGGCCGCCACGGCACTGCCGTTCTTGAACTTCGCGATGTCGTACAGATCCTGATAGACCGGCGCGTCGGCCAACTTGCCGCAGAAGCCCATCTGAATGGCCTGATACATCGGGCCGTCGTCGAGGAAAACGACGTCCATGCCGGCCTTGCCCTTTTGCGCCTGAAGCTTGGCGAGAGTCGTCGTCGAATCGCCAGGCACGATCACCACCTTGGTGCCCGGGTTCGCCCGCTCGAAGCCGGGAATGACGTCCTTCTTGAGCATCTGTTCAAACGAACCGCCATAGGCACCGACGTACAGCGTCGTGTCGGCATGGGCAGCCGTGGCACTCAATACCAACCCGGCAACACCCACCGATACGGCAGCGGTGCGGCCAAGCTTGCGAAGCGTTTGGGGAACGACAGTCTTCATCGAGAAGCTCCTTGCGTGAAGCAGTGTTATGTGATGTTATGGCCCGGCATTACGAAAAAAAATCAAACTATTGCGTGGTTTTCGTAGAGTCATTTTCGACACATCCACCGTCAAATCACATTTTTTAACCCAACCATACGTAAATGTTATGGGGCGGTTGATACGAGGCTTCGATGAAGATCCGGCAGTTGGAGGCATTTCGCGCGCTGATCCTGCGCCAGACGGTCACTCGCGCGGCCGACATGCTTCACATC
>Ga0153920_1001205_pt1 | contig 10992 bp, 10 predicted proteins | sample TSNJ004MetaG_FD_104713 | JGI IMG/M metagenome (GOLD analysis project Ga0153920, IMG submission 104713) | Attine ant fungus gardens microbial communities from New Jersey, USA - TSNJ004 MetaG | ecosystem: Host-associated > Fungi > Mycelium > Unclassified | place: USA: New Jersey, Brendon T. Byrne...
TGAGACCCGCAATAGCTTTAGCTTCAAGTTAAAAACCTCCAATGTTATAATGAGTGCAGGTTCGCCAACCGACACTAAAACAAAGGAGGTTATCCAAAATGGATATGAACAGTTTATCACATAGTGTGTCCTGAATGCTATAGGATACTGAAAAGAAATATTGTAACTGAAAAGCAATGCTTTTCGTGAGATGGAAGTAGGTCTTCCGCAATCGGCATACAGGTGCAGGTTGCAAAACACCCATAGGTGCTGTAGATAAAAGCTATGGTATTGAGCGTATGTGGAAAAGGCAGTATAGAAACTGTCTTTTGCATAAGCGACGGGATTGCTTATACCTTGCGAATGGCGATACCAATGAAGTACAGGTGACCAGACAGTCCGTCTATATGAAGAACCTGAACTATGAGGATTATATCCAGTCCGATGCATTGACAAAAGAGCAGGAAGAGCTTCAGAAAGAGATGATGTCGGAAGAATTTTTAAACAGCATACCCAGTTCCGGGATTGGAAGCCAGGTGGCGGCATTGGCTCTGACGAAGGTAGGAAGTAGGCACAGTCATCTGGTCAATTTATTTCGGTGTGTAAAGTATCACGAAAAGGCACTGGAAGAGGAGCTGAAATGGTATTTATCTTCAAGGGAACTTTTTCAAGATGCGAAGGCACAAGTCGATATTCGAGGCATAACGGATATCCAGAGGGTAGCATGGTTTTATATGATGATTAAAAACAGCTTTGGTGCCAAGCTGACGGTATTTAGTGGAAACCGGTCAGCTATCCATAATGTGGCAGAGTCCCTTGAAAAAGCACATCAAAGACTGGAAAGGGTAGTCATTGAAAACAGGGATTTTAGCAAAGTTGAGAATATAACCATGTTGATCGCTTACCCAAAAGAAATTGAGGATGCAGAGGAGCACGTACAAAATTTTCTCATACTGATGAATGGATGTTCCAGAAAGGAAATGCGATTCATATTAAAAACCATGACGAATATTAAGCAAAATTTAAAAGAAGTTTCATAAGAGATTACCAAGGGTTTCTATCAACCCATCAAAGCACATCTGCCGAAGATGTGCCTTGATGGATTGATAGTATGTTTCAGTCCGATGTACTTTGAAAATTTCATAGCCAGTATGATGGATTTTTAAAATCCTTAACAGGTATGAACATTTGCAGCATATTTAATGTGATGTAAAATCATGAGCTTTGCGATAATACACCTGTCCTTTCGGATAAAAGCAAGGAATCGTAATAGAAGAAGCAAAAGGTGAGAGCAGCGTTTTACATGGGCAGTCGATGGTAGACTGCCTGAAAGTGCAGATGATAATGATACTTCTGTCAACAAACAGATTTATGGCAGTCCGGGGTAGTGCCCGGAATCAGGATGCCGCGTACAAGGGTACGGCATTGTGATATTAAAGTTAAAAGTAGAAAGACTTTTTTCTTTGCATATGAGACAAGCGGTAAACAATATATTGTTTTAAAGGACAAAAGGGGCGATAAGATTGGTAGAAAAAAAATATGGGATTCAAAGCATGGGAGATGTGGATATAAAAACAGTAGATGCAAAGTCCTTAGCTGATATAAGCAAGGTGAAAATTGATGAGACAATGAGTAAAGAAGATAGGATGCTGGATTTTGTAAAAAAGGTAAAAAATCCATTTTGCTTTCTATGTAATGATGTAATTGTCAAAGTTAGTTTTAGTGAAACAACAGATACACTAGAGGATAAATTAACAAATTATTTCTTGACATTATAGATAGAAAAGTGGCAGTTTATTGTAAGTAAAGTATTATAAGTAAAGTATTGTAAGTAAAAGATTGAATTTAGCCTTATGATATGGACTTTTAGTTTTGTAATGCTATAATAATTACAGACTAAGTAAAGCTCAAATAATTTATAAGGTTTCAAATAAATTATTTGAGGTGATAATATTGAATACAAATCTAAATAGTGAAGTTTATAATGCAGCTGTTTATTTACGTCTATCGCGTGAAGACGGAGATAAAGAGGAAAGCGACAGCATTGTAAATCAAAAGGCACTGATCAAAGATTTCTTGAAATCTAACCCTGATATCCGATTATATGAAGAAAAAGTAGATGATGGATATACAGGAGTCAATTTTGAACGCCCAGCTTTTCAATCTATGATGGAAGATATAAAATCAGGCAAGGTTAATTGTGTGATTGTAAAAGATTTGTCTCGTTTTGGCAGGAATTACATAGAAGCAGGACGTTACATTGAAAAAATATTCCCATTCTTAGGTGTTCGTTTTATTGCTATTAATGATAATGTGGATAGTACAAGAGAAGGAAGCCAATCAGATGATATGTTAGTATCATTTAAAAATTTAATTAATGATGCTTATTGCAGAGATATTTCTATCAAGATAAGAAGCCACTTGGAGATTAAACGAAAGAATGGCGATTATTTAGGTGCGTTTGCGCCTTATGGTTATAAGAAATCTCTGGAGAATAAGAATCAACTAATGATTGATGAAAAGGCGGCAGCTATTATCCGTGATATTTTCAAGTGGAAAATTGAAGGATTGAGTTCGCTTAGAATAGCCAATAAATTAAATGAATTAGGCATAAATCCCCCAATGGAATATAAAAAAAATGCCGGCGAAAAATATCAAAGTGGATTTAAAACGAAAGCCAATGTAACATGGGGAGCAAATTCTGTAACCCGAATTTTAAAAAATGAGATCTATACCGGAGTTCTTTTACAGGGGAGAAGCACGACTCCCAATTATAAAATAAAGAAGCGTATCTACAAAAATGAAGAGGATTGGATTCGTATTGAAAATAGTCATGAACCAATAGTAACAACAGAAGTATTCCATATGGTACAGAATCTGCTAAAAATAGATACCCGGGTATCACCTAATGAAAACAGTTTGCATCTTTTTTCTGGGATTGTGAAGTGCGGTTGGTGTGGCAGCAATATGACCAGAAGGACAGTGCCATCCGGCAAGAATAAGCATGTGTATTTAACTTGTATAGGAAATAAGAAACATAGATTGTGTACAAACAATGAAAATATTCCTATCATAAAATTTGAAAAAGTTATCTTGGACACAATTAATTTTCATATTCAAGAAATAATCCAGTTAGAAAGCATGTTAAAGTTAATTGAAACCATTCCATACAGTGGGTATAAAATAGAACGTTTGGATATGGAGATTTTAGACAAAAGGTCTGTGATGAGAAAGAATCAGACTTATATGTTGGGACTTTATGAAGATTATAAAGATGATTTTATATCAGAGCAAGAGTATACAGAACTGAAAAATCATTATGCTATACACATAAGGATATTGGAAAAGGATATTCTAAATCTGAAAACAGAAAAGGAGGAAATTGCAGGTAAGAAATTGGATACAATGGAATGGATTCAAAACTTCACTCAAAAAAAAGGGTTTGAAAAACTCACAAGGGGACTTCTTCTTGAATTGGTGGAGGAAATATTAGTATATGATAAAAAAAGAATTGAAGTGGTATTCAAATTCCAGAATGAGTATAAAGTGTCTCTAGATTTCATTAGAAAAATGTCAGAGTCGCTGCCTAAAGAGGGTAAAGAAGTACAGCTGGAGGAGGTTTAATGGCGAGAAAGAGCAGAAGGCAAGAACAAGTTGCTTTACCTGAAAAGTGTCAGAGTAAACAGCCGGCAGGAATTTATGTACGTTTGTCAGTTGAAGACAATGGATATGAAAAGAGTGATAGTATCAAGTACCAAATGATAATTCTGGAAGAATACGTAAAAGAAAAAGAGGGTATTTACTTAGAAAGCAGATATGTTGATAATGGTAGTACAGGAACAAACTTTGACAGACAGGCATGGAATGAAATGCTTGAAGATCTGAAGAATAAAAAGATTACATGCATTGTTGTAAAGGATTTTTCCAGAATAGGGCGTAACTATATAGAAGTGGGAGATTATCTTGAAAAAGTCTTTCCTTTTCTTGGGGTAAGAGTTATTTCTGTTAATGATAATTATGATAGTTTCTTAGAAAACTATAATGAATCAATGATAAAAAATTCATTACTAAATGTTATGAATGAATATTATGCCAGAGATATTTCTAAAAAGGTATCGAAAGCAAAGATTGTTTTGCAAAAAGATGGTAAATTTATCAGTCCCATAATTCCATATGGTTATCAGCGTAATCCGATGGATAAACATAAGCTAGTCATTGATAAAGAAAGTGCAGATGTTGTCAAAAAAATATATCAGTGGCGGGTATTGGGAAAGGGCTGCATCTTGATAGCCAATTTACTTAATGAACTATTGCTTCCATCTCCAGGACATTATAAATATATGAATGGAGACAAAAGATTTGAAAGAAGTAATCAGGTCAAATGGAAGTCAAAGCATGTAGTTGCAATCCTATCAAACCCATTATATTTAGGTCATATGACACAAGGTAAAACTCATTCCAGCTATTTTTCTGATAAGCCTATGGAGTTTTTACCACAGGAGGAATGGATTATTGTGGAAAACACACATGAAGCGTTAGTATCTCAGCAGGAGTTTGATGTCGTGCAGGAAATGGCAAAGGAAAGTAAATATGATCTGATTGAAAAACAGGCAAGGAATAAAAACCTGCCAAGAAAAGAAATGCCATTTCCCAAACTCGTTTACTGTGGGCAATGCGGGAAATTGATGACCAGGCGAAGCAGAGCAGAGGATGGTAAATTCATGTATCAATATTTTTGCAATGCACCTCATGAGAAATTCGGGAGAAATTGTAAGGATACTTATATAAAAGAAATTGTTTTACAAAATGTTGTAGAAGATACTCTACAAAAGCATATAGAGTTATTAAAAGATATGCATAAAAAAATAGTACAAGTAAAAAATTCGTCTACATATTTATTAGAAATGAAATTTAAAGAGCAAAAACTAAATGCAGTGTCAGAAAATATCGAATTTTTTTGCAAAAGAAAAAATGCATTATATGCAGATATGAAGGATGGATTATTAACCAAAGAAGATTATCTTTTTGCGAAAAGTAAGTACACAGAAGAAATAGAGCAACTGAAAACACAATATGATCAAATCAAGTCAGAAGGTGAATTAAACTGCATACAGAATAGTTCAGTAACCGATTGTTTGCAGGAAGCTGCAGGATGTACGGAAATTACACCGGATATTGTACAGTTATTAGTTAAGAAAATCGTCGTACACTCCAGAAATAGAGTGGAAGTCATTTTTAATTTCACAAATGAAATTGAAAAAATCTATCATATACTTTCAGAGAGGGGGGAGAAGTTGGCATGATAGGAGAATATTTCAGGGTATCAGATGATGATACAGATATTGGAATTGATAAAACAGAAAGCTGCAGTATCTCTAATCAAAGGAGTATGATACAAGCATATTTACAGAGTAAAGAGGATCTGAAAGATATGCCGGTCAAAGAATTTTGTGATGACGGATATTCAGGAGTAAGCTTTAATCGCCCTGCTGTCAAAGAGCTTTTAAAAGAAATTCAGATGGGAAAGATACAGTGCGTAATTGTTAAGGACTTATCCAGATTCGGACGAAATCATATTGAAGTGGGGGATTATTTAGAGCAAATATTTCCGTTTTTAGGTGTCCGGTTCATAGCTGTTACCGATCAATACGACAGTGCAGGACTAATAGGAGATACAGGTGGAATTGAATTTGGCTTTAAAAATCTGATACATGAAATGTATAGTAAGGATTTATCAAAAAAGATTAAAAGTGTAAAGAAAATATATCAAGAGAAAGGGTATTACAGTGGGGGCGGCATTCCTTTTGGATATGTGATAAATCCCGAAAAACGGAAAGGATTTTTGAAGGATGAGAAGGTTGTATCTATAGTGAAAAGGATATTTTCCCTGGCATTAAGCGGAAAAGAAACAGGTGAGATAGCAAGGCATTTAAATGAGAAGAAGCTTCCAACTCCGGGAGTGTGCCATAACCAGAATGGAACTGGAAAATATTTAATTAGAAATCACAAGAAGAATTTGTGGACATCCTCGCAGGTGGCTGCCATTTTACAAAACGAAGTGTATAAAGGAACTTTTGTTACACACAAATTGGCTGCTGATTCGTTACGAACAGAAAAGAAACTAGATCCGGCTTCTTATATCAAGTTTGAGCACGCACATGAAGCATACGTTACAGAAGATGAATTTAAGCGGATTGGAAAGATTTTTGGAGGAAATGGTAGCCGTAAAAATATGAAGTATCATATGGATGAGAATTTTACCTTGCGTAGAAAAGTGAAATGTGGATATTGTGGATATTCCATGTACAGAAATTCCAGAATCAAGAGACCACATTTTTCGTGCCGTATGCGTACTGGTATAAGCGGGTGTAATTCTATGGCTGAAATTCATGTGGATACATTGGAAGATATCGTCTTATGTACGATTCAGAAATACTTAGCTGTATTGCAAAAAAATTATGAAAAAAATGACAGTATTATGAAGAAAATGTTACAGGATGTCTGTGATTTAAAAAGCCAGATGAAGCAACTAAAAATGAAAGTAGACCAACTGCATATTAAAAAGTTGGATTATTATCAACAGTACAAGGATGGGAAAATCGAAAGGGAGGTTTTTGTTCGTTATAAAGAGCAATTAGAGAAAAAAATTTTAAATGTAGAGGAGGGGATTCGTAGTAACGAAAGTGAAGTTACAAGCTATTATCAGAAATTAGCATTTGTACAAACTCCATGTTCTGTGCAAACGCATCGAAAAATTGATAAATTAACGCCGGAATTGGTGAAAGAACTAATTGACCGGATAGATGTATATTCTGCAGACCGGATAGAAATTTATTTTAAATATAGAAATGAATTAATAGGAGCGCAAGTGGAATAGACGGTTAGAATCATGGAAATAAGTTAAGGAAAGTAATTGTTTATCAAGTGGGAAGGGATGAAAATACTGCTAAACATTATTTGAGGAGATGAGCTTGGAAGAAATGAGCCAAAAAGACATGGCGTGTTATGAAGAAAAGAAGAATAGGTAATACAAGAACCAAAAGTAGCCAGATCTGAGGCTTTGGCTGCTTTTCCACATAAAATCAAAGTGTTTTGACATATTTCGGTGAGAAAATACAAAAAAATTAATAAATTTGTTAGTCCCTGCTTGACACCAGCTAATTTCCTGGGACTTGGATGGGCCGCAACGCCAGCGGGTAGTTATGTTATACTACTGTCATATCAAGAAAGACCGCTAAAAATACGGATTTCTAGATGATTAGTCCTAACTAAAAAGTAACTTTCAGTTTAAAAAGCAGATTGATTATGATGCGATATGGAATGACCGGATATATGACAGAGAGCAGTTAGATGAAATTGTGATGATAGCGGTGGATGTTTTGATTTCGCAATCTCAGACAGTCCGAATCAATCGTGAGGACAAGCCGTTAGCAATTGTGAAGAGCATGTATCATAAGCTGAATAAGTTTTCAGTCGAGTATGTTTTGGATTCATTTCAGCAGTGTGAAACAAAGGCAAATAACATCCGGGCAGTGATTTTGACCGCATTATATAATGCGCCGATGACAATCGGCAGTTACTATGCAAACCGAGTAAACTGTTATGAGGCAGCAGGTGTTCCATAAAAGGCAACCAACAGAAAAGACAGTAGATAGAAATTGGAGGATAGTTATGCAGGATAGAGAAATTATAGGAATCGATCATGGGAATCGAAACATGAAAACAGCACAGTATGTATTTTCAGCGTCCGTAGCGCCGATACAATCAAGACCGGACAACTTAGAAAATGTCTTAGAATTTCAGGAGCAGTTTTATTATGTTGGCGGTGAAACTCTGATATTGGAGACGGTAGATAAAACGGTGAATATGGATTATTATATTATGACATTAGCGGCTATAGCGAAAGAATTAAAAGGCAGAGGTAAAAGTCAAGTGACCATACGGCTTGGCGCAGCATTGCCGCCGAGACGGTTTTCGGAGTAGAATAAAGGCTTTCGGGATTACCTCATGTAGCACCAGAAAGTATTCTTTCGATTTGAGGGGATTCCTTATAACATAGTTTTGGAGAAGGCATATGTATTTATGCAAGGGCATGTGGTCATACATGGGATTCAGGACTTATGCGAGGGTTTCTGTCTGCTGATTGATATCGGTGGCGGTACGGTAGATATGGTCGGGATCGAAGATGGAATACCAAACGGATTTTATCAGATCGATCCAAGAGCAACGCTGTACTTTAGTATTGTCAAAATTCAATATGTCTTAGACTATCCAGTTCCTTGTCAAGCTCGTTTTTTATTAAAACCATATCACCCACACCTCTAAGTTTATAAAGCTCGTCTATGCTTTCCAAATGTGGACACATAGGTCTTATCAATGGGAAGATAGGCGCATCTTTATAATGTCTACATTCAAAAACATATGTGTCTTTTTCAGAGCATTTATACTTACAGCCGGTGCATTTCGTCCACCGCGCCACTTTTTTCGGCTCCGGCAGTTTGTTCAAAAGATAAAAGGTCAAGCCTAATACCGACAAAATGATTAAAAGAGCGATCAGGCAACCGATTCTCCCATAGGTGTTATAAATCCAACGTGTAAACTCCCAAATGCGTTCTTCCATTTCCATTATTTTTCCCTCATTTATACCCTCTCACGTTTTATTATATTTTACGTCTGTTAATTGATATTTATACTCACATTTGTCGTCAAAACGGAGTGTGACAGCCTTTGTAAAATCTAAATCATGTATCAATTCGTCAATAATCAAACTGGCTTTCGATGAACGCATGACCTTATAAACATTCCATAGCCCTCTGCCTGATCCACCGGGACCCTTTGACATTCTTCTTTTGCTGATACTGCTTAATACGCTGCTGTCAAAAGTGATGCCGCTATCCTTGATAACGATTTGATATGAGTCGGTAACATCATCCCTACATATGGCGCAACTTATCTTTCTGTTCACATGGGCGCTGCTTTCAATGGCTTTCATTGCGTTTTCCAAAAGGTCGGCCATTATTGTACTAAACTGTTCATGCGAAAGGTATTTTGTTATGTTCACGGGATTTTCCTGAAAATCAATATCAAGCTCAATGCCTTTTTCCTTTGCCTGCTTCAGCATATAGAGCAAGATGGAATCCAATAAGATAATACCGCTTATTTCGTATGTCGTTTCAGCATAATAATTTTCCGTTTCAATTTGCATTGCCTTTCTAAATTCCGTTATGTCATCCATTATTCCCTGAGCTTCTATCTCAGTTTCGGCATCCGGCGATTTCTGTAATAGAATCATGGCGGCAAGGTAAAAGGCTTTAAGGTATTTGATGTCTGTATGAACCCGATTGGACAAAAAATCATTGGTCTGCATCAATTTGTTAAATTTTGATGTGATTTCATTGAGCCTATGTTGGAGGGCCTTATCGTTGAGCGATTGCAGGGTTTCCCTTTTTAAGATAGTAAATAAGCCATACGTTATTAAGCCAATAGAAACAACAAACAGATACTCACTATCATCATGCTTATTTATTCTTAAAAAGCTGTAAATAATCAATATCATTCCAAAAATAAAAAAGTATACCCCTCTGAACCCCTTAATATTTCGTATTTCAAATTTAAAGGGAACAATGTAGATAATAGCCGCTGCGATGGCTTGAATAACTGCAACGGTATAGGCCATGCTGTTATAATGCTGTGTATCCGTAAAAAAACTTGATATAGCCGCAAAGATGATAGATGTCACGGTATCGCATACAAAGTAAAGCATAAGACTGGCCGTATATGAGATCGCCAGATATGTCAACGCATCAGCATATTTTAGTTTTAACGGTTTGAAAATTATTAAACACAACAAGACAATGAACCCCGTACTTGAAACTAATTCAAGGATTTCAAGGGAGAGCATGGTGCTGTGAATAAAGGCCAACGCCACGATTATAACGCCGGACAGGTACATTCGTTTTTCCCATTTCGCCTTTCCTAAAAATTTGATAAAAATGATTAGGCATGAAAAGCCGATTATTATATTTTTTAAGACTGTATAAACTTCCACGATATTCACCTTTCAAAAAAATACATAAACGTACCCGGAAGGAGTGATCCGCGGTACGGGGATGTAATCACTAAAACCTTTCTTTCTTGTTACCCTTTTAACAAGAAAGGGGGTGTCATCGTGGGTTTTTGGAAGTCGTTTTGGGATTATCTAACTTGGCACGCCAAGCTGTAACAGCAGGAGGTTAGGGCATGGTGCTCATGCCTTAACCTTTTCCGCAAAGAAAAATATAAACTCCCGAATAGACGGTGCACCTGATATAAAACTCGTTTGGGGTGTGTAGTATTTATTAAGAACGCTGATGTCGGTTTTGTCCCACGTTTTATGTATTGCGGTATATATTGCTTTTTCAATCGCCTGTTCGGATTTACCATATTTTTTTGCCAGCACCGGGTATATGTCATGAGCCAAAATCTTTGCATTATTTTTATACACAAGATAAATCGCATCAATCAGATAAATCCTGCCGTCTACACCGTAAGTAAACCCTACCTTTTCAATCATTTCGGAAATAGACGCTTTTATCATTTCTTCGCTATTGAATTTGCAACCTGTCTTTTTGCTAACAGATGAAATATCGGTTATGAAGTTAAAGGCGAATTTCGGGGAATAATCAACCTTGTCTTTCGTGATAATGAACTCTATTCCGTGTTTTAAAACATTTTCGTGCATTTCCTTTGCCAATATGGAAGTGATAACAATAGTCCGTGGGCACTTCAATAGGTTAAGCTTTTTATACTTAATTAAAAATTCAATTCCTGATCCGTCGCCTTCATTCAGCATAAGGTCAAGCAAAACAAAATCCGGCTGAAAGCCCTCCAGCAGCGACAAAGCCGCTCTGCACCCGTGAGCAACTTCAAGTATAAAGTTATTGCCTTGTTCATTGTTATAGTCAATGTATTCCTGACAATGTTTTCTATTGTCCTCGATTAAGAGTACACGCGTTTTCAACATGATTACCACCA
>Ga0153920_1001207_pt1 | contig 10983 bp, 10 predicted proteins | sample TSNJ004MetaG_FD_104713 | JGI IMG/M metagenome (GOLD analysis project Ga0153920, IMG submission 104713) | Attine ant fungus gardens microbial communities from New Jersey, USA - TSNJ004 MetaG | ecosystem: Host-associated > Fungi > Mycelium > Unclassified | place: USA: New Jersey, Brendon T. Byrne...
CCTCCACCTGGACGCTGTGCAGCAGGCTACTCCCCTGATGAAAGGCGGCGGAGAGGTCGTCATAATCGCCGCCGTACAGGAACGTCTCCACCACATCGCCGTTCTGCAGCACCGCCGCATTGGCCATATCAGAGGAGTAGTGCCCGTTGATTATGTGCCCGGCGTAGCCGCTGTCTGCGAAGAGTTTAGACAGGGTGGAATTGACATAAGCCCCCGCTGTGGCAGCGGTGAAGCTGCCGCCATACACCTGGGCATGAGCGGCCACCACCGCGTCCAGCACCGTGGGCTGCGTACTGGCGCTCCCGATGCCGTATCCCGCCGCCTGACCCGGATAGACAGTCAGCTCCACGGGCGCGGCCACAAAGGCGCTGTCTTTGGCATAGCTGAAGGTAATCGTGATTTCTCCGTCCTCTGACCCAAAGACGGCCCCCGGAATCAGCGCCAGGAGCAGCACAAACGAGAGCAGGAGACTGATGAGTCTCTTTTTCAATGCTTCTCTCTCCTTTCTTTTGAAAACAGCAGAAAAACGCGGCGGATTTCTCCGCCGCAGCCGTTTTCCTGCGTTTCCGTGCAACAACACAGCACCCTGCCCCTACATCGAAGGCGGGCGCCGGTCATGACTGTCTGCAGGTCTTCTGACTCATGCGCTGCGGAGGATTCTCCACATAGACTGCCGGGCCTTCCCAGTTTCCCAGTGGCCGGTTTTCACCTGGGGCAGTCTTTGACGCAAATACAGCGGCGGTACCGTTCAGGATTCTCACCTGATTCTCTTTTCACCCCCAGGGGCCAAGCGCCACAGGGGGCACAGAAAGCCATACATGAACTTGTTTCCAACGAAAGTTTATCAGGGTTTCCACTTCCTGTCAATGAGAAGCCGCTTGTCCCTTGCGTGCTCAACGGGAAAAACGGATCATTCCCCGGGTCTCTGTCTGAGCTCTGCCCTCTCGGGTCAAGTTCTCTTACCCGGGAGAGGCTTTTTTGTCTTTTATTAAATTTTTTTAGTTCCGCCTCTTGCAAAAGCGGACACGCTATGCTAAAATAGCAAAGCTGTCGCATGGAATACCGTGTGACTTGCACGCGGCTGTAGCTCAGTTGGATAGAGTGTTTGGCTACGAACCAAAAGGTCGGGGGTTCGAATCCCTTCAGCCGTACCAGCTTAAAGAGAATGCCCCACTGTAACAGCAGTGGGGCATTCTTATTCCAAATTTTCTCCAAAGGGGGACCTGTTATGACGTTATATGCGGCAGAGGGCAAACATGGCCGCCTGATCAGCCGGGCCCTGCTCCGCGCCGCGGCCCACCGGACGTTCGGGTGGACCGACCTGCCCGAGATTGCCCGTCACCCCCACGGCAAGCCTTTTTTCCCCACCGATCCGGAGTGCCACTTCAATCTCTCCCACAGCGGCGCCTATGCCCTGTGCGCACTGGACAGCGCCCCCGTTGGAGTGGACATTCAGGTGATCAAGCCCTTTCGCCAGGCACTGTATAACCGGGTGTGCAACCCGTCTCAGCGGGCCTGGCTGCGAGAGCTTGAGGATGATCCCCGGGCCTTCGCCCTGCTGTGGGCACTGAAGGAGAGCCGCTGCAAGCAGAGCGGCCGCGGTCTCACCTCCCCCATCTCCGCCATCGAAATTCCCATCCCAACGACAGTCCCCTGGAGGACGGGAGACGTTCCCTGCCGGGCGGAGCTGGATGCTCTCAGCTTCACGCTTTTCTCCGGAACAGGCTGGTGCGCCGCCCTGTGTGGCACTGCCACGGCCGATGGCATTGCTTGGGTCGGCCTCCCTGATGTCTGATTCCGGGTCCCGCGCGGTCTTGGAAGGCGAAACAGGGTTGCGTCCCATACAGATTTACCCAGGAGTTGAAGCTGGTGGTCCCCGCGGAGCACCGCCTGTCGGAGCGCTCGCAGGCAAGACTGGAGGATTTGAAGGATAAGGGGCCGCTGGGGCGTAAAATCTATTTACAGTGGGCAAAAGACCGGTATCTGCCACCGGTGGTGCGGCGGCTGTGCGACTTTATGATCACGGAATTTTCTGCAAAGAAACCCGACTAAAAAGAGAGATGTTTAAGCAGCCCCCGCCGGGTATCCGGCGGGGGCTGCAAGCTGTCAAAGCCACCTCTCTCACTTCCGCAGGGGAATCCCGGGTGATTGAGGCTTGTGTGTTATTCAGGTTAGATTAGCCGATAATGGGCTTTCCGTCTTGACCGACAAGAACGGTCAAGCCTCCCCCGTAACCACTTTTATGAAATAAATACTGTACCCCGGTCTCTTTATCACGGATGACCCGAACGATCTCTGTTCCAAGTGAGCGTGATTCTTCCGATACGATTTCAAACCGTTTTTCCTCTTCCATTTCCGTTCCCTCCAACTTAGAGCCTGTATTCACAGCTAAAAACACCGTATCAACGGCGATTTTTCTGCCAGGCCCGTATTGATTCAGCTTCAGCGTTTCATCGCTTATGGTGTACCATGATCCACTACATGTCAAATATGATAGCATATTTTCCGGGGAAATAAAAGAACTATATTCCCCTTTGAAGCATCAGCACTTCAGCCTATGCCGCGCTTTTTTTGATGCTCTGACAGACCCTTGTTTTCTAAACGAAGATGAGGGTTTTGCTCTGATCTGCGAAAAGGACGCGTCCCCTACAGAGAAACCACACGCCCATGTCATTGTATCGTAGGCGAACCTTCTCTTTTCTGCCGGAATATATTGAGGATAGCGGCATGAACAATAAAAGAGGGTTCGATATGATGATATTACAGGCAGCGGCCATTGCAATGGCATTGTCCATTGACGCGTTTACCGCCAGCTTTGCCTATGGCAGCAACCAGATCAAAATACCTATGCGTTCCATCCATACCATTAATCTCATTTGCAGCGGGATCACCGGGCTCTCCCTCCTCGCTGGCACTGTCCTGAAGAATGATATCCCGGAAGGGGTGACCACCGGCATCAGCTTCACAGTGCTCTTTCTGCTGGGCCTGACCAAATTGCTGGACAGTCTCACAAAATCAATCATCCGGAAACACACAGGCCTGGAAAAGAAGGTTCAGTTTACCCTGTTCAATTTCCGGTTCATTCTCAAACTGTATGCCGACCCGGAACAGGCGGATGTGGACAGCTCCAAAACACTGGTCCCCTCAGAGGCGGTCTCTCTGGCAGTGGCACTCTCCCTGGATGGGATTGCGGTGGGGTTTGGCGCCGTCCTCGGGGGCATCAGCGCCTGGGCCATTTTTTTTAGCTCCCTGGTGATCAATATGCTCTGTCTTATGCTCGGCGCTTATATCGGAGGGCGGATTGCCCACAAAATTTCATTTGATGTATCCTGGCTTGGGGGAGCCATCCTGATGATAATGGCAATCACAAAACTGCTTTAATGCAACGGCAACATCGTCTTTCACTGCAAAAAGCGATTTGAGAGGTCGAAGGCAAGATCTCTTCGACCTCTCTTATTTTGTATGGTATGATGGGACAATAGGATATCCAGCCCCATCAAACAGGAGCCTGAGCGGTTCCGGCATCCTAATCCAAGGCAAGTAAGCCGCTTGGAGGAATCGAACGTACGCGCCCATTCAGTTGCCTTATCTATTGAATCAGTCATTTTCCAGGCATATCAAAAAGGGCAAATATCCTGTTTATATGGAGCTGCACACCTCGTTTTATGGGGCAAGGGAGTTCGCCATCACCGATGTGGACGGCTATGTGCTCACGGTTACAAAACATAAGGATGTGTAGCAGGCCTTCCCACATATGTGCCAATCACGGGCAGCCCTGCATCATAAAAAAACCGGCCAATACCAAGCTGGTATGGCCGCTTTCAGTGTGCCAAAAAAGTCTTATGAGAAGAATCGCTTCGCAGAATTCCCGTTGCGCAGCAACGGGAAGGAAGCCAAATCCGTCATTTCCGGCGACCTGCGCGTTGGAAATGACCCTGCTCACGCAAGGAAGTGTGCGAATTCCGAAGGAAGGAGTGCGCGCACTTGCGTGCTTCCGTTCTTCCTCTGTCGAAAAAGCCCAGCGAAGCGGGTTTTTCGGCAATCTCAAACCGGCCAATACCAAACTGGTATGGCCGGTTTTTTATCCCCTGGCGGCGCCTCTTGCAACCTCCATTTCGTTGCGGCCCGCTCCATGTTGTGGTATGATACATTTATTATTTCATTTATTCTGACCCTGTCGGAAACTGCCGCGTAGCCAATTCCAACCACAGCAGCTAAAATAACACCGGGAGATGACCAATATGAAGTTTTGTATCCTCATGGGAAGCCCCAGAAAAGACGGGAACACCAACGCCCTTCTCTCCCCCTTTGTGGAAGAGCTGGGGGAGCTGGGCCAGGAGATAACCTCCATCCCTCTGTACGAAAAAACACTCAAACCCTGTGTGGCCTGCCGCTCCTGTCAGGCGGATTGGAATCTCTTTGGCTGTCCCATTTTGGACGATATGCAGCAGATTTTCGATGCGGCCTTATCCGCGGATGTCATTGTGCTGGCATCGCCGGTCTATTCCTGGTACTGCACGCCCCCCATGAAGGCGGTGTTGGACCGCCTGGTCTATGGGATGAACAAATATTACGGCGAAACCAAGGGGCCATCCCTTTGGGCCGGAAAAAAGCTGGCCCTGGTCACCACCTGCGGGTATCCTCCGGAAAGAGGGAGCGACCTGTGGGAGGAGGGGATGAAGCGGTACTGTAAGCACTCCAAGCTCCAATACGCAGGGATGCTGGCCCAGCGGCACATGGGGTACCAATCGGTCTTTATGGATGAAGAGAAAGAGCGGCTTGCCCGCTCCTTTGCCGGGGAGCTTGTATTGCGCTGCCAAGAAAAAGAGGATACAAAATCCTAAAAACAAACGAGTTTCGGCCAAAACAAATGGAGGTGTGGTTATGAATGGAAAGAACAGAATCTGCCGTATCATAGATCAAAAAAGTCAGCGTTTCACCGACACCAGTGATGAAATCTGGGCGTACGCCGAGACACGGTTTACCCTGCCCCGCTCCGCGGACGCCCTGTGCGCGGCGTTGGAAGCGGAAGGCTTTCAGGTGCGGCGGGGCTGCAGCGGAATGGAGGACGCCTTTGTCGCCACCTGGGGGAGCGGGACGCCTGTCCTTGGATTCTTGGGAGAGTACGACGCGCTGCCCAATCTGAACCAGGAGGCCAATCTCGCTGAAAAAAAGACAGTGATTCCAGGGGCGGCCGGCCACGGCTGCGGCCATAATCTGCTGGGCGCGGGGGCGCTGGCAGGCGCGGTGGGCATCAAGGACTATATGCAGGAGGCCGGGATCAGCGGCACCATCCGGTATTATGGGTGCCCGGCGGAGGAGAGCGGCTCCGGCAAAGCATTCATGGCCCGCAACGGCGTGTTTGAGGGGGTAGACGCGTTTCTCACCTGGCACCCCATGACGGAGACCGGTATCTGGGGGATCAGCAGCCTGGCCAACATCCAGGTGTTCTTCACCTTTCAGGGTGTCAGCGCCCACGCAGCGGCGGCCCCTGAGCACGGGCGCAGCGCCCTGGACGCCGCGGAGCTGATGAATGTGGGGGTAAACTACCTGCGGGAGCATATCGTGCAAGAGGCCCGGGTCCACTATGCGTATTTGGATGTGGGGGGCGCTGCGCCCAATGTGGTTCAGCCCACGGCAAAGCTGCTGTATTTTATCCGCGCCCCCCGCACCGCCCAGTCCAAGGAGATTTTTCACCGCGTGGTGAGCATTGCAAAGGGCGCTGCCCTGATGACCGGCACCACAGTGGAGCTGACCTGGGACAGCTTCTGCGCGGAGTACATTGTCAATGAGCCCCTGGCCAGAGCCATGTACGCCAATTTGCAGCAGCTGGGACGCGTGGGCTTCACCGATGAGGAGCAGGCCTTTGCCCGGCGTTACACGGACCAGCTGACGCCACAAAGCAGGACGGCCTTTCAAGATAAGCTCCGGCGCGCCCTCTCCCACCTGCAGCCGGAGGAGCTGGAGCCCATCCTCCAGCAGTCCGTCCTGGATGAAGTCATGCCCTATTCGCTCACGGACGAGGCCATGCCGGGCTCTACCGATGTGGGGGACGCCAGCTGGCAGGCGCCCACAGTGCAGTGTACTGTGGCCTGTCTCCCCGCGGGCACGGTGCTCCACTCCTGGGAGTGCGTATCCTGCGGTAAATCCGGCATGGCCCACAGGGGTATGCTCTACGCGGGAAAAGCGCTGGCCATGACCGCCTTGGATTTACTCACTGAGCCGGAGCTGCTCAAAAAGGCCAAGGCGGACTTTGAGCGGCGGCTGGCCGGGGAACGGTACGACTGCCCTATCCCGGCGGAAGTACGCCCCCACTGACTGCGGCCGCCTTTGGCCCCGGCTGCATTCCAGATTCCCACTGGGCCGCCCCTATGGCGGCATGCCTCTGTGGAAGCAATCTCCACCACACCACTCACCCGCTGGACAAGCGAAACAATCCATTCCATTCTCCAACCGGACAAGAGGTGACCGCCTATGCATCACAGAACAGAAAAAAAGACTCTGGAGCGGCAGTTGTTTATCAGCTTTGTTTCCGTATCCACAGTATTGGTACTGCTCACGTTAGGAATCACTTTGTTCTTTGAGGTTGAACGGCAAAACCGGGATATCGATGCCACCATCAGCAGTACAGCCGCCTATATCGCCTCTATGGATTCTGTAGTGGAGATGTTGGAAAACGGGTATCCCAACACCAGGGTAAAAACAACGCTGGACTCTCTTGCGCAAAATTTCTCCGGCTTAAATGTCATTGCCGTTTATAACACCCAGGGGCTGCGTTTCTACCACACCAACCGGCAGCAGACCGGCGAGACCTTTGTCCGGGGGGATGAAACAGCCATTTTAACCGGCAGCGCCCCCTACATTACCACCGGATATGGAACCTATGGCACTCAGCGCCGGGCCTTTCATGCCATTGAGAACAAAGACGGGGCGATCATCGGATTTGTCATGACCTCCATTTTCCAATCTGGAATCCGGGAACAGACCCGCACCCTCATCCTCTCCTGCCTGCTGATTTTATGCAGTGTGTTCGGCCTGGGGCTGCTGCTGTCCAGAGTGACGGTATGGCTATTGACCCGCTCCCTCATGGGGCATCACCCCGCAGAATTGTTGGATTTATACCTGCAACAGGATGAAGTATTAAACTCCATTCAGGAGGGATTGGTGGCTACCAATGCGGATGGCACAGTGGTTTTTTCCAACCTTGTGGCCAGGCAGTTATTCACGGAAACAGAAACCCCCTTGCAGTCCTGGTCGCTCAAAGCGCTGTTTCCGGAAACCGCCTGCGATGAAGTGCTCCGCACCGGCGTGGCCAGCCACAACCGCTCCTGCATAATCCGGGATCACCAGGTACTTGTCAGTGAAATCCCTCTGCGCGGGGAGATGGAGTACCGCGGAGTGCTGAATATCTTCCATGATAAGACGGAAATGATGAAGATATCCGATGAGCTGTCAGGCACAAAATATATGCTGGATACACTGCGCTTTTTTAATCACGAGTTTATGAACAAACTTCATGTGATCTTGGGCTATCTTCAGACCGGCGAGACCCGGAAGGCTATGGACTTTATTATGAACAGCAGCTTGGTCTCCAGTCAGGCCATCCGCGAGACGGCTGACTCCATCCGTATTTCCCGGCTGTGCGCCCTGATCATCGGAAAAATGATGCACGCTGCGGAGCTGGGTATTTTGCTCACCGTCTCCCATGGCAGCTGCTGTATGGAACACGACCTGTTACTGCCTGTGGGAGACTGCGTGACCCTGATTGGAAATCTGCTGGAAAACGCCATCGAGGAAATGGCACAAAGCCAGCCGGCGGTCAGAGAGATCAATCTCGGCATTTACTGCCGCCCCGACTGCAACCTGTTTCTCTGTGAGGATACCGGCGGCGGCATTCCCCCGGACCTATTGCCCCATATCTTTGAAAAAGGAGCTTCCTCAAAGGGGAAAACCCGGGGGTTGGGCCTCTACCTTGTCCAGCAGTTGGTTGAGGAGAACGGCGGAACCCTTGGCCTTGAGACAGAAAAAGGGGTCGGCACCTGTTTTACTCTGACATTTACCAAAAGGGAGGGGTGATAAGGATGTACCGTGTCATTATTATTGAGGATGATCCCATGGTTGCCGCCATCGACCGGCAATATATTGAGACGGACAGGGCGTTTCACGTGGCCGGTGTGTTTAAACATGGCGGAGAGGCGCTTGATTATCTTGCCCGGCACGAGGTGGATCTGATCCTTTTGGACTATTACACCCCCACAATGAATGGGCGGGAATTCGTTGACCGGCTCCATAGCCTGGGTAAAGTCCCCTCCATTATCATGGTGACCTCGGCCAATGACGCGAATATTGTGCGCAGCCTGCTCTCCCGCGGCGTGTTGGATTACCTGGTAAAGCCTTTTGCGTATGCAAGATTTCAACAGGCCATGGATAAGTTCCTTCAGACAAAAAAGCTGCTGGAAGGCGGACAGGACAGCCTGGACCAACGGGCCATCGACCAACTGCTGCTGGGCCAGAAGCAGTCTCCCCTAGGACAGTCGCAGCTGGAAAAAGGGCTGAATTCCACCACATTGGAGCGAATTCGCAGCTTCCTCTCGGCCAACCGGGACACAGTGCTTACCAGTGAGCAGATTGCAGACCAGGTAAAGCTTTCACGCATTACCATCCGGAGGTACGTCAACCATATGGTGGATACCGGTGAGGTTTCCAGCTCCATAGACTATCAAACCGGCGGCCGCCCCTCCATTCAATACCGCTATCGGGGCCATCCCTAGGCGCTGTGCAGCGCGAGCCTTACAATAGTTTCAAAAGTCATTCAATAGTTACGAAAATTGACGCTCTCTCTTGCTATATTATATAATTTTTGTGGGAGAACACACGAAAATTATAGGCAAAAAAACAAAAATAAGAGCAAGGAGAGAGCGTCATGCAAATTGAGTTTGGCTTGTTTGAAACCCTGGCGATCACAGTTCTGGTCATTTACCTGGGCCAGTGGTTGCGCAAGGTGTTTCCCGCCCTAAAAAAATACTGCATCCCCTCGGCAGTGGTGGGCGGTACCTTGGTTTCCATCGTCATCTGTATCCTGCATGTAACAAATTTGGCATCTTTTAGCTTTGACAGCAGCACGATGAACACCTTTTTCTACAACATCTTCTTTGCGTCCAGTGGCTGCGCGGCAAGTCTGGCACTGCTAAAAAAGGGTGGAAAGCTTGTTGTGATCTTTTCCATTCTGGCCGCAGTCTTGGCAATTTTACAAAATGTATTGGCCCTCGGAATGGGCACCGCAATGGGAATGAATCCGCTGGTCGCTTTGATGGCCGGCTCTACTCCCCTGACCGGCGGGCATGGGAATGCGGCTTCCTTTGCTCCAATCGCGGTAGAAATGGGGGGCATTGGTGCTATGGAGGTGGCAGTTGCCGCGGCAACCTTTGGCCTGATCTCCGGCTGCTTAGTCGGCGGCCCCATTGGCCGCCGACTGATACGCAAGCACAACCTAGACAAGGGCTATGTGTCCGCAGATGCACCTGAACTGGAAGAGAACGGCCCGGTGAAGGCCTTTATGAGCAGTGCCCGCTCCACAAAGGCAGTTTTTATTCTCCTGCTGGCCTGTGGTTTGGGACAACTGATGTTCAAGGGATTCACCGCCCTTATGGCCTATTTCGGCAGCACCTTCTCCCTGCCCATCCACGTTATGTGCATGGCTGGCGGGATTGTGGCCCGTCTTGTACTGGATGGATCGGGCAAAGGGGATGCCGCCCTTTATGAATCCCTGGACATCGTGGGAGAAATCGCTTTGGCTATTTTTGTGTCCATGTCTATCATGACCATGCAGCTGTGGCAGCTGGCCGACCTGGCGTTCCAGCTCATTGCAATCCTGATGGTACAGCTGGTCTTTGCCTTCCTTTTCTGCACGTACATAACCTACAACCTGTGCGGAAGAAATTACGATGCCGCAGTCATTGCAACAGGGCACTCCGGCTTTGGCTTGGGCGCGGTTCCGGTATCTATGGCTACAATGACTGCCGTATGTGAGCAATACCACTATTCCAGGCTGGCCTTTTTCGTAGTCCCCTTAATCGGGGGATTTATCAGCAATCTTACCAACGCGGTCATTATCAGCACATTCCTTAATATTGCCGCAGGAATGCTGTAACTGTCTCTGACTTCCCATAGCGATTCCATAACGTATAAATTATCAGAAAGAAACGATCCCGGTACCGTACGGTACCGGGATCGTTTCTTTCTATCTGCCATGTTGCGGAATCCCTGGCTCTATGGTATAGTTAATTACAGTTTTTGCTCTAGTCTTTCAAGCATTATACTTTTTTATATCATATTCGCCAGCGCCATGCATAATGATAATCTGATTCCAACTGCATCCCCCGCTCCAGTTTGCAAAAACCGGTACAGGCCCCTCTGCTTTCAATTCTTTTTTTGGGGGTCCACCGCCTTTTCAAACTGAGAACCTGTATTATGAATTTGCATGCTTCGGATCAAACTGCTCATTGTTGGGGGCAGGAATGAATCTTACCGGAGGGAAGACGCTATATGAGATACAAATGGCTGCGCATCCTTCTTCTTGCTCTGTCGAGCTGTATCATGATATCTGCATGCAATGTTGCAGTACCCGCAGAGGAGGATTCGACTCAAACTTTAACGGTTCTCACGATCGGAACCGCGGACAGCGGCGGCACCATGTACCCTGTGGGCAGTGCCATCGCGGAAGCCATCACCGGAAGCGGCAACAATATTAAAATTAATGTCAGCGCGTCCAGCGGCTCCGTGATGAATGTGCAGGACTTGATGACAGGCGAGATTGATCTGGGCCTCGTGTCCGGCGACATCGCATATGCCGCGCTGAACGGCCTGGAGGATTTTCATGAGCCGGCAGAGGGGCTGCGGGTCGTTGCGGCGGTCTACTCCAGCGTCTCTAACTGGATTGCGCCGGTCACGACAGGCGCAATCTATGTTCACGATCTCACGGGA
>Ga0153920_1001214_pt1 | contig 10964 bp, 8 predicted proteins | sample TSNJ004MetaG_FD_104713 | JGI IMG/M metagenome (GOLD analysis project Ga0153920, IMG submission 104713) | Attine ant fungus gardens microbial communities from New Jersey, USA - TSNJ004 MetaG | ecosystem: Host-associated > Fungi > Mycelium > Unclassified | place: USA: New Jersey, Brendon T. Byrne...
GACCAGAGTAGCCATAAAGAATTTAGAGGGCCAAATCTGTCCAGTGTGCAAGTTTTCTTTGAGGAAGGTGTCGAGCTCCTTTTGCTTCATAGAGGACAGAGGGTACCCCTTGAATGACTTGGGTTCTGATCTGGGGAGGAGTTCAATGGTGTGATCTTAGCAACAATGCTCCAGAAGGATGTCAAAATCCTCCCTTGTAAACACTGTTTTGGATCCCTTGACATAGTCAGGTATAGAGCTGGAGCTTGCTTGTGCCTCTCTGCTACAATAAGCTCCCTCAGCCAGGTGTTGCAAAGCAGTGTTGGTGGCTCAAAGTTCTTCCTGTTTGGGGACTAGTAGGAGTCAGGTTATAAACAGGCAATCTCCTAGTTCCCAGTCTCTTCCATTCATTCCATTGGATGTCTCCTCTTCCTTCTCTGTGAGTTTTGGCATAAAACCACTCTGACAGGTGTTCATGGCTTGGACCTGCTGTTTTTTCTTCAAGGTATGCTCCCTTCACAGCACTCAACATCCTTTACATTAGAATGGACAGCAAGTCATGAGTACTTCTCCCTTTTGCCAGTCAACTTCTAGGCTATGGTCTTTAAGCCAGGAGTAACCAAGTATAAGATTCTGCTTTCCTAGACTAGAGACTGCAAGGAGCATCCATTCTGAGTGGGAGTTATAGTGGAGGACAATGTTTACTACCTTAGATATCTGGCCCACTTTGTTAGGAGATCCATCTACATTAAACACAAATATAGAGTAGGAGAGGCTCCAAGTATTAATCTTTCTGGCTCAGACAAAGTCCTTGTTGATGAAGCTACCTATCGCACCACAGTCAAGCAAAGCTTTGATGGAGTGGGTTTTAGTGGTGTCTGTTGTGAGGACTTCTATGGGTAGGATGAGGAATGCTCTGCAAGCATTCAACATGCTAGCAGAGAGTTGTTTGGGTAGTTTTCTTTCCTATTTTGGTCTCTGGACTGGAGCTTTGGTATCAGGATTGGAGAGAAAGGGTGGTGCATCTATAGGTTCATCTATACTTGTATTACTTTCCTCTACAGCAAGTACACTAAACCTATTTACTGGGAATGACTAGGGTACACTCTTTGCTGACCACTCTACACAAAATCCTCCTCTACCAGAGGGTCTTCTTCCTCAGAAATGGAATCTTTCAAAGCTAGCAAATTTTCTATCAGCTTCTCCCATTGCTCTGTTGTTAGTTGTCTCACATCTAAATAATAGAGACAGTCCTTGACTAAGTAGTTGGCCTCTCTGCAGCAGTAGTAGCCCTTCAGGGACAGCTGCTAGGTCTTCTGAGCAGCATCTACATCCATGGCCATGAACAGAGCAGGAAAAACAAGAGTAGGCTTGATGGATAGAAGTGGTGCTGGTGTAGATAAGGGGCAAACCACTGGGGGGGAAGTGAATAACCAAGAGGGACAGAGAGCATGTGGGTACAGACCAAAGGGTTTGACTAGAAGGCTTTGTTTGCTAGTCAAGCTTGGTCAATTCTCCAGGCTACCTTGTACTAGGCTTCCAGGTCTATGTCTCCAAGGCATCCTACTGACATGGTTGCAATCTAGTTTTAAGCTCCAGCTCGTAGTCCCCTACAGAACTTGACCATAAGAGTCCAAGGGTCCATGTACCCAGTATCAGAGACTAAGGTCTGAAAGAAGTCTAGATAGTCTTCCACTGTCTAATTTATCTGATAATAAAAGGACCCCTCTAAGATGTTAGTGGTGTCTGCCTCCATATAGAAGAGGTTCTTGGACCACTTGGCTGCCCATCTGCTCTTGAAGAATGTAAGTACCCAAAAGATCCTCTCCAGGTCTGAATTGAACTGCTCTAGGGCTAGGTGCATATATAGAGAGCAGGAATTGAGGAAAGTTTGACTAGAACTCTAGTCTCTACTGAATACCAGATGGGGTGTTGGTGGTAGGGATGGTACCCCGGGAACATTAGCTGCTGGGGTTGGAGACGAGATTCCTACTAGTTACATAAGTTATTGTAGTTGAATAGTTAGGGTTGTGAGTCTGTTGCGACCACTTGAGGCTCTGTTAGGAGATCCTATTCTACTGTAAGGGCAACCAGAGCAGAGTGGACTCCAGAAGAAACCTCAGATATATAATTAGACTCCAGGATATGTTTACACTCACCTCCAGAAGAAACCTCAGAGAATAGGGTGAGGCTCCTAAAGGGTAATCTGTACTATATATACTACTCCCCTAGTTACAGACTATCTCAGTAATCAGGGACAAGAATGCAGAAGTAGGCAACTAATTAAATATAAGGTAATTGGAATTTAATTAGTTACAGGGTCACTCTGGTGCACTACCACTAGTGTGTTAGGAGTGGGGCTTAGTATAGTCCTTTTCCAAAGCACCTGTTGTGACCAAGGGTGCATTGTTGTAAGTAAATTTGGCTAGAGAGAGCAACTGGACCCAATCTAACTGTTGGTAGTTACAGTAGATCCTCAAGAATTGCTCCAGAGTTTGGTTGGTACTCTCTGTTTGGCTATCTACCTCTGGGTGATAACCTAAGGTGAAGTGAAGTCTGATGCCCAGTGCTGTTACACTGTAAGTGAATTTTGCATGAAAAGTAACATTTGATACACTTTATACCAATGAATTCATAAGGAGAATTATTTGATACACTTTATACCAATGAATTCATAAGGAGAATTCACTCTATAATCCATTATACATATATCTTCAGGCAAGAGTAGGGTCGATAACCAGTTTAGAGCAACACTTAAGGTGGACAAAGCTTATTACTAAGACTTGAGAGATAACAATGGTAAACTGGTACTAGGCTAAAAAGACATTTCTACTAGAACCGTGATCTAGAACCACTTGTAGAACTAGGCTAAAAAGACATTTCTACTAGAACTGTGATCTAGAACCACTTGTAGATAACTATAGTTTAATATAACAACAGGGTCTCCAGTTTATATTGGAAGGTCAGAAAAGACAGACTTAGAACCAGGGATGATGCTTAGAAATAAGTATTGATCTCATCAGTACCACTCTATTTTTAGATAGAATATGTAGATTGCCACTTGGGAGGGCACTGTGTATCAAGTAGATGTTATTGGATACCTGATGGAGTAGTAGGTGGCTAACTGGGTCTAGGAGAAGACAGAATGGATAAACTAGAAAGAAGGAGAAGATTCTAAAAGAAAGGTATCTTAAGTATATGTTATCTTTGATAGAAAGGCTCTAGAAGAGGGACGTGTCATTTTAGGAATTAAAGGACTTGGCACAAGAGGGAAATTGGAACACCACTAAAAGTAGTAATAATTTCCTTTATTATTTTATTTTATTAAGTCTCCATAATTTGTATCATTTAATATATAGTTCCAGGAGCAGATAGGATAGCAACAAGAACTTATCTTAGCATATGTCTCCATCTCCACTACCTTTGGAATTGTTTAATGCAGTATATCTTAAGTGACAACTTTTGGAATTAGTATAGTGTCAGGAACAGAATATGGAATATACCAAGACTCAATCTAGAACCAAGTTGCAGACTTAACTTGGGCAAGCTTTAGAGAGGACAGCAAGCTAGAAAAGCTTGGCTAGGTACACACTTGGATTACATTACATCCATAAGGTTTAGTGTTAGAGGTATAGACAAGAGGACAACTGAGTGTAGAGGGTCCAGAGGGATCAACTAACTATATTTTCTAGAGGAGCTTTTGTTACTAGGATTACTGGTAAGTCCAGGTTCCAATACTCTAAGATCAGTACCAATGTGAATACTAACTTCAACTAATTGAAAGCTCTTTGACAGTCCACTGTCCAGTACCAAGATTTGTTTTTTCAAGTCAACTGGATGAGAAGGAAAATTAACTTAGAATACCCATTGATGAACTGTTTATAAAAATTTATAAATCTAAGAAAGGATTGTATATCCTTTACTTGGCATGGTATAGGCTAATCACAAATGATTTGTACCTTCATCTTGTCCATTCTCAACCCATCTGAATCCAGGACAAATCCTAAGAACTTGATTTTATCTTGATAGAAGATGCACTTTGCTAGTGATACATATAGGTTGTTTTTTTGAAGTCTCCTCAAGACTTCTTTTACATGTTTTCTATGATCTATCATGTTGTCTGAGTATATCAGTATATTGTTTAGGTATACTATCATGTAGATGTCTAATAGATCTGAAAAGATCTTGTTCATCAGATGTTGGAAGACTGATGGAGCATCTACTAGACCAAATAGCATTACAAACTATTTGAATAAGCCATAATGAGTACAGAAGATGGTCTTCTACTTGTTACCTTCTACTATGTATACCAGGTGGTTGTAGTGACTTAGCCTGAGATGACTTAATTACAGTTTAAGTCCAAGTTGACAAGAAGAACTTGATGAAGGTTTCATTAGATTCTATATACTACTTATACAACTACTATATAGTCTATGTACTACTCTTCTACACTCATTATATGATGTCATCATGTAACATGATCCTGTGATATCCTTGATATATAACTGTGATATATGACATTGTTATGTGATACTTTTCTATACTTCTTCCTTGTGTAGTAAGTCTAAATAAGAAGGGAAAAGAAAAAGAAAAGAAAAGAAATATAAATAATAACTTAGCCATTTTTCCAAGTCATAACAGTGGCAGACATTCTTCAAATCAATCTTTGAATAAATTCAGATTTTCTTTGGGATGTTCAGGAGGTCATTGAGCAAGGGGATCAGATATCTATTTTTTTGGGTTAGTTGGTCCAGACTCTGGTAATCTACACATAAATAAAACAAGCTGTTTTTCTTTTTGACAAATAGCACAGGTGATCTACAAGGAGAGTTAGACAGTGAGTAGATTGAACCAAAGGGTAGTAGTATCTTCCTTTCTTCAAGTTATATTGACAAGTTATAAGAACAGTATTCCAGTAGCAACTTAGTCTTTTGTTCACTAAAGATGTTAGCAAATTGGTGGTACTCTTCCAGGAGTTGATCAAGCTTTGAAGGTACATTATCAGTTATAATATAATAGTACAGCCAGTCAGTGAATTGTCTTGGGGTGTGAGCTAGAAGCTAATGGCACTTTCTGCTCTATAGACCTTCTTATAGGTGACTGCATTGATTAGGGATATGCTAGGTTCCTTCAGTGACTGTTCCTTGGGAGTGGATGGTGGTAGTCTATGAGTGGGAGACTCTGGTATAGGTATAGATGCTTTTGGGCTAGGAATGGTCAGCTTTGGGTCTCTGAAGTTCCTGAATGATGTGGTAGCATTAACCTTATATGTTAAGGTGGGTTTAGCTAGTTCTGGTCCTGCGGCCTTTAGTACATGATTTTGTGGATAACAGATGACACAAGACTTATTTCGTTCCTTCTGGTTGCATTTCCAGAAGTTGTTATCAATCCTTAAGACTACTATACTCTCTCTTTAACCCCTCAAATGTAGAGATGTCTTCATGGCTAAAATGCAGTTTATTGTGGATGTGGCTAGAAATGATGTTCTTTACTACTTTATGAAGGGACCTATCATCCTAGCAGATTCTATTCTGGTACTTGACAGATCTAATAAAGTAGTTGATAGCTTTGCTGTCATTGAAAAAGGGGATTGCCACAATAGCATCTTCATTGTTGTCTTCTGGTAAGTAAGATCTAAACAAATTAGAGATTATGGTTGCCACCTTTAAGAGAAAGGAAGTGGTAACCTTAATATAAGGGACAGCTGAAGGAAGTTCTCCAGGCATCTAGATATGAAGTAGTGCTCTTAGAATGAAAAGTGTCAAGGGAAGTGGACCAGGCAAGGAACATCACCTAGGATATCTAGCTGAACAGGACAGTTAGCTGCTACATTATATGATAAGTGAAGAGTATGCTACAAGTCAGGAAAAGAATTGTAGGGGAGACCTTGATACCAAACGGCCTCCACTGTAGATAACTTACACTGCTTGACCCAACTCATAAGGTCCCATGGGTGCTTCCAGGGTTGGCTATTTGTGGACTCTAGCAATCTTGACAGGGTCCATAGAAATCTCATTCTCTAAGATAACAAGTTCTAGATATTCAATCTATTCCTTTTGGAACTTACACTTTTTAGGATGTAGGAATAGCTTATGTTTAGCTAGGATTTCTAGTACTCTCCATACAGCTCATGTATGTTCTTCCATAGACCTAGTAAAGATAAGAATGTTATCTAGATAGATGACTACTATACCCTCTACAATAAGATTCTAGAAGATGTTATTCATCATTGTCTGGAATAGAGCCAGACTATTGGTTATACTGAAAAATATCATGAGAGGCACTGTCATGCCCTGTGATACTATCATCTAGTCATATGTACCTTATCAGTTGTCAGACTTAGTAGTCATCCTGACTCACTCTGCTTCCCAAAATTCTCTGTATTATTTAAATAACTAGTTAATATTTACCACTCTTAGCTTTGTTTTCTACTAGGTAGACTATTCTGTGTATTCTGATTCTGCCAATCTCAGCCAATTATCCATGAACCTCCTCCTCTTAAAGGGCAATAGTGTAGGAGTTGGCTCAACCAGTATTGTAGCTATGCCCAAATGGTCTTCCTAGTCCCTGCCTGATAGTAGAACAAAGCTACTAACCCCTATACTACCCAGTTTGGAACACCCTGACCAGTCATATCTCAAACACCAAACCTAGATCCCCATCTCAAATGACAACTCTGATGTAATGGCACCCAACCTCTAGTTTCTTGAGAATCCACTATGACCCCTGTTGAGTGATCATTTACTACAGTGCAAGTCTGAAGTCAATGCTTGGTATTACAGGAACTCTCAGAGCCAGAGAGAACTGGCACTCATTTTGCTCTACTACAAAGAGTGCTAAACAATCTTTCTTTGACAACAGAATTGCAGAGATTGCATCTACTAACAAATAGCTATAAGTTCTACTTCTAAAACAGTAACATTCATTGTTTGAACTTTAGTTTGTTTTATGATAACATTGTTTTTCTAGCTATGAGTAATAGTAATGACCATATTAGATTGCTTGATACCCCATCTGCTATAACAACCTAATACTAGGATATTTGGAATTGTTGGAAGGCCTTATTAAAGTAATCAAAGTGTTTATGAATATCTTTTTTATCTGATAACATAGAGAAATGAAAAAAAAATTTATTAGAGAAATGATTGACTACTTTTAAACCAAAAGAAAAAATAAAATAAAAAGGAAAAAAAAACTTTCATTAACTTCTAACAACTATTCATTAACATCTTTGATGGAATTTTTAAGTTTTGAATTTTACTTTGTTGTAAGTTTTTAAGTTAAAAATTTATGTGGGGTTTGATTCTTGGTGTATTGTATATCTAATAATGAATTAATAACATGTAAAGGAGGTATTGATTTGTACTATAAATGATATCATCTATTGAGTTTTCTTAAATGGAGAGAGATTAAAAAACTACAGTTAGAAGCCATAAAGTATAATGGAGAGAATATATGTTCTGTATAGGAGTTATTTTTGTAAAGGAAGAATGCCACATAAGAAGTTCTCTAGAAGCTTTATTGTATTGAGTATTAAAAGGCATTTTATAGTATATAAGTAAATACAATAGTAGAATGTAAGTCTTTGGTTGAAAAAAAAGTCCAAGTATTGTTAGATAAATTTAGAATAGAGAATGGAATCTCCTACTGAAAATAAATCAATAAAAGGATTAGAAGGATTATGTGCCTTAGTAAACTCTTCTTTTAGGAAATTAAAAGACTATTATTAATCTAGAGAATAGGAATACATACCCTCAGTACCTCTTGTTGCAGAACCCTAGGCTCAGAGTCTAACTCTACTAAGATACTCAGAAAGTGTAAATTGTAGAATCTTAATGCAGATTCTACAAGTGTACTTTTATATACTAAGATCTACTAATGACTTATGATGGGTATCTCTTGACTCTTTAAGAAATAGCTTAGAGGTCAAAATTTTTGATAAAAGCAGAGTAATAGTGAGCTTTGTAAACAGAACCAAAACATAATCTTTGAAGCCCCCTAGTCTTTTGGTCAGACATGTTTCTAGTCTCAAAATAACCTAATATAATAATGTAATATATATAACTAAGACTACTAGATATAGAGTCAAATGTTTATTATATACTACAAGATATCACAGTATAAACTAGAACTAGACTAAACCAATAGTATAGTTGGCTTGACAATAAGTACTAAAATAATCTAATAGACCTAGAAAACAGATATGAACTAATAGCACAATTGGCTTGACTATAAACTAAAATGCTCCAATAAATCAATTTGACACTAGACTCAAAGATTGTACTAAATCTATAATATAAGTGCTTAGATCATAGACTTAGAAATTTGAATAAGTAGTATCAAATAATGCAATATAGATTTATATAGCTACATATAACTCTTAAATCACATAACTTAAAGGAAGATTAATAAATATTCAATCAGCAGAAAATAGAGACAATAATAAAGTACACCAAATAGTAGAAATAAGTAATTAAATTAAACAGCTACTTAAAAACTACTTGAGAACTTACTAAGTAAAACCAATACACCTATATAAGATCAATTGAGTAAAGACTATAAGAAAGATACTAAAAATCACTAAGATAGACTAGAATTGACCTAAGACAAAACCTTATTTAATATAACAAGGTCATGAGATACTATAGTGAAAATAATATAAGCTATAAGACTACCTAGTAGCTTCATACCTACTATGTTCACATTGCAATCTCAATCCACTACTACCAAAACTGAGCCAAATACATAAAAGCACAAGTATTTTAATTTAAATGATATTTACTCTATCTTCACTTTTACACTGCAAAAGCCTAGGAAGTTTAGTACTAAGACTTTTACCATTGATATGCCTGTAATGACCACCCAAGTCTTAAACAAGGCTACAAAAGACACTGTAGAGGAGGAAACAGTGTTAGAGTCAGATAACAAAGTTAAAATATACATGGAGGATAAACTAATAGAAAAAAACTAGTAGTAGCTACTAAGCACCACCTGTTCTTTTACTTGATTGGTGACATTTATGCAGAAGCCTGGGGAACTGAAAATAAGTTGAAAGAACATATTAAGAAGTAGTACAAAGAATCTGAGAGGAAGTATAAAATTCTAGCTGTAGTATACAGTCAAGTCAGAAATAAGATTAAGATAGAGAAGATATATAAAGTAATAAAGTCTCAACTAGCAATCTCTTTTAGTATAGGTATGGTAGAAATACTCAATGATAACAGACCATGGGTTGTAGTCCATATTGGTAATATGGTAAACATAAAAGTACTACTTGAGATCAGTACCCTTTATATCCTAGACCACAAAGACCTAGTCTTCTTTCACTTTATTATTAACAAACCAAGTCCTACTATATACCTTTTTATTGCAGTGATTAATACCCACTTAGCCAAGAAAGCCAATTATTATGTTTCTGAATCTAAAGTCGCAAAGTTTCTATATACTATATAAGAAAACAAAGTCACTCTGTCCTTTGCTATAACTGCTCTCAATGTCTATCATATCTATATATCATTTAGTAACCCTGTGATAAAGAAATCCTTCCCAGCTAGATATATGCTCAACTTGTTGACTGAGTTGGTCTTACAATATGTACTGGATTACAAGATCTGTTATAACCAGATACATATGCTACAAAGCTGTCCTTTTTGCAATATCAGACTGACTTAGAATATAGGACTAGGCAAGTTGAATGGGAAGCAAAAGAGAACAGCTGAGGATATCCAATACAATAATTACATGGACTAGTTTAAGTAGATAGAACTATAGTGCAGGGCTTTTCAGCTTAATCTTGATTGAACTCTAAGTGAAACTGAGTAAATGGCACCCAACAAGATAGCCAAACTAAACTGAATGGAAAACTTAAATACAAAGCTATAAACCCAACCTGAGTGAAGTCTAAATAGACTTAAAATGGTGTCTGATAAGGCAGCCAAACTAAACTTAAATAGACAACCCTGAATACAGAGCAGCTAACACAAGTTCAAGAAACTAAGGAAATAGTGCCCAACAAAGCAGCTAAAAGAAACCTAAATAGAGACCTTAAATATAGAGGCACAAACCTAAATAAGACTAAAATAGCATCTAATAAGACTGCCAAATTGAACTTGAATAGACAGACCTGAACATAAGACAACTAACCCAAGTCCAAACAAACAAAGAAATAGTGCTTAATAAGGTAGTCAGGATAAGAAAGAACAATACAAAATGAGACTACTGTAATGTACTACAGAAAAAACCCAGAATACAAGACTATTAACCTAAGAAAGAAAAAAAGAACTAAACAAATAATGCCCAACAAGGCAGTCAATCCAAACTTGAATAGACAAGTCTATATACAAAACTACAAACCCAAAACTAACTAACTAAGAAAGCAGTAAATAGTAAAACTGCCAATTACTAACACAAACTGAAGTTTAATTGAACTAAGTACAAAATATCATACAAGACAGTTTAATTAGACCTGAATAGAAAGCCTTGATATACAGAACTATGGACTCAAGTTCAACTAAATCCCAAGTCAGTGGCAATTAACAAGACTACTGACTTAAAACTAACTAAACTAACAACTTGAATACTAAGTTGAAAACCCAAATCTAACTGAACCTTAAGTAAACTAAGTAAATGGTACTTGATGAGATTATCAGACTAACACTACCATATAACTAGATTAGAATAGAATGAAATGGAGACAAGTTTAACAACAAACATAAGATAAGTCAGCCACTAACAAAAAAGAGAATAAAAAACACTCCAAGCAAGCCACTAAGTAGAATATCAACTAAAACTACTATAAAAAATAGAACAGAGACTTGATTACCCAACAAATAACATAGCTGATGAATACAAAATAAACATAACAAAACACTACTCATAACTAGATAACATAACTAGACAACTTAGAAAAATCATTTAGCTATCAAGTAAAAGACCTAACAAGATACAATAAGAACCAAACTAAGTAAAACACTAAACTATAGGAA